>OIYF01000058.1_pt1 | contig 57375 bp, 42 predicted proteins | sample 1587971 | NCBI WGS metagenome assembly OIYF01 (sample SAMN03283248) | human gut metagenome | biome: human-associated habitat; material: feces | host: Homo sapiens | place: Peru | collected 2012 | reverse complement strand
CCATCGAACAATGTTGGATATACCGTAGTGCTGCCCCCTCAGCCCTCCGGGCAGCTCCCCCGATGGGGAGCCAAGAACTTTTTTCCGCTTAACTTAATAGCATTACTCAGGAAGGGCCGGAGGTTGGCCGAGGGAAATGAGATTTGCAGTTTGAATACCGAAAGCGGGTATCGCCCCGTTTCGTCATCCTGAGCGGCGAGAAACGTCGTATGAGAGATAACGAATGCCAGAACAGCTGCGACCTGAGCCATCGATCTCGGCGAAGCCGCCACCACCATTCCTAATTCCTCATTCAAACAAAGCGTTTATCCCTGATCCAGAGGCCGCATACCCCACGGGCTAACCCCAAACCTCTTTCCTTTATATGCTAAAATAGAGAAGACATATTCTCGTGTCTTCTCTTTTTTTGCGCCGAAAGGAGGGCGTCATGCTGATTTCCATCGCCGAGGTTTTGATCAATCGGCCGTCGAAGCACTTGAACCGCACCTTTTCTTACCGGATCCCGGATGCGCTTCTCGGGCAAGCGGACGTGGGCTATCGCTGCGTCGTACCTTTTGCGCGTCGCACGGAGGAGGGGATCATCCTGTCGGTGCGTCGCGAGGAGGAAGAGAAGATCTCCTATCGGCTGCTTTCCATCCGCTCTCTGGTCGATCCTTTCCCGTGGTTCACGGAGGAAATGCTCGCACTTGCGAGGAAGCTGTCTTCCTATTATATGTGTATGCTGATCGAGGCGCTGCGCCTCTTCTTTATCGACAAAAAGGGGATCCTGACTGAGGCCGAGTATACGATCGACTGGGCGCGTGTGCCGATGGAGGCAGAGCTTCGCGGGCTCATCGATCCTTCGGTCGACAGTCTGTCGGAAAAAGATGCGAAAACCCTTCTTGGAAGTGATCTCGTGAAATGCGTCAAGGCGGCCTGGCTTGTCCGAAAGGAGCGGCTTTCCGCCGTGCATAAAGAGTCGCTGGAGAAATGGCTCGCGCCGAATGAGGCACCCGATGAGGGACAGAAGCGGCGCAGTCCGAAGCAGGCACTCCTGTGGCAGGCGCTCACGGAGAAAGGACCGATGTCCCTTCGGGAGGCGTCGGAGAAGGGCTTTTCTTCGAGTGTTGTGAAGGCCTTCTGCCTTTCCGGCTATGGAAAGGTCTTTTATAAAAGAAAGAAGACCTTTTCTCTGATCGATGAGCAGGAAAAACGGAAGGATCGAGCGCTGACGGAAGAGCAGCAGCAGGCGCTTTCTGTGATCTCCAAAGCCGTCGATGCGGAAGCATTCAAAGGCATCCTCCTGAAGGGGGTGACAGGGAGCGGGAAGACAGAGGTGTACCTGCGCGCTGCGGAGAGGGTGCTGGAACGGGGCGGATCTGCGCTCATTCTCGTGCCGGAGATCGCTCTGACGAGCCAGATGACATCCTATTTCGCCTCACTCTTAGGGGATAAGGTCGTCTTCATTCACAGCGGCCTTAGCAAGGGCGAGCGCTATAACAACCGCCAGCGCATCTCCAATGGCGAGAGTACGATCATCATCGGCTCGCGTTCGGCGATCTTCATGCCCTTCCGTCATCTGAAGCTCATCGTCGTCGATGAAGAGTATGATTCCTCGTACAAGCAGGGGGAGACGCCCCGCTACAATGGGCGTGATGCGGCCAAGATGATGGGGGAGATCTACCACTGCCCGATCGTCCTCGGCGCCGCGACGCCTTCGATCGCGACGTACCATGCGGCGAAGACGGGAAAGATCGAGCTTGTGGAAATGAAGCACCGCGTCTTTCAGACGAAGCTTCCCGCCATTCATATCTATGATCTCAAGGGTGATCCCACCGGGGAGGCGCTGTCGCATCCGATGGTGGAGATGCTCAGGGCGACCATCGCAAGGAAAGAGAAGTCCATCCTTCTTCTGAACCGCCGCGGCTTCTCGACGACGCTCATGTGTGCTGACTGCGGCTATGTCTTCAAATGCCCGAACTGCGATGTTTCTTTGGTCTATCACAAAGACACTGAGCAGCTGAAATGCCATTACTGCGAGACAGTGCATCCGCTGCCCTATGAATGTCCGAAGTGCCACAGCCGGAAGATCCTCTACCTCGGGCGTGGTACGCAGCATGTCGAAGAGGACTTGCACGAGGCACTTGCCGAAGCACGCATCCAGCGCTTCGATGTAGACAGTACGCAGAAGAAGAACAGCGCGCGGACCATTCTGGAAAAATTCCGCCGCGGAGATATAGATATTCTTTTCGGCACGCAGATGGTGGCCAAGGGACATGATATCCCCGGCGTGCAGACGGTCGGTATCCTTTCGGCGGATGGGCCGCTCAATATGCCAAGCTACCTTGCCTCCGAGCAGACCTTCAACCTCATCACCCAGTGTGCGGGCCGTGCGGGCCGCGGCCGCGAGCAGGGGGAAGTCCTGCTTCAGACGTATAATCCGGATCACTATGTCATTCAGGCGGCGGCGAGGCAGGACTATGAAGGATTCTACCGGCAGGAGATCGAGTACCGACGCCTGCTGAATTACCCGCCCTTTTCCCGCATGATGAAGATCACCTGCTTCCACAAAGAAGAAAAGACGGCGGCAGAAAAAGCAAACCGCATCTATCACTGGCTTTTGCAGGTGAATTCCCAGCTCGCAGTGCCCACCACCTTCACGCCGCCCTTCGATGAGCCGATCAAGAGGGTGCGGAATATGTACTATATTTCCATCCTCATCAAAGGGCGGACACTTTCTTCTTTGAAATCTGCCATGAGACAGGCTCCGATCTTTGAAGAAAATGATATAATTATCGATGTAGACCCGATGTAAAATGAGGAACCTTGAGTGACTAGGGATTAGTAGCTAGGGATTAGGTTTGCGATACGAGAAAACCGCTAGCTTCAAACCTCCTCGGCGCTTCCATAATTTTATACGCCGCACCACCATTTCTCATTTCTCATTGCTAATTCAAGCGAGGCTTTCAAACGAAATCAAAGGGCGACCCGTCCCAGGGACTAACCCTGAAGTTTGAAAGCAGGGATTAGTAGCTAGGGATTGGGGATTAGGAGTGGCTAGTGACTGGTGACTGAAATTCCATCTTCGGGCACCACCACTCCTCACTCATATAACTTAGAGAGCAAAGCTTTCAAACGCAATCAAGGGACGGCACGCCCCACGGCTAACCCTGAACCCGACAGCCTAATCCCTAATCCCTAGCTACCAGTCACTAGCCACCAGCCACTATTTTATAAACGAAAGGAATGATCCCGTTTTGAGTGAAATTATTACTGCCGGAAACCCGATTCTGAAAGCGGTCGCAGCGCCTGTGACTTCTTTCGATAAGAAACTGAAATTTTTGATCCTTGATATGAAGAAAACGCTGTATGAAGCAAACGGAGTGGGACTTGCAGCGCCGCAGATCGCAGTCTCCAAGCGCATCTTTGTCGCAGATGACGGAGAAAGCGGCTTCGAAGCCTACATCAATCCCGAATGGCAGCCGGACGGTGATGAGATGGCGACGGACTCGGAGGGTTGTCTCTCCGTGCCGGGCCTTTTCGGGGAAGTGACACGCTATGCACGTGTCATCGTCCGCTATCAGGACATCCACGGTAAGAAGAAGGTAAAGAAAGCCTCCGGTCTTCTGGCACGCTGCATCCAGCATGAGACAGATCATCTGAACGGGATTCTTTTTATTGAAAAAGCCATTTCTTTGCACAAAGGACCAAAAGATGAAGAATAACTATCGCATCGTATTCATGGGCACGCCCGATTTCTGTCTGCCTGCTCTTTCTGCCATGGTGGAGCATGGCTATACGCCCGTCGCAGCCTACACACAGCCGGATAAGATCAATGGCCGCGGGAAGAAGATCAATTATTCTCCGGTGAAGACATTTGCGATGTCTCACGACATCCCGATCCACCAGCCGCTCTCCTTCAAAGACCCTTCGGAGGTGGAGACACTGAAAGCGCTGAAGCCGGACCTTCTCATCGTCATCGCATATGGCCGCATCCTGCCGAAGGCGGTGCTGGATATCCCGACCTATGGCGCGATCAATGTCCATGCCTCTCTCCTTCCGAAGTATCGCGGTGCTGCTCCGATCCAGCGTGTCATCATCGACGGAGAGAAGAAGACAGGCGTCACGATCATGCAGCTCGATCAGGGCATGGATACCGGCAATATCGTGGAGACCGTCCAGATGGATATTCCTCTTCATATGACGGCAGGGGAGCTCTTCGAGGCGCTTGGAGAGATGGGAGCAAAGGCTCTGATCTCTGTCCTGGAGGATCTTCCGGAAAAGCTCGCACGCTCTACGCCGCAGGATCATGAAAAAGCCACCTATGCGGAAAAAGTCACGAAAGAGATGGGCCGCATCGACTGGACGAAGGATGCCAAAACACTTGACGCACTCATTCGCGGGATGTATCCGAATCCCGGGACGTATACCTTCTTCCGCGGCAAACGTGTGAAGATCCATCGCGCCGAGGTCAGCGATGGGGAAAGTAAAGAAGCACCGGGCACCATTATTTCTACGAAGGACGGCCTTACCATCGCCTGCGGAAGGGGAACGCTTACGATCTCCTCCCTGCAGCCGGAAAACCACAAGAGAATGGCTGCCGGTGACTTTGTGAATGGATATCAGGTGAAAGTCAATGACACATTCGACTGCTAAGCCCGTACCGTCCGCGCGCCGCCTCGCCTATCAGGCGCTCTACGACGTGCTTGAAAAAGACGCCTACAGCAATATCGTGCTCCAGCGCATCCTCGCAGAGTACCCGCTCAAGGCTGAGGAGGCGCATCTTCTGACAGAGCTCGTCTACGGCGTCCTTCGGAAATACAATCACCTGCTCTGGATCATCGGGAAGCTTTCGACGCAGAAGGTGAAAAGGCTGCATCCTTCCGTGCGGATCCTTCTTTGTCTTTCCCTCTATCAGCTGCTCTTTTTGACGCGCATCCCCGAGTCGGCTGCGGTGAATGAGTCTGTCAAGATCGCCAAGAAGGTGACGCATCCGGGCAATGTCCGCTTCGTGAACGGTGTCCTTCGGAATTTCCTCCGTAAAAAAGACAGCTTCCGGATCCCTTCGAGAAAAGAGGATGCACTCCTCCATGATGCGCTCACCTATAACCAGCCGCGCTGGCTCATCGAAGACTGGCAGAACGCCTGGGGCGTAGAAAAAGCGGATGCCGTATTCTCTGCGTTCAATGAGATCCCGTCGATGACCATCCGTGTGAATTCTTTGAAGCAGCCGGCGGCTGACTTCGAGAAACTCCTCTCAGAAAAAGGGATCGAAGCTACGCCCATCCCCTATCTGCCGGAAGGCTTCACGATCAAGAGTGGGGCGAATCATTTCTTTGGCACATTCCTGAAAGAAGGGCTTGCCTATGTGCAGTCGGCTTCTTCTATGGTGCCGGCGAAAGTCCTCTCTCCGAAATCGGGGGAGACGGTCCTCGACATGTGCGCAGCACCTGGCAGCAAGACCACACAGATGGCAGAAATGATGGGGAATGAAGGCTCGATCGATGCATGGGATCTCTATCCGCACAAGATCGCCCTCATCAAAAAGAACGCGAAGAAGGAAGGCATCACCATCATCCACGCAGGAGCGCGTGATGCGACGAAGCCCATGCCCGCCGTCCATGAGAAATATGATAAGGTCCTTCTCGACGCGCCATGCTCAGGGCTTGGCGTCCTGTCGCACAAGGTGGAGATCCGCTGGCGCAGGACAAGAGAGGATCTGCAGGAATTTTCCCCCCTGCAGAAGGCCCTCCTCGAAGAGGCGGCCCGGTATGTAAAGAAGGGCGGTACCCTCGTCTATAGTACCTGCACACTCAATAGCAAGGAAAATGAAGACATCGTGACTGCATTTTTAAGAGATCATCCCGAATTTGCGCCGATCGATTTCCAGTTGGAAGGCCTTGGCGCATCCGAAAAGGGTATGCTCACCATCTGGCCGGATCAGGCACAGAGCGATGGATTCTTCGTGGCGAAATTGAAGAAGCAGTCGGAGGAGTAGGGCGGCATCGCCTGTAGTTCTCATCCCTTATTGAACGAAAGGAGCCTCTATGGCCTGGAATATCTGGGGACACAGTCTCCCCGAAATGGAAACATGGATCACAAGCCATGGCTTCCCGAAATTTAGAGCCAAGCAGCTGCAGGACTACCTGTATCGCCGCTATATTTTTTCTTTTGACGATATGACCCAGCTGCCGGGGCCGATGCGGGAATGGCTGAAAGAGAATGCCATCCTCGAGAAGCCTGTGATCATGAGCCATATCACATCGAATGACGGTGATACGACCAAGCTCCTCGTGAAGCTCTCCGATGGTTCCCTCGTTGAGACAGTCTGCATGCACCATGTCTACGGGAATTCCATCTGCGTCTCCACGCAGGTGGGCTGTGCGATGGGCTGCATTTTCTGTGCCTCTACCAGAAACGGTCTGGAGCGGAATCTCACCGCGGGCGAGATCCTTGCTCAGGTTTACGCCTTCCGAGAACTTTTCGATGCGCCCATCCACTCGATCGTCCTGATGGGGGCGGGCGAGCCGCTCACGAACTATGATGAAGTGCTCCGCTTCATCCGCCTTGTGAGCGATCCGGGGCTGCTGAATATCAGCCTCAGAAATATCACGCTCTCCACCTGCGGCATCGTGCCCATGATCGATCGCCTCGCCGCAGAAGGCCTCCCGATCACGCTTGCGATCTCCCTCCATGCGCCGAACGACACGATCCGCAACCGCATCCTGCCATCGAGCCGTCATTTCAAGATCGAAGATGTCGTCGCAGCTGCACACCGGTACTTCAAGAAGACGGGCCGCCGCGTGACCTTCGAGTATATCCTCATCAAGGATGTGAATGCGTCCCGCGAAAATGCGGAAGAGCTCTGCCGCCTTGTGGGGAAGATGAATTGCCATTTCAATCTCATCCCGATCAATGGCACCGAGCATATCAAGCTGTATCCGCCGAGCTGTAAGGATGTCAAGATCTTTCAGGAGATCCTGGAAAAACACGGCAAGAGCACGACCGTCCGCAGGCAGATGGGCGACGAGATCCAGGCTGCCTGCGGACAGCTGAAGCGGAGATATCTGGAGAAGAAGTAGCTGGTGACTAGTAGCTAGGGATTAGGGGACTTAAGTGACTGTGGGACTAGGAGACATCAGGCTCTCTTGAAAGATACATAAAAAGCGCCGAGAAATCAGTGGATTTCTCGGCGCTTTTTGGTTGAATCGGCGTTTCCTTACATATTCGGCTGACACTGGCGCGGGAGGAAAGCAAGGAAAAGTAGTCTCGCATATATTATACCTGTACGTAGAAGGGTGCCCCTTTGGGGCACATCTATCCGGCGCCTTTGGCGCGACCCTTCTCCAAGGGTCTGCTCAACTGGAGGGACTTTCCTAATCCCTAATCCCTAGCCACCAACCACCAGTCACTAGTCACTAGTCACTCACTCCCCGAACATCTTTGAAAGCGGGTTATTCGTAAAGACATCCGCTTCATTGATATAGCGGCGCACCATTTCCACGGACTTGTGACGGGTCTGTTTCATGATGAGACGCTCCTCGATGCCGTGAAGCGCCGCATACGTAGCGAAGCCGTGGCGCAGGCTGTGCGCGCCATAGAGCGTGGGGTCAAGACCGATCAGTTCGGCATATTTTTTGACGAGGAGATTCACTGTATTTTCACTGAGATGCGTCGAAGCGACCTTACCATTTTTCAGGATCTTCCTAAAGATCGGGCCGTCATGGATATTAGCGGCCTTCAGCCAGTCATAGAGCGCACGGATGCCGTCCATTTCTTCAGGTACATTCTTCAGATGGGGGATGCCGACCTGCTGTCCTTCGCCTCGCTGGTCCGTCTTCGAGCGTTTGATGTGAAGGACGATGCCCTGCGGAAATTTTCTGATATCTTCCATCGTGAGAGAGACGAGCTCGCTTCTGCGGAAAGCCCCCATGAAGCCGATGAGGAGGATCGCACGGTCGCGCAGGCCGTGAAGTGTTTGGAGATCCAGGCGGGAGATCATCTCCTGAAGCTCTTCAAAATACAGCGGCGTTTTCCCTTTTTGCAGCATGCCTTTCTGCCGGATGAGGCCGATCAGCGCTTCTCGTACGATCCACGCTTTCGCGGGATTCTCTTTCGTGAGGCCGGCAGCATTGAAGTTTTCTGACAGAGCGGAAATGCGGCGGCGGATGGTCGCCGTTTTCGCATAGTCTGCCAAATCATTGATATAGTTCACGATCGTTTCCGGCGTGGTCGGGAAGGATTCTTTTTTATGGTACGAACACCAGTCGCAGAAGTCATTCCAGTCCGACTCATAGGCGTCGATGGTATGCTCCGATTTCGTTTCCGACAGCGACTGAAGGCTCTTGTCGGAGAGTGCATCGTCATGGGTGCGTTTTGAGAAATCACGGATGTAGAAATGGGAGGACATGGGAAGCCTTTCTTAACAAATGAGAAATGAAGGCGGCCACGAATCGGGGGATGCCCGCTTGTGCCTTTCGATAGTTCATGTCTTTATTTTACCATAGCCTTGGGCATGTAGGAATGAGGGATTGGGAGTGACTGGGAACTGGTGACTAGGAGACTAAGAGACTTGAAGACATCAAACACTCCCGTATCGTCATTTCGAGCGAAGCGAGAAATCTTTGCCGTTCGCGGCGAGGGACTCACGCTTCCCCCCATGTGCCGCGCACCTCTCCGCTTTCCTCACCTGTCTTTCATGCCGTCAGTGCCCTATCCGCCCCTTCGGGGCACCTTCCCCTCGAGGGGAAGGCTCCGGTACGAGGGAAAACTGCCATCGCAGACCTTCGGGCATCGCCTCATATATATTCGCGGCGAAGCCGCCACCATAACCTTGAACCCTGAACCCCGAACCCCGAACCTTATAATCATTAAAGTCACCTAAAGCAAATCTCAGATTTCATTTGACTTACCACTTCTAAAATGGTAATCTAGACTTAATGTATAAATGGCTTGCCATTATTATTTGTATCAGGGGGTCTTTAGAAAAATGGATGTACTTCACTTGTTTCATGCCGGCGGTTTCATGATGTATCCGCTGCTTCTCTGCTCTATCATCGTTGTCACGATCTTCATCGAGCGTTTCCGCTTCTATCACGCGAACCGATCGAATATCGAAAAGCTCACGAAGGAGATCCCAGAACTCCTGGCAGCCAATGATCAGGAAGGGCTGAAAGCGGCACTTAAGGCCGATGGCGGTATTCCTGCCGGTATCATTCTGGCCGGCGCCGAGCAGCTCTCTTCCAAAGCGAACCAGACTGCCATTCTGGAAGGCGCGGCTTCTCATGCCGCAGGCGTCTTGAAGTCGTACCTGAACTACCTTGACGTCATCGTCACCCTGTCTCCGCTGATGGGTCTTCTTGGCACCGTCATCGGCATGATCGGCTCCTTCAATGTCCTTTCGGTCGAAGAAGGCCAGCCATTCGCCATCACCGGCGGCGTTGCAGAAGCACTTGTCTGCACCGCATCCGGCCTTTTCGTTGCCATCATCGCTCTTATCGCCTACACGTACCTTTCGCAGCAGGTATCTAACTTCGTTTCCCAGATGGAAAAATTGGGCTCCCTGTATTTGGCTATCGTAGAGGCGGATCAGAAATGAAACTTGAATCAATGAATGTAGAGAAGAAGCCGAAGATCATGATCATCCCGATGATCGATATCATCTTCTTCCTTCTGGTCTTCTTCATGATGTCCATGCTGACGATGGTGGTGCAGAAATCGATCAATCTGAATCTGCCGCAGACCGCCAGTGCGCAGATCGATCTGCAGAAAACACTGCCGATCAGCGTAACATCCGACGGTACCATCTATGTCGAGCAGGAGAAGATCCCGAAGGACTCCTTCAAGAAACGCATGGAGATCGAAAAGAACAGAAATCCCGATATCTCTATTGTCCTGCGTGCGGATGAAAAATCGGAGCATGGTGACTTCGTTTTTGTCCTGGATCAGCTGAAATCCGTCGGGATCTCCAAGATCGGCATTGCCACTGCCTCCAAAGGGCAGTCAGACTAAAGGGGTGGTGTGATGCGTACTTTCAAGTACCGATGGTCCTCCGCTCTGGGGACCTCGCTTGCCTGTCACGTCGTCGCCTTGGGGCTCATCACCGGCTTCATGTTGCTCTTCCCGGCATCGCCTGTGAATAAAGGACCCATCGAAGTCGACCTCGTCACGATGAGCGGCGGCGGTGGCGGTGGCGGCGGTGGAAACGGGGGAGAAACACCGCAGGAAGAAAAACTCCCCGAGATCAAAGAAGCAAAAGCCACACCGACAGCTCCGCCTCCCGTCAAGACCGAACCGGATCCCGAAGCAGAAAATGATGTCCACGAAGTCGCTCCGGCGCCATCAGAAGATACTTCCTCTGCCGCAGACACCCATTCAGGGGACAGCACTTCAGAGGGGAGCACCTCTTCCGGCACCGGTGGTGGGACCGGCGGTGGGAACGGTACAGGGAATGGCCCCGGCGATGGCAGTGGGGAAGGCCCTGGCTCCGGCTCCGGTTCCGGCGGTGGGAATGGCTCCGGCTATGGCAGCGGAAATGGAGACGGCGCCGGTCCCGGAGATGGCGTCACCATGGGACCGCAGCTTTTGAGCAATCCGGCGCCTGCCTATCCGGAATCCTGCCGCAAAGCGAATATTTCCGGAACGACGGTCGTAGGTCTCACCATTTCGAGCGATGGCAGCGTCTCGAGTGCATGGGTCGTTTCCTCTTCCGGGAATGGCACCCTTGACAGCGCCGCTGTCAATGCCGTCTACGGCTGGCAGTTCGTCCCTGCCAAACAGAATGGCGTGGCGATCACCTGTAATTCACAGGTACCGGTCACATTCAATCTGAGATAATGAAAAAGGGGCTGTGAAGAAATGAATCTTTATTTCTTCACAGCCCCTTTTTACTTTGATTTCATTTGGTTCAGGGTTCAAGGCTCTCGTGGTGGCTTCGCCTCCTTTTTTTAGAAGATGGTATTCTCGTATCGCAGCCTTCCCCCTCTAGGTAATGCCATTAAGTTAAGCGGCAGAACGTTCTTGGCTCCCCATCGGGGGAGCTCCCCGAAGGGGTGAGGGGGCTACGTAGCGGTATTGCATGAAAGTATTGGAATATCGATAGCATCAGACTATTCAACATAGCACGCTATACCGCTATCATGCCCCTATTGCCTTCGGCACTTCCCCCGAAGGGGGAAGCAAGTCATTACGGCGCTAACAATTTCCTTAACTTAATAGCATTGCCCTGCGGGGCAGTCTATCCTCCGCCTTCGGCGCGCCCCTTCTTCAAGGGGCTACTCAGCTGTCATGTAAAAGCTCCGCTAGTAAAAACAACGAAACGAGAATCCCCCGTATCGTCATTTCGAGCGGAGCGAGAAATCTTCCTTGCACACCCGTAAAACAACGAGAGTGGGATGACGATAAACGGAATATTCCGGGCGATGCTTCTGATAACGACACGAAAAAACGCTCCTCTCACATCACTTCTCCTCCCCCCGCCTTGAACCCCTCTCCTCTCTATGCTAAGATAGAGCTATCTTTAATCAGTCTTTTAATAAAGTCTATAGTAGGTATAAACTTTTCATAGAAAGGACTCATGTTTCATGAAGCAGGGGAAAAGTCACTACACGCCGCAGGAATTTGCACGGCTCTTTCACATCGATAAACAGACCCTCATCTACTATGACAATCAAGGGATCTTCTCTCCCGCCTTTCGCAGCGAGAAAGGCTATCGATACTATGAAGCAGCGCAGATCCTCCCCTTTGCAGAACTCTTATCTCTCAGGAATCTTCACATTTCGGGCGCAGAGATGGGAGTATTCAATCAGCACCCTTCGCGCAGTAAACTTATCGAACTCCTGTCCGATAAAGTCATGGAGCAGGAAGAGGCGATCCGAGCCATGCAAAGCAATATCGAAAGCCTGAAACGGAAAATCCGTCATCTGGCAGAAAGCCGCAGCCACCCCATGGAGCAGGTCATGCTGATTCCCAAGCCAGTACGCCTCATGCAGCGCAGTCCCCTCTTCCCTGCCCAAACATCTTTCCGAGATGCCTGCCAAAAGAGTGCCCTTCTCATCACGGAGTATGCCGCTCACCTTTTCGACAAAGATTTGGAAATCGCCGTCAGCCCAGCCGTAAACACGCTCGCCGCCTTGTGCGAACCCTACGCCTACCACCTGCTGCTGATCTCGCCCCATGCGCCAAGCCGAGAAATGGAGAATCCCCTCACCCTCCCCGCCGCACTCTATCTGACCTACATCTTTCCTTCGCCGCAGTTCCCTCTTCCGAGTGCCGTCCTTTCAACCATCGAAAATACGATGCAGGCACTCTCCCTTTCCCCCGACGTCCCTTTTCTCATCACACCGCGTCTGGATGACGAAGGACGGGCTAGCTGCTATCGTCTGGAAATACCAGTCACAAAAAAAGCTTGAGACCTTTCATCTCAAGCTTTTTATTATTCTATCATAATATTCCTTCTCGTATCGTCATTTCGAGCGCAGCGAGAAATCTTTCTTCCACAACGGTCAAAGGGAGAGTGTGAGAGGAGGAGCAGCCGAAGCACCTAGGCGATTTTATCATTACCTCATAAGTACAGAGTACCGCTACGACGTAAAAGATCGAGGGCTCCGCTCGGGATGACGATACGAGAGGATGGACTGTCTCACATTTCTTTTCATTCCTTCACGTAGAAGGCTGCCCCTTCAGGGCAGATCTATCCTCCGCCTTCGGCGCGCCCCTTCTTCAAGGGGCTACACAACAGTCATGTAAAAACGCTGACCCTTCGCAAGGTCTCCTCCCCTATATCGTCATTTCGAGAGAAAACAAAAACAGGAAATCCCGTATTCCATACGACACGGAATCACGGTATTTCCTGCTCCAAAGCACTAACCCAAGTCACCAGTCACTAGCCACCGGTCACTCATCTCACGAGATACACTTTGACGCGACGCTTCGTCCCCCACTGGTAAGCCTGCGCGAGGGTATCGACGCCGACATCGATGATATTTCCATGGATCGCACCTCCAATATCATCGCAGATGGCGTAGCCATAGCCTTCGATGAAGACAATGCTGCCGAGCGGGATGACACTCGGATCCACGGCGGCATGCCCCTTGCCGGCGAATCCGCCCAGAGCGGTATGCCCTTCACCGCCCCCGTCATAGGGCGTGTAGGCGGTCGATCTCATGTGATAGGTCTTCGTATACTTTCCGCGGAAATAGGGCGCATTGTCCAAAGCATCCCAGACATCTTCATCTGCTACACCGGTGGTCTCAAGCCCTGCCTCATCCTGCAGCCTGCGGATGGCATCTGCTGTACCGGCGCCGAAGACACCGTCAACGACACCGGGATCGTAACCGTGCAGAAGAAGCTGATTCTGCAAATGGATGACTCTCTTTCCCCTAGCCCCTTCCGAGAGGATATAGTCCCCTGTCTGCGCCACATAGACTTCATTCAGCTTCGTGCGGGTCGCGCTGTTCACGCCGCCCGTGACGGAGAGCCCCTGCTCCTTCTGGAAAGCCGTGACCGCATCCTCGGTCTGCCCGCCATAGATGCCGTCTGCCTCCCCATTAAGATAGCCGAGGCGTTTCAGCTTCCGCTGGATGGTCTTCACATCATTGCCGCGGTCACCGACGCCATAAGATTCCCCGCTGGGGGAAACAGCAGATGCCTGTGTCCCTGCGCTGATGCCTTGAAGCGCACTGTAGGTCACTTCATCGATCGCACCGGATACAGGAAATCCGCGGGATCTTTGGAAGTCCTTCACCGCCTTCACGGTATCTTCCCCGTAGACACCATCGATGTCGCCTTTGAGAGAGCCGGCGGATTTCAAGCGCTGCTGCATATCGGAGATCACATCTCCGCGATTCCCCTCTGCATACACGACGCCCCCACCATTCCGATAGCCTGCGCCTTCGGCACGTCGAATGGCCGCTCGGGTCGCATCATCGACTTCGCCGGTCGCATTGAGGCCTGTATCCTTCTGAAATAAATAGACTGCTTCCTTTGTGGTGGAGCCATAGTCCCCATCGACGGTGCGGGCCAGATAACCTGCCGCTACCAGGGAATTCTGTAGGGCTGTCACATCGTCCCCACTCATCCCTGCGTGCAATGTTTCTGCAGAAGCCGGAACCATGGCAAGTACCCAAAGCGCCAGGATCGAGCTCCATTTGTAGATGGCACGCATGAATTATCACCTCCATAAACTTCCTGTATTTTACCATTTTTCATCAAATTTGTAAAAAATGAGGGAAAACCCTTTTGTTTTTTAAGAAATCCATGGAGCTGCCTCGCGGTGCAAGGCGGTGTGAAAAAGCAAATATCTTCGGTGGGAAATGGCCTTATTAACAATGCCTATTTTCAGGAAAATGGGAATGTTTTGCGAAAAAAGTGGGGGATGAGAAATAGCAGTGGATTCCCTTTCATCCGTGGCGAGAGCCAACCTCCGCCCCTTCGGGGCACCTCCTTCCAGAGGAAGGAGGGAGACTGCCACTTCACAGACTTCCCATGCAGAAGGCTTACAATACGAGAATACCGCCCCCTATCGTCATTTCGAGCGCGGAGCAATAAAGCCTCCGCGTCGGATAGCGCCGCCTCCCGTTTCGTCATTTCGAGCGAAAAAAAATACCGCCAAGTTTCCTTGACGGTATCTGATATCTATCCCCACCATGTCGTTAAAGCCGGATTTTGAGTCTGCGTATTTGCAGGTGGGTGCTCTCATGATGAACTTCATCTGTCCCTGTGAAAGGGCATAGATTCCATCCACAGTTCTGAACTCCCTCAATAAAGGTATCGGTTCAAAATATGAAGCCGCACGTGCACAGCAGGGTTGTTACATGTAGTATAGCAAATTTGCATGAGATTTACAAGAAATTTATGAGAAATTGCAGGGATCCGAAGTGGCCGGTGACGGGTCACTCTCTGCCGCCTTCATTCCCATGCTTCACTCATTCTCCTTTGGAGCTCTTGAAGGCTTCTCTTTTGCCGATGACGGTCACGCCATTCATGTACGGTACGAGGACATCCGGGACGCGGATGGTGCCGTCAGCCTGCTGGTAGTTTTCCATGATAGCTGCGACAGTACGGCCGACAGCGAGGCCAGAGCCATTCAGCGTATGGACGAATTCCGGTTTCGCACCCGGCGTTCTGCGGAAGCGGATATTGGCGCGGCGTGCCTGGAAATCGAGGCAGTTCGAGCAGGAAGAGATTTCTCTGTACTTATTCTGTGCCGGCATCCAGACTTCGATATCATAGGTCTTCGCAGAGGAGAAGCCGATATCACCGGTGCAGAGGCAGACGACATGGTACGGGATCTGGAGCAGCTGGAGGATCTTTTCCGCTTCTGCCGTCAGAGATTCCAGTTCATCCCAGCTGTCTTCCGGCTTGCAGTACTTCACCATTTCTACTTTATGGAACTGGTGCTGGCGGATCAGACCGCGGGTATCCTTACCAGCAGAGCCTGCTTCTTTGCGGAAGCACGGTGTAAGCGCGGTCAGATGGACTGGCAGCAGCGCACCGTCGATGATCTCGCCGGAGAAATAATTCGTCAGCGGCACTTCCGCAGTAGGCGTCATATACATGCTTTCGCCTTCGACTTTGTACATATCATCAGCGAATTTCGGCAGCTGGCCGGTGCCCTGCATGGATTTGCCATTGATGATGTACGGCGGGATGACTTCGGTGTAGTCATTCTGCTGGGTATGTACGTCGAGCATGAAATTGTATACCGCTCTTTCGAGACGAGCTGCCTGCGAGAGGTAGAAATAGAAACGCGCACCGGAGACTTTCCCCGCTCTTTCTGCATCAAGGATGCCGAGGGTATCACCGAGCTCATAGTGTGCCTTGATCGGGAAATCAAAGGTCGGGATCTCGCCCCATTTGCGGACTTCCGGATTTTCGCTGTCATCCTTGCCGACCGGGACAGACGTATCACACATATTCGGGAGGTGGAGAAGGAGCTCATTCAGTTTGACTTCGACTTCGCCGAGTTCCTTATCGATGGCAGAGATCTTCTGTCCGACTTCTCTCATGGCGGCGATAGCGTCTGCCGCATCTTCGCCATTCTTCTTCGCCATCGCGATCTTCTTGGATTCTGCATTCTTTTCGCTCTTGAGCGTTTCGGTATCGCGCAGGAGTTCTCTTCTCTTGCCATCCAGTGCGAGGACTTCGTCCAGATCAAATGGATTGTGACGATTGACGAGGTTCTGCTTCACTTCGTCTGCGTGTTCTCTGATGAATTTCATGTCTAACATAGTATCGCTCCCTTTAGGAAATATAAGATAGGAAATCGGATTTCCTCATCTGACGGAAATAGTGATTGGCGGGCCGCTCGCTGACGCTTGCAGCGGATCAGGGGGAAGACTCCACTCACAGGCTATGCCGCTCTCAGAAAAGCAAATAAAAAGACCTCTTCCCTCCATGGGACGAAGTCATCGCGGTGCCACCCAATTTGCATAAGCCAGCTCATAGCTGATATCGGCTGCCTGCCGTCCGATTCTTCACCGGCCGCTCCTGAGTGGAAACTTTCTCATCTGCCAGGGCTCTCACCAGCCGCCCTGTCTCTGAAAGACATCTGAAAAAGATTTTCTCTTTCCCTGCGTTATTAGTATTATAGCGAGTTCATCTGGGTTTTGCAATAGGAAAAAGGGTTCAAGATGCAGGGTTCAGAGGGTTCAGAAGGTTCAAAGGGGGCAAAGGGTTCAAAGGGGTGGTGCGGCGCGTTTCGTCATCCTGAGCGGAAAAAAACATCGTGTGTTCAAAAATGGCTTATCTGAAAATATGAGAACTGAGTCGAAGGATCTAAGTGCCGCAAAGTATAAAAACAGCCTTCCTCTCGAGTGGAAGATGCCCCGAAGGGGCGGGATAAGGAACCGGCGGTATGAAAGACAGCTGAAGAAAGCGGAGAGGTGCGCGACACATGCGAGGGAAAACGTGAGTCCCTGAGCCTCGAATGACAAAGATTTCTCGCTTCGCTCGAAATGACAATGTGGGAGTCTGCCATCTAATGTCTCCTAGTCTCCTAGTCTTTTAATCATTATAAAAAAGCGGCGCTCATATGCTGACGCGCCGCCCCTTCATTTCTACTTTCTCATCAGTCGCGTTCTTGCCATGGCAAGAGCCGCCAGTGTCTTCGCATCGTAGATCTCTCCGCGATCCACCATCTCATAGACCTTGTCGATCGGGATGCGGATGACATCCAGAAATTCATCCTGATCAAGATGCTGATGGGACTTCACCAGATGGTCAGCAAGGTAGAGGTGGATGGTCTCATTGCAGAAGCCCGGCGTGGTATAGACGAAGCCGAGCTTCACCATGTGCTCCGTCCGGTAGCCGGTCTCTTCCGTAAGCTCTCTTTCCGCACAGGTATCAGGGTCTTCTCCCCCATCGAGCTTGCCGGCCGGGATCTCCAAAAGCGGCACCTCGACCGCATAGCGGTACTGACGGACGAAGAGGATCTCTCCCTCCAAGGTGACAGGGATGATGGCAGACGCTCCCGGATGCAGGACGACTTCTCTCGTGGTCTTGTGACCATGGATCTCCACCTCATCGTCAAAGACGCGCAGCATCCGACCTTCGAAGGCGGGCGCGCGATGGATCAGCTTCTCTTTTTCTATGCTCATTTCACACCTGTGCTTCCTACGCCGCCGGTGCGTACACCTTCGGCATGGTCATCGTCCGTGGTGAGGTATTTCGTGAAAATCCCCTGCGCCACGCGATCGCCTTTATTCACATGGAATGGTTCATCCTTCGTATTGTAAACAGCGACCATGAGATGCCCCTCGTTGTCCTCATTATTGTAATAGTCCGCATCGATGATGCCGGTGCTGTTCGCAAGGAAGAGCCCTTTCTTGATCGCCATGCTTGAACGGATGAAAATGGCGAGGTATTCATCATCTTTCATATACGCCTTCAGTCCGGTCTTGATGAGCGTCACCTGATGCGGCATCAGATCGATGTCTTCCCCGCATTCGATGTCATAGCCGGCACTCTTTTCCGTCTTTCTTTCCGGCAGATGGATGTCTTTCCCCTGCCACGTGGACAGGATCTCAAAGCCTCTTGTTTTTGTCATAGAATGGATTCTCCTTATAAAAATAGGGCTTAGGGTTAGCCCGTGGGGTGTGCCGCCCCTTGATCGGGGATGAAAGCTCGACCCAAATGAGGAATTAGGAATGATAAATTAGGAATAATGGTGGCGGCTTCGCCGCGAGTATGAATAGCCTTCCCCTCGAGGGGAAGGCTATTAAGTTAAGGAAATCGTTAGCTACATAACGTCTTGCTTCCCCCTTCGGGGGAAGTGCCGAAGGCAATAGGGGCATGCTAGCGGTATAGCGTGCTATGTTGAATAGTCCGATGCTATCGATATTCCAACACTTTCATGCAATACCGCTACGTAGCCCCCTCAGCCCTTCGGGCAGCTCCCCCGATGGGGAGCCAAGAACGTTCTTCCGCTTAACTTAATAGCATTACCCATGCGGGGAAGGTGGCGAGTGTAGCGAGCCGGATAGGGTTCTAGCGGCATGAAAGACAGCTGAGAAAAGCGGAGAAGTGCGCGGCACATGTGGGAAAACGTGAGTCCCTGAGCCTCGAATGACAAAGATTTCTCGCAGTCGCTCGAAATGACGATACGAGAATGAGGATCATTCAACATCATTTTTTACCGCTATGGGGATCTATCCTCCGCCTTCGGCGCGCCCCTTCTTCAAGGGGGCTGCTCAGCTGTCATACAAAAGCGCTGCCTCGAGCACCACCGATAAAGGCAACAAAATGAGAATACCGATCACCAAGCAAAAAGCCCGATGCGCTCCGGGGCTCCTGCTCTTTCGAGACGAACCACCGGAACCCGCCGGGCTTTTCCCATAATAGGTGAGTGAAAGAAACGCTTGTGCGATCGCAGTCTCGGCGTCCCTCCAAGAGATGCTGTAGAGCCAAAAGCGGCACTGCGGCGCCTCTATGGTATGCTACGCCTCACGCCCCCGAAAGGACCCTCAGCACAGTCTTACTTATTCTTCTTCTCCAGCAGCAGTGCTTTTCTGGAAAGATTGATACGGCCCTTGTCATCGATCTCCGTGACCTTGACCATGATCTCATCCCCTTCGTGGACGATGTCTTCCGGCTTCTCGACTCTCTGCAGAGCGAGCTGAGAGACATGGACAAGACCTTCCTTGCCCGGCAGGATCTCTACAAAAGCACCGAACTTCATGAGACGAGTGACACGGCCGAGATACGTCTCGCCGACTTCGACTTCCTTCACAAGAGACTCGACCATCGCTTTTGCCTTCTGGGCAGCTGCCTCATCTTCGGAAGCGATATATACGCGGCCATCCTCTTCGACGTCGAGTTTCGCACCGGTTTCAGAGATGATCTTATTGATGGTCTTTCCGCCGCTGCCGATGACGACACGGATCTTGTCGACCGGGATCGTGAGAGAAATGATCTTCGGTGCATACTTGGAAAGATGTTCTGCCGGCTTATCGATGCATTCTGCCATCTTGCCCAGGATATAGAGACGGCCTTCATGCGCCTGCTTCAGTGCAGTCAGCAGGATATCTCTGGAAATGCCATGGACTTTGATATCCATCTGGATGGCATTGACGCCCTTTGCCGTACCTGCGACCTTGAAGTCCATATCGCCCAGTGCATCTTCCATGCCCTGAATATCAGACAGGATAGAGAATTTGCCGCCATCCTCGATGAGACCCATCGCGATGCCTGCGACCGGTGCCTTGATCGGTACGCCTGCATTCATGAGGGACATGGTGCTGCCGCAGACAGAAGCCTGCGAGGAAGAACCATTGGATTCCAGGATCTCAGAAACAACGCGGATCGCATACGGGAATTCATCGACACTCGGAATGACCGGGAGGAGCGCACGTTCAGCGAGCGCACCATGACCGATCTCACGGCGTCCCGGACCACGGGAGCCCTTCGTCTCGCCGACGCAGTAGGACGGGAAATTGTACTGATGAATGTATCTCTTCTCGGTGACCGGGGTGAGGTCATCGATGATCTGGGTCTCCGACATCGGAGCCAGCGTGGTGATGGAGAGCGCCTGGGTCTGGCCGCGGGTGAAGAGCGCCGAGCCGTGAACGCGCGGCAGCAGGCCGACTTCGCAAGTGATCGGACGGATCTCCGTCAGCTTTCTGCCATCCGGACGGATGCCTTCATTCGTGATGGTATGACGGACGATTTCCTTCGTCAGATGGTCGAGCGCATCCGCCACATCCGAGAGATGTTCTGGGTAGATATCAGCGAAATGCTCCATCGCCGCCTTCTTCGCAGCAGCGATATTGCCATCACGGCGCAGCTTATCCGCATCGAAGATCGCCTTCTTCAGGGACTCAGTCGCAAACGCTTCGACATCCTTTTCGATCTCTGCCGGAACTTCCGGGAAGGTCAGCACGCGCTTTTCCTTGCCGACTTCTTCGATGATCTTTTTCTGGAAACGGCAGATCTCCTTGATCGTCTCATGGCCGAACATGATCGCATCGAGGACTTCTTCCTCCGGTGCTTCCTGCGCGCCGCCCTCGACCATCATGATCGCCTCTTCCGAGCCGGCGACCGTCACATTCATCGTGGACGCTGCCATCTCTTCCTGTGTCGGGTTGATGACATACTTGCCATCCACACGGCCCACGCGGACACCGGCGATCGGGCCGTCCCACGGGATATCGGAAATGCCGATGGACGCGGACGCACCGATCATGCCGCACAGCTCCGGTGCATTGTCATAGTCGACAGAGAGCACCGTCGCTACGACATGGATATCATTTCTGCATCTTTTATCAAACAGAGGACGGATCGGACGGTCGATCAGACGCGCACAGAGGATCGCCGAATTTCCCGGACGGCCTTCACGACGAAGGAATCCCCCCGGCATCTTGCCGACAGCATACATCTTCTCTTCATAGTCGACAGTCAGCGGGAAGAAATCCGTGCCTTCGCGAGGCTCCTTGCTCGCCGTCGTAGCGACGAGGACAGCGGTATCCCCATATCTTACCAGTACAGCGCCATTCGCCTGCTTGGCCATTTTACCAGTCTCAATGATCAGTGGACGACCGGCCAGTTCCATTTCAAATGTTTTGAACAATTCCTGTTCCTCCTTAGTAAATGCTTCTTTATACGACTACATATTATATAATACAACTTTCATCTTTCACAAGGGGTGAAAATGAAATGGGTTGTCGGGTTCAAGGTTCAAGGTTCAGGGTTGTGGTGGCGGCACAAATATATATGAAGCGATGCCCGAAGGTTTGCGGGTGGCAGGTTTCCCTCGTATCGCCAGCCTTCCCCGCGTGGGGAAGGTGGCGAGCGTAGCGAGCCGGATAGGGTTCTAGCGACATGAAAGACAGTTGAGAAAATGCATCTCAAATCGACAATTAACGAGAGTACCCTATCCACCGCTGGCTCGGTCCCCCTTCCCCAATAAGGAAGGCAAAGAGGAGGCGGCTTCGCCGCAAAAAAGGAAGCCAACCCCGCCTCGCTGCGCTCGGCAGCCCCTTCCAAAGGAAGGGGCTAGCGTGGACACTCCCTCCTTCCTATGGAAGGAGGTGCCCCGAAGGGGCGGAGGTTGGATGGGGAAAGCGGGATGAAAAAGAGCGGGGGAGATCGTCTCAAGCAGGCGATATACGAGAGTACCCTATCCACCGCTGACGCGGTCCCCCTTCCCCATGGGGAAGGCTGCGATACGAGAATACCGCTTTCCCCATAACGTCAAAGCGAATACACGCATATATGAAAAAAGAATAACGACGGATAAAGCCTTCCCCGCGTGGGGAAGGTGGCGAGCGTAGCGAGCCGGCTAGGGTTCTGGCGGCATGAAAATGAAGGTGGGTGAAATAGACAAAGCGTATGTCTCAAGCAAGCCATGAACGAAAATACCCGAGCGCCGCTGTTGTCAATGGCGATACCCAAAAGCGAGAAATCTTTTTCGTTTGCGGTCAGACAAAGGATATGAGGTCAGCGGATGATGGGAAACGCCGTGACCCATCATCCCCTGGATTACGGTATTTCATGAGAGAGCTGCAGCAGAAAAAAGCCCATGGTGTTTGCCAGACGCAAGCACCACGGGCTTTTTTCAATAGATCACCACATCCTCCTGCTTGACTTCTCCCCGTCCCCAGGAATGGACGAAAGCATGGTCACGCAAGCGATAGACACGGAGAGAATCACACGAGACGTCGATCAGGACGGAGGCGAGGCGTTCCATTTCCTCGCACTGCTTCCTCGTGAGATATCCCTCGAAGCACGACTTCTGCACGCGGATGGCATAGCGCGAGAGGCACTTCACCATCGACGTGCGCCGCTTATTGTCCACGATGTCATAAATGATGAGGACGATGAGACGGCTGTCATCATCAGGCTTGAGCTCGATCTCTTCCATCCCATCGATGTCATCTATCCCATCGATGTCATCTATCCCATCGATATCTTCCATCTTCTCCATCATCGTATTACCAGCGCTTTCAGGAATTCCGCCTTCCCCTCATGCACGGCCTGACGGTAGGAGTCGCACTCCATCTGCACCGTATGACGCCAGGAGTACTTGCCATTGAAATATGAATTCACACTACGCATCTTCCGCTCATACGCCTGAATGAAAATACGCCGCCCCACGCGCGTGAGGTACGTCCCACCATTCGCCTCGCTTCTCGCAAAGCACGAGGCATCGATCTCGTGATGCGTCACCAGTGCGAGGCAGAAAGCATCCACGATCGCCGCGCGCCATGGCTCCATCAGATCGGATGCCAGCGCCGGATGCCCATCCTTTAAGGCATGCAGGTAGCCGATATACGGTGAGAGACGCGTCCGCTCGATGGCACTGTAGAAATCATACATAAGCAACGTATACCCGAAGCTCAGCATCGAATTGAAAGGATCCGTCGGCGGCTGGCGCGTCCGTTTCTCGAAACGAAACTCCTCCGGCAGAAATTCGGAAAGCGCGCGGAAATAGAGGCGCGCCACCGCCCCCTCATACCCCATGACCTCATCTACCGTCTTTGCCGTATGGAGCTTATCCGCCAGGATGCGGATCTGGTCATACGTCTGCTGCACCAAGGGGCTCCCCGCACGCCGATTGTAGCTCCGAAGGATCGCCCGCTGATTGTAAATCTTCCGGAAGACCGTCAGCCGCGCAAGATCCAGACAGAAAGCCGCATCTTCCGCGCGGGCAAACTGTTCCTTCACCCGTGACATATCCTGCGCCGACGTCGACTGCAGCCGCCCGAAGAACTTCCCCGTCGTAGAAAGCCACGTCACAGGGATATCACGCGCTAAGAAATCCACGATCGCCCGTGAACTCACCTGCACGGCATCGATCACCGTGACCCCTTCCACGATCTCACTCGGCACCTCTGCCAGCACTTCATGCTCCCGGCTGATCACATAACGTCCTTCCCGAAGACCCAGCCGCGCCCCTGCTTCTGTCACATAGATCCAGCTCATAGCGATACCTCCTCATCCATCAGACACCCGGCTCCATAAGGGGATCCCGATCCCCACTATCCTGCCAAGTCAGATACCTCTCGTCCCCTTCCCGGGGATCTTCTCTACTTACATAGGGGCTCATCTGAGCAAAAGACAATTCTGTCTTCGTCCCCTTTCTCGGGGACTTTTTTCAATGAGAATGAAGAATTGTATGCAGAAGATGGGAGATTGAAAATGTTTTCGTCCCCTTTCTTGGGGACTTTTTTTCAATTAGCAAAAGCCATATGGCTAGACGTCAACTCTTTTACGTTTTCGTCCCCTTTCTCGGGGACTTTTTTTCAATTGTAGCCATCAAGAAGCACAAGTCGGTATTCTTCGTATCGAGTTTTCGTCCCCTTTCTTGGGGACCTTTTTTCAATGGTGAAAACGTGAGTTAAAGAAACGGGCGCATGTATGTTTTCGTCCCCTTTCTCGGGGACTTTTTTCAATCCGGTGGAAAAGAATTTCCTATCGACGGGGGGGAAAGTAAAAAGTTTTCGTCCCCTTTATCGGGGACTTTTTTCAATCCCCTGAACGCCAAAATGGATACTATCATGGCAGCACTTGTTTTCGTCCCCTTTATCGGGGACTTTTTTCAATCACGTAGCGCGCAAGCCGAAATCGACGCCCTTAATGCGAGTTTTCGTCCCCTTTATCGGGGACTTTTTTCAATCTTTATGGGAAATATCGAACGTAGTATCTCCGCTGGCGTTTTCGTCCCCTTTATCGGGGACTTTTTTCAATCAAATGAGACTACTACCATGGTAGTTATTCCCCTTGATGTTTTCGTCCCCTTTATCGGGGACTTTTTTCAATCGTTCGCAAAATCAAGGAAGAAGATGGGGCTACTTTGTTTTCGTCCCCTTTATCGGGGACTTTTTTCAATCTATGGGTGGGTTGCTTCCAAAGTGTCTTACTAATCCCGTTTTCGTCCCCTTTATCGGGGACTTTTTTCAATCACGGTGATGTTATGAAACGTTCCACGGCACGCCGTAGTTTTCGTCCCCTTTATCGGGGACTTTTTTCAATCGGCTATCAAGGAAAGTGAAAGTGAGATTAAAACGTATAGTTTTCGTCCCCTTTATCGGGGACTTTTTTCAATCAGGTGTGATGAACCGGAAAAAATGGCACACTTGCCCGAACCGTTTTCGTCCCCTTTATCGGGGACTTTTTTCAATCTTGCCGGAATTGGGCAAGGTTACGGCGGAAAAACCGATTGTTTTCGTCCCCTTTATCGGGGACTTTTTTCAATCCGGCTTTATGGGGAACATTGAAAGAGCAATCAAGGCGTTTTCGTCCCCTTTATCGGGGACTTTTTTCAATCAAACAACTCGACGCCATTATGGCGTTGCTGGCACAGTTTTCGTCCCCTTTATCGGGGACTTTTTTCAATCAATCATCATTCATGGGAAACATTGAAAGAAGTATTGTTTTCGTCCCCTTTATCGGGGACTTTTTTCAATCTGTCATTATTGTTGGTATCTAACAAATGGGGACGTTTTCGTCCCCTTTATCGGGGACTTTTTTCAATCCATCAAAACCGTCTACACACCATTTAGCGGGAAATGGAATCGTTTTCGTCCCCTTTATCGGGGACTTTTTTCAATCACGGATAGCAACGGCGATACCGTCAAAAGAACGGGGTTTTCGTCCCCTTTATCGGGGACTTTTTTCAATCTCGTGGACGGCGCTGGCGACGTCGTGAAACGCAAGACGGTTTTCGTCCCCTTTATCGGGGACTTTTTTCAATCTCGATGCCATGCGGAAACAACTGGACGCCATTATGGCGTTGTTTTCGTCCCCTTTATCGGGGACTTTTTTCAATCAGCGTGCCTGCGAAGCCCCAGCCCGTCTGCTCTCGCAAGCGCATTCGCGGCGGGGATGAGGGGATCGCTTCATCAGGCACTCTCCTTCGGAGATGAAATGCCGATTTTCCCAGGCAGGGCGGGCATCGGCGGGAATTTGCAATGAGAAAATAGAAATGAGAAATGAGAAATGAGAAATGGTGGTGCGGCGCATAAAAATATGGAGCCGCCGCGGAGGTTTGAAACTAGCGGTTTTCTCGTATCGCAAACCTAATCCCTAGCCACTCATCCCTAGCTACCAGTCACTAGTCACCAGCCACTCCTAATCCCTAGCTACTCATCCTCACAAGCTCTTTATTATCTTATCATTGAGCTCATCATATGTCCATCGGATATCACTGCCGCGGATGAGGCGGGTGAGCTGGTGAAGGCGCTGGAGGATTTCCTTCGAAGAGAGCCCTTTCCCTACCGCATTCTTAGTGAGGCTCTGGATCCGTTCATCGCTCATATTCGTGATCTCATGGGCAATGGGATTTCTGACGCTTTCTTCGACAGAGCGGAGTTCTTTGAAAAGGCGGGTGATCCGGCTATGCTTTTCATTGCCGTGAAGTTTTCCCTCTTCGAGATACTCTGAGATGAGGACGATGAGGCTGAAGTAGATCGGCCCCGGGCGCAGCATACCACCGAAGGCATTCTCCAGATAGCTGACGAGGCCCCGCCAATTCTGGTTCATGCGTTCACGGTCAATGAAGAAGATCTGATTTTCTGCACGATCTTTCTTCCAGTATCCGATCTCGGACAGGGTGAAGCCGGGGATCTTCTGGATGTACTGCATGCCAAGTGAAGCAAGGATAGGCGAGAGCTTGACGATGAATTCCGGGTACTGCTTCTTTCTCTGTCTCATTTCCATGACCTGGAAATACTCGGAGAAGTCTCCCGCCCCTTCGATGAGTGGTTTTCCCTCATACTGGGCGATGACTTTATTCGCTTCCTTCCACATGAGGTCGCGCCGCAAGGCGGCGTGCTGAAGGAGTTTTTCGGAAATGGGCGAGAAGCAGTTCTTATTCTGCCTGACGATCTGAAGCGCACCGGCGTACTCGTAATTCCTGACGAGCGATGTCACCTGACGAAGAAGGCCGTGGCACTTCAGGAGAAGGAGCGGCGGCTCTTCGCAGCGATTGACCGCACCGGGCTCAGCGTCTTCATTGCAGTCGAGCATTTCGATGAGCTCATCAGCCGTCCGGCAGGGATGATTTCCGCGGTTCGATTTCCCTTCCGGGCTTGGCACCTGAATGGCTTTCGTCCGCGGGTAATCGAGCGCGAGGAGTGCCATGACGGTCTTGATCTGCGGCGTGCCGGAGCTGACATTCAGAAGCCACTCCGCTTCCGGATGGGCATCATACGCGCTGGCAAAGGCGTCCTGTATGGCGGTCAGCTTCTCATACTTCTGCGGTTCGGTGATGCCGCTTCGGAGGATCTCGACCGTGACATCGGGCGCGACGCTCGCGATACCTCTCGTGTAGCAGTGCATCTCGCTTTCCTTCTCTTCCATGTCTTTCGTGAGGAAGAGGATGACTTTGTCTGCCGGATAATGACGAAGGATGTGCAGGATCGCACCGTCATGGTAACCACGAACGGGATCCGTATCGCCGGCGGGTGTGAATAAAATACGCATATGCAGCTCCTTTCATTGAGTGACTAGTGACTGGGGACTGGGGACTGGAGACTAGGGACTGGGGACTAAAATGGCGCCTTCGGGCATTGCGTTTTTGCATGACCGTTGAGTAGCCCCTTGAAGAAGAGACGCGCCGAAGGCGCAGGATAGACTGCCCCGCAGGGGCAGCCTTCTACGTGCTCAGTTGAAAACGAATGTGAGATAGCCCGTCCTCTCGTTTCGTCATCCCGAGCGCAGCCGAGGGATCTTTCTTGTCGCAGCGGTGTACAACATGCATGCGGCTGCTCAGAAAATCGCTCGGGCGCTCATCTCACACTCTCCGTTTCACCGATGTGCAAGGAAGATTTCTCGCTTTGCTCGAAATGACGATGCGGAGAAGGCGATACTCTCATTTTCCGCCTGCTTGAGACGTATTTCCCCACTCTCTTTCATACCGCCAGTGCCCTATCCGCCCCTTTGGGGTACCTTCCCCTCGAGGGGAAGTCTTTGGATGTGGGGCAGCGGTATTCTCGTTTCACCGCCTTCTCCATGGAGAGAAGGATCTTGGACTTCTCCCTCCTTCCTCTGGAAGGAGGTGCCCCGAAGGGGCGGAGGTTGGCTCCCGCAGCGGGATGAAGGGGAATATACGATAGTCCGTCCTCCCGTTTCGTCATCCCGAGTGCAGCCCTCGATTTCCTTGTCATAGTGGTGTACGGCATTCATGCGGCAGTACAGAAAATCGCCTAGGTGCTTGGGTTTCTCCTCATCTCACACTCTCCCTTTTACCGGTGTACAAGGAAGATTTCTCGCTTCGCTCGAAATGACGATACAGGGTAGGCGCTACTCTCATTTTCCGCCTACTTGAAACGCTTTTCCATCTCGCTTTCATACCGCCAGTGCCCTATCCGCCCCTTCGGGGCACCTTCCCCTCGAGGGGAAGGCTATTCATGACAAACGGCGAAGCCCCCCTTCATTTCTCATTCGAGAGAGCTTCCATCGGAAACCATGGACTACGACGCCCATGGTTTCCTACTATTTCTTCTCCCAATACGCGACCTCTGTCTCCGCCGCGCCCATGCCGAGGGCGGTCTTGATGCCGATGCCGGTATACATGGCAAAAGAGGCGAGGGTGGCAGCGAGGCTGGCGGCCATGTCATTTTTGAAGAAGCCGTAGGTCACATTCCCACGGAAGGCGCGGATGCGGCGGCCTTCTACGGAGAAGGGATGCATATGAAGGTGGTAGTCGGAGATGTCCAGCTGGCTCGCAAGGTGGTCTATGAGATCCGGCTCATCGATGATGGAAGCATCGCTGAAGGCATTCCATTTCCGGATGAGGCTCACGAAGAGGAGACGGGGATCGGGGAAGATGGCATAGGTACCATTCGTTTTGAAAGAGGTCGATGTCAGGAAATCCAGATCGATATGGTGGATGCGCCGCCCGCTCCAGCAGCGCTCTTCGATGTCTGCGAAGTTTTCCTGTCTTGCGATGCGGAAGTGAGAGAGCCCCACCGGATAGCCGCGCTGCTTCAGTGTGAGCTGGCTCTGCTTCATGAGCGGCACGAGGATCTCATCGAAGGCTTCTTCGGTGAGGGTCTGAATGCGCCAGCAGAGCTTTCCTTCCTTCAAAGTGACGTACTGGCTGTAGGGGCGCACCTTCTCTTCGTGCATGGCCGCCGCCCACTCGGGGGAGATGATACCCATGAGCGCACCGTGGAGGACGGAGCCCATGGACTGGTTCAGCTTTTCCCCTTCGGGGAGAGTGAGTTCGATTTCTGCCTGTCTCAGCATCAGATTTCCTCTCCTTCCAGATAGCAAAGCCCCATGAGGTAGCAGGCATCCTCCACGCGCACGAGCTTCAGCGTGTGCGGTGAGATGACCTTATCCCGAAAGTGCTTCCCCCTCTTGAAAGAGGCTACCATCAGTTTCCGCGTCACGTAGACGGCATCTTCCCGGCGAGGTGCCAGTGCATAGACGAGCGTCTTGGAAAGAAAGCCCGTCCCTCCGCCTAAGAGCAGGTCGGCATTCTGGTGCTTCTTGATATCACGGAGTTCGACTTCTGCATTCTGCGAAAAGGCATCGGCGAGGATCTCATACTGGAAATCAACAAAGTCCCTGAGCACGCAAAGCAGGCTCTGGAAGTCCCGTATTCCGAAATGGCCCATCGCGCACGGGTCGTCATCGATCCCCAGCGTGAAGGTGAGCTTCGTATCGTAGTCGAGGCATTCGCGGAAGAGCGCCACTTGGTGCGTATCATCGGAATCGACGCTGAGATCACACTTGGCAGCAACGCAGAGATTTCCTTCTTCCCATATCGCATCACTGACGGTCAGTCCACGGAAATAGCTGTCCACCATCTCTCGCTTTCCTTCCTGATTCAGGGGGATGGCGAGCTTTTTCTCAAGAGCGTCCATGGCACGTCCCATCTCGCCCTTTTTCCCCGCCGCCTGTTTGAGGTTCATCCAGTCACTCTGATACAGGCGCTGGTTCTTACGGATCTCGCTCGTCAGGATCGCCGTGCGAAAAGCGCCTTTCAGCGAAGAGCCCGGGACGTAGGGATTTCCTTCTGCATCACGGATGAATCCGGCGACGTCATTCAGCCTGCCATTCCGATCGGCGGCGTAGTACTCCTCTTCCGCGCGGATGACGCCGTCATCCTGCATGGCATGGATCACATTCCAGACGCTGCCATATGTCCGCCGCAGCTGGGGCTGATTTCTCAGATAGAAGAACAGGTCGAAGCGCGCAAGCTCACGGGTGAGCGCCTGTGCGAAGTCATCGATGAGGCCATGCTGCCCAAGAAATACAGCCCACTTTCCTTCATCCAGAAAGTACACTTGATTATGCTCCCGGTCATAGATATAGCTGTCCTTCTTGTATGTCGTCCCGCTGCCGATGAAGGTGGGCGAGTAAACGCCCAGTGTGACTTTCCAATAACGCATACTCATGTCGGCACCCCCAGAAAGAATCCTTTCCCATAGCGGTAGACCGGATGTCCCACGGCTGGCGTCGCCACATCCGCGATGCGGCCGGCAAGACGGCAAGAGAGCGTACTCCCCGCCGGAAGCATGTAGATGCTCTTCTCTTTCACTGCGCTCTCCATCCCTGGTGTCCAGGTGAGCCCGCTCCGCTTCATCCAGAGCCCCTTTACCTCAATGCCTGCTTCGATCTCCTCTTTCTTCGGCAAGAGACAGGAAATCGTCATCTGCGTGGCCGCCTGCGTATCCATCAAAAGCTCATAGAGGGCGCCGGTATCCTCTTCCTCGGCGCTCTTGGAGATGAGGATGGGATCTGCGCCGAGTTCAAATTTTCCCATCCCGCTCGAGCGGCGTCCACCGATGCCGGAAAGCCCGAGCAGGTGGAAAAGGGCAAGCACTGATGGAAGGTCTTTCTCATCCGCAAGCCGCAACAGGACGTAAAGCCCTGCATTCTCGGCAAAGGAAAAGCTGCCTGCCGCATAGGGACGAGCGAGCCTTCCATTGTAATGGGTATCCACAGAAAGCGAAGCAAAGGTCGGCTCCTCCTCCAGCGAATTTTCACCAAAGCGCAGATCATCGATATAAAGGGAAAGCTCTGATGCATGCAGAAAAGCGCGTTTCTTGCTTTTCTTGCGGAAAGAGGAAGCCTCCCTCGCCTCTCCGAGTGTCTGCCTTGCTTCTGCTTTCACTGGCATGGAAAGTACGGGCTTTGGCAAGTACCACTGCCACTCTCCCGCTTCCCACCGGCAGGGAAGGAGATCGGAGAATGCGATGTCTCCTCGCTCTGCTTTGGCTGTGAGCGTAGCCAGAGCATCCCCGCCGAGCCGGACTGCCTCGACGCAAAGCGCACTGAAAAGCGTGTCCGCCGGGCAGGTCATGCCTGCCATTTCAAGGCCGCCCCCATATCCCGCACTGCCGAAGTGGACCGGCGTCGTGAAATGGAGCGGCAAGATGTAGAAGCTCCTCATAGCTTTGTCTCCTCGAATATACGGGTAAGTTCCCGGCAATCTGTCTTCTCTCCTGTCCTCGCATCGATCTTCAAGGTGGTGAATCCAGAGAAAGACACACGGCCATAGCCGCGGGAACCATGCCCGCCCAGATAGTCGAGCTGCAGCAGGCGGAAACCGTCAGCGAGGACAGTGAGATCTTCTTTCATTTCCGCCTCATCTTCGATGTTGTACACCAGCTGGAAATCGAAGCTCATCCCCCGCGGCACGCGCTCGATCTGGCGAGGATTCGCCACACCTGTCCCACGGTTGATGGTATTTTCAAATTTCACTTCACCCAGATAGGTGTCAGTATCCAGCGCGGAAAAGCGCGAGAGTGCTTTCTGGCTGACGAAGGAGTCCGCGAACTGCAGGCGGGAGAGAAGGATGTGGCCCTTCTCTGCCGAGCCGAAAAGACGCAGCACGACTTCTTCATCTTTATCCGGTGCTTCCAGCATCCGCTGTCCATTCCTTGCTTTCGCGAGCAGGGTACGCATCTTTCCCTTCACCGAGCTTCCGGGAATGATGGGCTGGTGCGTCATCGTATCTCTCACGAAGACACTATCCACCGCACCAATGGGAGCGTAGTCATTCGACCCGCCGATGTGAAGCCCCGTCTCGACCGTGAGCGTGGCTTTGATGATGAGTTTCCCTAAGAGTTGTACCTGTCCCATACTAGTCCTTGCCTCCATAGAATTTGTGGAATGCCACGAGTGCTTCCATGTACGATGCGAAATCTTCATACTTCCGGATGTCATCCCCGATGGCATCGATGCGTCTCATCAGCTGCGCTTCCCGCTCAAAGTCTTTGATCGGATTTCCTCTCTTGCTTTCAGTGCGTCCGATCTGGTAGGCCAGCTTCACTTTCAGGAACTTCACCTGCATGGCAAGCTCTGGGGAAAGCTTCATCGGAGCAGCCCCCTCCGTGCGGTTCTTATACTGCTCTACTTTTCCGTTGACGGCATTCACTGCCGATAGAAATAAACGGAGCTGCGAGGTGGTGAGCCCATCCTTCGCGATCCGGCTCATCACCTGCTGCGCTTGATTCACATAGTCTTCCATAGCTGCCTCCTTATTTTTCTTTCTCTCTCATGCGATAAATGACCAGCCGAAGAGCCGTTTCCACTTCGAGTCTTTCTTTGCCCGAGGAGCGCCCCCACTGGAACAGATTCTTCCGTATGTCTTCGTAATTGGCTTTTTCTTCTGCCGTGATGGTCTTTCCTACCGGTTCCAGCCGGGCGAGGGTATAGGCAAATCGCGCCAGGTTGAAGGGCCGCTTCACCAGCAGCTCCAAAAGCCGGTAAAGCAGAGATTTCCCTGCCGGGCATCGTCCTTGCGGCGCTTCGTTGTCATTGATCCCGGTGAGAATCATATGCTGCAGGAGGAAATGCAATTTTTCTCCTGCCACTTCCTTTTCTAATTCTTTCCATGAAAAGACCGGTACATCGGCCTCGCTCTCTCCAAAGAGAGCCACGCTGTCTTTCCCCGGCTCTTTCTTTGCCATATCTTCCAGTGACCCGCTGTCCTCCGCCATCCGGATCACGGGATAGGTGGGAGAAAAGAGGCCAAGGCCCGCCGAGAAGGAGAGCATGCCATTCGTATAGGCAGCAAAGGCTTTCCGAAGATCGACGGCAAGCTCTAAGAGGTCATCCCACGCACCGACGAGGAAAAGATCGTCGCCGCCGGAGTAGACGATGTGGACCAGTCGATTTCCTTCTTTCTCGCCGAAGAGGTAGAAGGGTTTCTCGCCCGCGGGGAGTTTCTTCTCGCAAATATCTACGATCCCCTTCATGAAAAACATGGAGAGGCTTCTTGACAGCGCGGCGTAGCGGGAGAATGTCGCATACTGCGTGGGAAGGCCTGCCGCAAAGACGGCGCCCAGCCAGTCCACATCCGCGCGGAGCACGCCCAAGCGATCGATCCCGGTATCTTCCTCTTTCCCGCCAGACCGCTTGGCGAGGTCGCCAAAATCCAGCGTGCTGCCGTCTTCTTTGGCTGCGTAGTCTCCCACCCACAGGCGCGTCCCGATCAGAGACGACGTGGCCGATGCATTGCGGGCATACACGCGATAGAGCAGCCCCTTCTTCTCGAGGTTCCACTCCTCTTCCGTCGTGACTGCTTTCAGGTACTTCTCGCCAAAGGGAGATGGCAGGGGCAGCGCCCCTTCGACGGGTGCATGCAAGATCGCAAAGACAGGCTTGTCATCGATGATGTCCTTCCCGAGAAGGTACATGCCATTGCACGCCGGGCAGACCTGTATTTTTTCATCCTCTTTCCCGGGGACAGCATAGTCCTCGAGCTTCGAAGCATCCAGCGATCGGTGGCAGAGCGCGCACTCTCGCATGCCGGGCTCGATCGTATTCAGCGCGCTGTCTTCGTCGATCATTTGAGCGATCGCCTCCACGCTGTAGCGGCTCTGCTTCTTCTCCGCAATGACGCGGTTCACGCGGCGGAAAATATTATCCTTCTTCTCCTTCCCGGGGAGCAGCTCTTCTGCCGAGAAAGGCACCCAGCCCGCCGCCACATAGAGCGACGTGCCGTAGTCATGAAGCAGCCGGTCATTCACAGAGCGGAAGGCATCTTCCAGTACCGCTTTCGTCTCCTCCGAGTTGTCCGCCATCATGTAGAAATGCCCGCCGCCAGAGTAAATGAGATTCGCCCGGGAAAGCGAGAGCTTTTCAAGGATCTCATCGATGATGTGCTCCATCACCATCGTCAGATAGAAGGAGCGCCCGCGCAGCATGCGCATCGCGCCCTTCGTCTGCACGCGGTAGATGAATTTCTGGATGCCGGAGAAGTCAGCAGAAATAAAGAGCAGCGTGTCCTTTTTGCGGTTTTCCAGACCGCGCGTGCAGCAGAAATTTTTATAATCTGCGATTCCGTGCTGCTGCATATATCGAAGGAGCGAGGACGCCACCGCGGCGGTGATCTTCACATGGTCGAAAAGGGAAATGTCACAGACTTCCCCTTTCGCCGTACTTGAAGGCACATAGGAGAGCGTATCCTCCAGAATGCGGAGCAGCTCATTTTCCTTCATCTCCTGCGGCGGTATCTCTTTGAAATTCGCCGAGAGCTTCTCCACGATCCCTGCATATTTCCCGCGACTCGCCAAGGGCCTGTCAGCGACCGGCATATTCATCGGCAACGCTGCATTCAGAGACTGCAAAGGGAAATAGGACTTTCTCTTCGCCCCGTCGAAGACATTGAATACATTCTCCAATGTCAGCTCGGGGTCGAATCCGAAAGCCGCCGTCCCGTCATCCCTATCCCGCCGGTCGATGCCTGCGGCGAGATTATCCGCTTCGTAGACGATATAGGCGAGATCATCCGGAGTGAGATGCGCCCCGCTAAGATCTCTCCCATGGTGATAGCGCACGCAGCGCAACACCGCTTCTCCTGCCTCCGATATGTCGCAAAAAGGGCGCAAAAAATCAGCGCCAAGCTGAGAGTGGGTCTTCCTCTCTCCGCTGGCCCTGATGATGGCCTTGCCTATATCGTGCAGGAGCGCGCCGATCGTCACGATTCTCATCATGTCTGTCATTCCCATCGCTCCCTTCTCTATAGAAGACTGCTTTGAAATTATTTATGTTATATTGTAATTATGGCACAGTTCGTTTTAGCACGCAAGCATTTTTGATTGACAAAATAAAACGCGCCTCTACTCATGAGAGGCGCGTTTTACACAAGCCAAAAAGACACAGCGATGGGAGATGGTTCTCCATGAAGACATTCCCTGCAATCTGGCACCAGCGCATTTCATGGTTCATATCGCTTACGCGGCTAAACTTCGCTCTAGGGAAACACGGATTACATCATTGTCAGATCTAATCAGCGTTTCCCTAGATTTCTGAAACCATCATGACAAGAAGGACTAATAAATCGTGTTATATTTCATTTTCTAGGAAAATACTTTGAATAGCCCAACAAAGATGCAAATCGCTCCGATAATATCAAAGATAAAACCATATTTTGCATTAAACATAGGATAGCGGCAAAAGACAACAAAATTGTTTTCGTCTGGTCGAGGTCCTCCTAAAAGAGTAGAAGTCGCTATTCCAGCGGCAATCCAGAATGGGCCACCGGAAAAGAAGAAGTAGGCTGCAATCATCATAAAAGGGAAAGCAAAAAGAAAGCTTTCGATCTGTTTCTTCAATATGGAACATACCACAGAGAAAGCCAGGATTCCGATAAATGTCATTTCTGCTCCCCTCTACTTTACTAATACAAAAAGTGCTGGCCATAATATCTATAAAACATATAATCTGCATCGTGAGAATTGGGAGCGTTTAATCTAATTTTATTATTTCTAAATTTATTGGTAGGTACGTCCTGAAGAAATGTCCCTGCTGTATTATAGGCTTTGTTACTGATCACACTGCCCACTATACCAGTATTTTGTATTAACTCTTCGAAAATTGCCTTATTGAGTTGATCATAAGAGATGTTCCTATCTCTTAATTGGATGGACTTCTCTAATTCTCTTCTACTTCTTTGGTAATCATAACAAAAAACTTCTGTCACTTTAAAAATTAGATTATCACTACGGCCCACATAATACACATCTCCTAATAACGTATAATAAGGTGGATCGCATCGTAAAGAGTGGATTGATTCAGCATCTATATAATTGATACAAGATCGACTCTCATCCATCTTTACATATCGTTCTGGATGACTCTGTATCTCCTCTAAAGAAATAGCCCAAGAGTAAAATGGCATAAGGAGCCAAAATAACATAATGATCATAATTTTTTGCATTGCCTTCTTCTCCTTAATTCACCTATGCTAAAAGATCAGGTAGAGAATGAATCCCACAATTCCTGCCAAACCGACCCAAAACCAGCATCCTTCTTTTCGAAATACAGGAAGAGCATTGAGCATTTCAAACTCTCCCTGTAAACGAGAAATGAAGAAATCACGCATCTCCGGCAAAGGATGATAGTTAGAAAGCGCCTCCAAATCAGCATCGCATCGATTCATAATTTCCCTCGCTGAATTATCTGTTACAAAAAGAGCCTCAAACTTCTCTGAAGGAAAGGCTTCTATCATGGCAGAGAATATATGAGAAGTTCCTTCAGGAATGAATAATCCAGACTTCTCTATGGAAGCGCGTAACGCAAAATCCATGCAATCGGCATCCTCTTTTTTGTAGGCACGATGCAGCCAAAGAGACGCACATCGATACCGGATGCCTAATATCCCACTAAAATAAGCCAGGAACGAATCACCGAAATACTGCGGAATCTGTTCGGCTGACCACCCTTGTTTTCCACCCCAATCAAACGTTGCCTTGATCAAAGGATTCATCTCTTCCACAGGACGTCCCACATAATAGGAACGGCTATCTCCACAAACAATCCGCATCACTGCGTTCTCTATGGCGACTAACTGATTTGCATCCATATATTGCCCCCATTTCCAATTACCGCTGCATTGACATGGCTTTCATCATCGCGATCTGCTCTTCCGGCGTCATCTCCACCTCATAGAGGACCCCATTGGCAGAAAGTGCCTGATCCCCCATAAACTCCACGATGGGAATATTCACATACTGTCCTCTCATTTCATCAAAAAACATGCCATCCCCTGCATATTGATACCGTTCTCCCGTCTGATAAGATACGAGCCAAAAGGCATCCACACTTTGAAACAAGGGACATAGCAAAAGCAATACCAGTAATAACCATTTTCTCATCATATCTCACCGTCACTTTTCTCTCGTATCGTCATTTCGAGCGAAGCGAGAAATCTTTGTCATTCGCGGTCAAGCGGACGATGTCAGGAAACAAAAACGGGAAACCTGTTATACCGCCTTCCTTCGGGCATCGCCATCTATACTCTGCGGCGCTTCTAATTTTATGCGCCGCACCACCATTTCTCATTTAAAAGTGCAGCACGCCCCAGGGCGAACCCTGATCCCTAGTCATCAGTCGCCCCCATTATTTCCTTCCCCGTCTCTTGAAGTCCTCCTCTATTCCTTTCTTCCAGTCTATCGAGATCGATTCTACGAAATGGTCACAGAAGTCATCCACTGCCTCAAAATTTTTCTGAATCCCTTCCTCATCACATAAAAATTCTGCCGCACGATCTTCATGGATGCCAAGTTGACCTGCCGCTTCAATGGCATTCATATTGGCTCCCAAGAAAATAAACTCCCAGCCATATTTCGATTTTTCTCTTTCGACCATATGTCTCACGTCTTCGTAGTCATAGAAGCGGCTTGAATTTTCCTCTCCATCAGTAATGATGACCACGAGGGTATGGGCTGGCACATCCTCTGGGCGGGCATATTTATGGACAGTGCCAATGCGATGAATGGTACTTCCTACTGCATCCAGAAGGGCGGTGCAGCCACCGGCCACGTAGTCTTCCTCGGTCATGAGACGCACGCTTTGTAGGGGCAGCCGGTCATGAATGACGTCGATTTCTGTATCAAAGAGGACGGTGGTGACCAATGCATTTCCTTCTCCCTTTTTCTGCTTTTCCATCATAGAATTGAACCCGCCCAGGGTGTCTTTCTCCAGCCCGTGCATAGAACCACTGCGATCCAGGATGAAAACAAGTTCGGTCAGTTGGGTATTCATAGTTGTCCTCCTTGGGAATAAGCGGTGACTAGGAGCTAGAAGTCATTGATGCAAAATAAAAAGACTGCCAGATATCACTTCGTCAGTGACTCTTTTGCAGTCTTAGTATATCCCTTTATTCTTTTGAAATGGTCGCTTGGAAAGCGACAAATGAATCTTCTGATGGCTAATATTTCGTATTTCACTTTAGAGGACTTTCAGTCAACATACAAATGCAGTCAGAATTAGCGTCGTAGCAAGATGGGGCATGCCAGCGCTGTAGTGTACTATGTTGAATAGTCCGATACTATCGATATTCTAACACTTGCAGGAAATACCACTGCGCAGCCCCCGCTCCCCCGATGGGGAGCCAAGATTTTCCACCACTTCTCACCAAGTTCAGAAGTTAACAAATCGCTATACCAGAGAAACACGGATTACATCGCAGAATCAGCGTTTCCCTAGATCAGCGGTTCCTCGAAATCAAACAGCACCTGATTGATCTGATAAATATCATAGATTCCCTTTTTGACGAAATACTCTACAATCAGATCTCCTTTTCGGGCATGAGACAAGGTATACCCTGCCTTTCCCAAAAGCTCCTGCAATTCAGAGAGGGGGAGTTCCAGGGCAATCCCCAGGGCGAGCGCCGTTGCCCGAGAGGGTTGATAATCCTCATGGGACCGAATCTTAGAAAAAAGCTTCCGATCCAAATTGGCCTTCTTATAGCACTCCGGGTCAGTCATGCCCTTCTCATCGATTTTACGCAGTACCATATGAGAAAAACCTTCTTCTAACTCAGAGAAAAATGGCTCCTCTCGCTTCGAATCTACAAAGAAATCCCCAAGATGAGTTTCGTTGTAGTTCACCCGCTCGATCTGCAGCTCTACCCGTTCGATCCTCCCCTGAATCCCAGGCTTCTTAAGGCGCCTCGATTCTTCCCATGGACAAGGAGGAAGCCCCCACTCCGGATAGCGGTCCTCCAGGTATATACTTTCCAATTCAGCAGAAACGGAGTCCAGACGCTCTTCCTCACGGGCATGCGCATCCTTTTTTCCCTTCCACGCCTCATTCAAGAAAGAAGAAATATCCTCCACAAGCCCTTTTGAAAGCTGGTAATCAGACTTTTGGAAAATCACCAGGTACACATCCAAATCATGATCCTTCAGGAAGGCTCTGATGGTATCCACTGCCACCTCAAGCGCTTCCTCTTTCGGATATCCGTAGGCCCCGGAAGAAATCAGCGGAAAGGCGATGGACTCTAAACGATACTCCACCGCCAGTGCCAAAGATTTTCTGTAGCAAGAGGCTAGAAGCTCCCGTTCCCCATGGCTGCCGCCACGCCAGAGCGGCCCTACGGTATGAATCACCCATTTGCAAGGCAACTGATAGCCCTTCGTGATCTTCGCATCGCCCGTCTGGCAGCCATGGAGCGTCCGGCACTCCGCGAGGAGCTCCGGCCCCGCCGCCTGATGGATCGCGCCATCCACCCCGCCCCCGCCCAAAAGTGTCGGGCAGGCGGCATTCACGATGGCATCGACTTTCATTTTTGTAATTTCGTTTCGAATGATTTGAAATGGCATGGTTTTCATCCTTTCTGGTCACGGTTTTGGCAGCTGTGTGAAGGAAAATACGGATTCAATCGTTGTCCGCCTTGGCTCTTGTATTTTCATGCAAGGCGAGGAATAAGCCGCTCAGAATAGCGAGCTATGTAAGGAGGGGTATGACGAAGCATGGCATGAAAACACATGCCAAATCGGACTCTACGATTTTATCAGCGTTTCCTTATATCATTCGCCCGCCTTTGCTTTTAGTATACTGAGTATCGGCTATTTCCTCAACCGCAAAAGGAAATAAGGTGTGATATTTTACCGCGCTTGTAGAAATCATCCCCCGTTCTCACCGGAAGATACGCCACATGGCAGCGCTTTTGATGACGATATCAGAAACCGCAAAAGTCTCATGTCTGACACCACAAAAAAGGTGATGTGAAATAACGATCGTCTCTTTTTCGCTTTCATTCTGCCGCGTGGGACTTGCAGCTCTCATAGGAGTGACCGGGAAACCTTATCCCAGCTGTCTTTCATGCCATAGTCACCCTATCCGCCCCTTTCGGGCACCTTCCCCTAGAGGGGAAGGCTGCGATACGAGAATACCATCCTCTAAAAAAAGGCGGCGAAGCCGACACCTGAACCCTAAACCCTGAACCAAATGAAAGCAAAGTAAAAAGGGGCTGTGAAGAAATGAGGATTCATTTCTTCACAGCTCCTTTTCTTGACCATCTGTCACTCACGCTTTCAGCGTGCCGACGATCTCATTGACGTCTTTGACGCCATTCTTATCACACCATGCATCGAGTTCGCGGGTGATGCGTGCCATGGCGGTCGGGTCAGCGAGGTTTGCCGTGCCGACCTGGACGGTCTTCGCACCCGCCATCATGAATTCAACGACGTCCTCGCCGGTCATGACGCCGCCCAGCCCGCAGACGGGGATATTGACGGCTTTCGCGACCTGCCAGACCATACGAAGAGCCACGGGCTTGATCGCCGGACCGGAGAGGCCGCCGGTGACGTTGCCGAGGATCGGGGTCCTTGTACGGGTATCGATAGCGATACCAAGGAGGGTATTGATGAGAGAGATGGCATCAGCGCCTGCCGCTTCGACAGCTTTGGCGATGGTGACTACGTCAGTCACATTCGGAGAGAGCTTCACGATGACAGGAAGATCTGTCGCATCCTTCACGGCTCTGGTGACTGCCGCTGCCTGCTGAGGGTCCGTGCCGAAGGCTGCACCGCCGACTTTGACATTCGGGCAGGAGATATTGACTTCGAGCGCCGAGATGCCGGGGACGGAGAGCAGTTTCGCGCATTCGGCGTATTCTTCGACGGATTTTCCGACCATGTTCGCGATGTAGGGGCAGCCGAGTTTCTTCACTTCCGGAAGGTAGTGCTCGAGGAAGTACGGCGCGCCCGGATTTTCCAGACCGATGCAGTTCAGCATGCCGGAGGTGGTTTCCGCGATGCGAGTACCGTTATTGCCAGTCCATGGCGTCGGTGCAAGACCCTTGCCGGAAATAGCACCGATCTCCTTCATATCGATGAACTTGGCCAGCTCAAGTCCGAAGCCGACGGTGCCGGAGGCACCGATCAACGGACTTGCCATCTGGATGCCAAGGAAATTCACAGCTAAAGAGCTCATAATACGACCTCCTCTGCTTTGAATACGGGGCCATCCACGCAGACTTTGTAGTGACCTTTGCCATCAGCTCTGTCGCATACACAGCCGAGGCAGGTGCCAATGCCGCAGCCCATGCGGCGCTCCATGGAGACTTCGCAGGGGACGTTTGCTTCTTTCGCCATCTGCGCGGTGATACGCATCATGATGCCGGGTCCGCAGACGCAGGCTTCATCGACATTTCCATTCTTAAAGAGCTCGGGGAGGACGGAGACAGAGAATCCTTTGATCCCATAGGAGCCATCATCGGTGGTGACGATGAGCTCTTTCAGAGTCTTGGGGAAAAGGTCTTTCCAGAAGACTTCTTCTTTGTTGCGTCCGCCGATGACGACGGTCATCTGCCCTGGCTTTGCTTTTCTTGCCATGAAGAGGATGGGCGCGATGCCGACGCCGCCGCCGATACCGACGATATGATTTTTATCCATATCGAAGGCGGTGCCCAGCGGCCCCAAGCAGTCGACCACATCTCCTGCTTTCAGGTGGGACATGGCTTCGGTGCCTTTGCCGACGATGCGGTAGATGATCTCAAGAATGCCCTTCCCCGGTTCTGTGCCGGCGATAGAGATCGGGCGGCGCAGGATGCAGGTGGGATCATTCACTTTCACATGGATGAACTGACCGGGCTTTGCGTCTTTTGCGATGAGCGGAAGCTCGAGGCGCATGCGCCAGATCGAGGGGCCGACCAGCTCATGAGTGAGGATGCGGCCTTTTTCTACATAGCCTGCCATATCAATTCTCCTTCACATAGTCCTGAATGGCTTCGACATGCGGTTCGCTCGAAGAAGCTGCCATGACGCGCAGGACTTCCTTCGCGGTATCGAGGGAGGTGATGCAGGGGATCGCAAGCTCGACAGCGATGCGGCGCAGGTCATAGCCTTCCTGCTCGATCTGGCTGCCATAGGAAATGGTATTCACGAGCATGTCGACACGGCCGGACTTCAGGTACTTTTCACAGTTCTCGCCTTTTTCATGGATCTTCTTGATGATCTCGACCGGGATGCCGAGTTTTTCGAAATAAGCGCCGGTGCCGGAGGTGCAGATGAGGTGGTAACCCAGCTCTACGAAGCCTTTGGCGAGTTCGGCAGTTTCCGGCTTATCTCTATCGGAAACGGTGATGAGGACATTGCCGCCTGCCGGTACGGTGAGATGAGCGGCTACGACAGCCTTGTAGAGGGCTTCCTGATAGGTGTGGCCGATGCCCATGACTTCACCGGTGGACTTCATTTCCGGTCCCAGTTTGATCTCTACGAGGCCGAGCTTCGAGAAGGAGAAGACCGGTGCTTTGATCGCGACATAGCCTTTATCCGGGACAAGGCCGAGCGGAAGTCCGGTATCCTTGAGGCTTTCGCCGAGTGCGATGCGGGTCGCGTATTCGACCATATTGATGCCGGTGATCTTGCTCATAAATGGTACGGTACGGCTGGCTCTCGGATTGACTTCGATGACATAGACCTTGTCTTTGACCACGATGAACTGGATATTCACAAGGCCCTTGACGTTCATGGCTTTGGCGATCTCTCTGGTGTAATCGGTCAGTGTCTCGATGATCTCCTGCGAGAGGTGCTGCGGCGGGTAGACAGCGATGGAGTCGCCGGAGTGGACGCCGGAGCGTTCGATCTGTTCCATGATGCCCGGGATGCAGACGTCATTGCCATCGGAAATGGCATCGACTTCGACTTCACGGCCGACCATGTACTGGTCGATGAGGACAGGATGTTCATGGGATGCGACGACAGCTTCTTTCAGGTACTGGCGAAGTTCTGCCTGATCGTAAACGATCTGCATCGCGCGGCCGCCAAGGACGTAGCTCGGACGGACGATGAGCGGGTATTCCAGCTCTTCCGTCTTTGCCATCGCTTCTTCGACGGACTCGACGAGGCAGCCTTTCGGGCGCGCGATACCGAGCTGTCCCATCAGGGTATCGAAGCGTTCGCGGTCTTCGGCCATATCGATGGATTCATTCGAGGAGCCGATGATGCGGATGCCGCGCTTGGCCATCGGGGTCGCCAGGTTGATGGCGGTCTGTCCGCCGAACTGGCAGATAACGCCTTCCGGTTTTTCTTTGTCGATGATCTCGAGGACGTCCTGCTCGGTCAGTGGTTCGAAGTAGAGAGAGTCGGAGGTATCGAAGTCAGTGGAAACGGTTTCCGGGTTGTTGTTGATGACGATGGATTTCTTCCCTGCCTTGCGCAGTGCCCAGGAGGCATGGACCGAGCAGTAGTCGAATTCGATGCCCTGACCGATGCGGATCGGGCCGGAGCCGAAGACGACGACAGAGCCCTTGCCCTGCGGCTTCACTTCGTCTTCTGCGCCGTAGGTGGAGTAGTAGTACGGGGTGTGCGCTTCAAATTCTGCCGCACAGGTATCGACCATCTTGAAGTCCGGATGGAAATCCAGTTTCTTCTTGAAGTTTTCGACGTCTTTCGGGGTGACTTCAGCGAAGTGTGCAATGGCTTCATCCGGCATCTGGATGCGTTTTGCCGCTTTCAGTGTCTCTTCGGTGAGGCCTTCCTTCATGAGGCGGCGTTCCATCTTGATGATGTTCTGGATCTTATAAATAAAGAAGAGGTCGATCTTGGTGATGCGGTTGATCTCTTCCGGTTCGATGCCGCGGCGAAGGGCTTCGGCAAGGACGAAGATCCTTTCGTTATCGATGCGGGAGAGCAGGCAGCGGATATCATAGAGGGACTGTCCGTCGAGTTTCTTCAGGTGCAGGTAGCCTTCCCCGACTTCCAGCGAGCGGAGGGCTTTCAGGAGCGAGCCTTCGAGCGTGCGGTCGAGTGCCATGACTTCGCCGGTCGCTTTCATCTGGGTACCGATGGCACGATCTGCGAGGGTGAATTTTTCGAATGGCCAGCGCGGGAATTTGCATACGACATAGTCGATGGATGGTTCGAAGCAGGCTTTCGTATTGCCGGTGATGGCATTGGTGATCTCATCGAGATGCAGGCCGAGGGCGATCTTCGCTGCGACTTTCGCGATCGGGTAGCCGGTGGCTTTCGATGCGAGCGCGGAGGAACGGCTGACACGCGGATTGACTTCGATGACATAGTACTGGTTCGTCTTGGTGTCAAGGCCGTACTGGACATTGCAGCCGCCTTCGATCTTGAGGTAGCGGATGATGTCGAGAGATGCGGTACGGAGCATCTGATACTGGCCATCGGTCAGCGTCTGGGTCGGAGCGACGACGATGGAGTCACCGGTATGGACACCGACCGGGTCAATATTTTCCATGGCGCAGACGATGATGCAGTTGTCTGCACTGTCTCGCATGACTTCGAATTCGACTTCTTTCCAGCCGGCGATGCTGCGTTCTACGAGGATCTGATTGATCGGGGAGAGCTTGATGCCGCGGTTCGCGATTTCTTCCATTTCGTAGCGATCATGTGCGATGCCGCCGCCGGTGCCGCCTAAGGTGTAAGCCGGACGGATGATGACCGGATAGCCGATCTTATCCGCAAAGGCGATGGCTGGTTCCAGTTCCTCGAAAATTTCAGATTCCGGAACTGGCTGATGGATCTCTTCCATCGCATCCTTGAAGAGTTCACGGTCTTCCGCATGCTTGATCGCATGGAGGGACGAGCCCAAGAGCTTCACGCCGTACTGGTCAAGGACACCGGCATCCGAGAGCTGGACAGCCATGTTGAGGCCGACCTGCCCGCCCAGTGTCGCGAGCAGTGCGTCCGGGCGTTCCTTCTTGATGACTTCTGTCACGAATGGCAGAGTGATCGGTTCGATATAGACACGGTCAGCGATATCCACGTCTGTCATGATGGTGGACGGATTGCTGTTCACCAGGACGACTTCGACGCCCTCTTCACGAAGGGAGCGGCAGGCCTGAGTACCGGCATAGTCAAATTCCGCAGCCTGTCCGATGACGATCGGGCCGCTGCCGATGACGAGGACTTTCTTCACGTCTTTATTGATCATTTTTTGAATTCCTCCATGGCCTTGGTAAATTCGGTGAAGAGATAGAAATTATCCTTCGGTCCCGGGGAGGCTTCCGGATGGTACTGGACAGCCTGGATCGGAAGGGTCTTGTGACGGATGCCTTCGATGGTGCCGTCATTGACGCTTCTGTGGGTGACTTCGATGCACTCCGGAAGGTCGTCATCGGAGATCGCATAGCCATGGTTCTGGCTGGTGATATAGACGCGGCCCGTGCGAAGATCCTTGACCGGGTGGTTCGCTCCGCGATGCCCGAAGGGCAGCTTGAAGGTGTGACCACCGAGTGCTGTCGCGAGCATCTGGATACCAAGGCAGATGCCGAAGATCGGTTTCTTTCCGATGAGCTTCTTGACGGTCTCTACGACGAATGGCACATCCTGCGGATCCCCCGGTCCAGGAGAGAGGAAGATGCCGTCCGGATTTCCTGCCAGCAGCTCTTCGGCAGACGTATGCGCCGGGAAGACATGGACGGTGCAGTCATTGGCCGCAAGCGAGACGAGGATATTCTTTTTCAGGCCGCAGTCGAGAAGGGAGACCTGATATTTCCCGTCGCCATAGGTATAGGGATAGTCGGTCGTCACGCGCTCTACCTGATCTCTGTGGAGCGGCTTTGCGAGTTCTTCGGCGATGAATGCATCGCTTCTGTCTGCCGAAACGATGATCGCTTTCATGACGCCCTGGGTACGGACCATGCGTGTCACGGCACGGGTATCGACATTGTAAAGGCAGGGTACATGGTATCTTTCGATGAAATCAGTGATCTTTTCTTTGCATTCCCAGTTCGACGGATGCTCTGCGATCTGGTCAAGGACGAAGCCTGCTGCTGCCGGCTTTCTATTCTGCATGAAAAGATCATTCGCGCCATAGTTACCGATGAGCGGGTAGGTCAGGGTGAGGATCTGCCCTTCATAGGACGGATCTGTGAAACATTCCTGATAGCCTGTCATGCCGGTATTGAAGACCAGTTCCCCCAGCCCTTCGACAGAGCCTAAGAGGTCGCCTTCGAAACGGGCGCCGTTTTCCAAAATCAAGAGGCCTTTCATTTGAGCACCTTTCCTTCTTTCATGACAATCTCTCCATCCACGATGGTCATGACTGCCTTGCCTTTCAGCGTCAGTCCTTCATAAGGAGTGAAGAGGGATTTCGTATAGAGATCCTGTCCGTGGACAGTCCATTCTTTATCCGGATCGATCAGCGTAATATCTGCCGGAGCGCCTTCTGTCAGGACACCGCCTTCGATGCCGAGGAGCTTTGCCGGGTTCACACTCATCAGCTCGACGATCTTGTCGATGGTGAAGCCCTCCTGATGGTAGAGCACCGTCAGCGTCGAGGCGAGAGAGGTCTCAAGACCTGCGATGCCGTTCGGCGCACAATTGAAGGGAACATCCTTTTCTTCATTGCAGTGCGGAGCATGGTCCGTCATGATGGCATCGATGGTGCCATCCTTCAGCCCTTCGATCAGCGCTTTTCTGTCTTCGTCCGTGCGCAGCGGCGGCGCCATTTTGAAAGCCGCTTCATAATGCTTCAGCCATTCGTCGGTGAAATAGAGGTGCTGCGCGGTGACTTCTGTCGAGCAGTTCACACCCTTCGCCTTAGCCTGGCGGATCAGATCGACGGCCTTGCCGCTCGATACATGCGCGATGTGGATATGACAGCCGGTCAGCTCCGAAAGGAGCAGGTCGCGAGCGACTGCGATATTTTCCCCTGCCGCCGGACGTCCGGTGACGCCCATCGCATAGGAGACCTTGCCTTCATTCATGAAGCCATGTCCGCACATCGTCATATCTTCCGCATGGTCGATGACCATCTTGCCGAGCTGATCCGCATACTCCATGGCGCGGCGCATGAAATTCGCACTCTCTACATAGTGTCCGTCATCCGAGAAAGCGACAGCGCCATCCGCTGCCATATCCCCCATTTCCGAGAGCTGCTTGCCTTCAAGATCCTTGGAGATCGAGCCGATCACAGAAACCTTCACGACACCAGCCTCAGCTATGCGGTGCTTCACATCACGCAAAACCGCCGCATTGTCGATGACAGGCTTCGTATTCGCCATAGTCGCGACACGGGTCACACCGCCGGCAGCCGCTGCCTGTGTGCCTGTATAAATATCTTCCTTGGCTTCCTGTCCCGGTTCACGCAGATGGACATGCATATCGATGAGACCCGGTGTGACGAAAAGTCCCTTCGCATCAATTTCTTCTACCTCTTTGCCAGCCGCGCTGACATTCTGGCCGATTTCCTTGATCTTCCCATCTTCCACCAGGATATTTGTCACTTCATGCTGGTGCTTGGCCGGGTTTACGATGGTACCATTCTTAATTAAGAGCATCAATGTCTTTCCCCTCCGTCAGTGTCAAATATTCCAAAGCCATACGTACAGCTACGCCATTTCTGACTTCTTCCTGAATCCAGGATGCTTCATCGTAGGCTACATCATAACCGATTTCAATGCCTCTGTTCATCGGGCCCGGATGGATCACTGCCACATCCGGCTTGCAAAGTGCAAGGCGCTTCTGATTGATGCCGAAAAGGCGTGCATATTCACGGGTCGTCGGGATGAATCCGCCAGCCGCTCTTTCGAGCTGGATACGGAGGATATTGATCGCATCCGCATCTTTCAAAGCCGTCTCCAGATCATCATCCACGATGCAGCCCATCGCTTCCAGTTCCTTCGGGACCAGTGTACGCGGTCCCACCAGATGCACTTCGGCTCCCAGCTTTGTGAAACCTATGATATCGCTTCTTGCGACACGAGAATGCAGCACGTCACCGATGATGACATACTTCATCCCTTTGATCTTCTTCCCTGCTTCCTTCATGGTGAAGAGTTCCAGAAGTGCCTGGCTCGGATGCGCATGGGCGCCATCGCCTGCATTCAGCACGACCGGCACCTTCACCTTAGGGCTCATGACCTTGGACGCAAAAAGAGCAGCCCCTTCAGAAGAATCACGAATGACCACTGCATCCACTCCCATCGCGGAAACGGTCAGCAATGTGTCTCGCATACTTTCACCCTTCGTCATCGAGCTGCCACTCTTTGTAATGTTGATCACGTCGGCTCCCAAATACTTACCGGCAAGCTCGAAAGAACTACGAGTTCTGGTAGATGCTTCGGAAAACACTGTTACGATAGATTTGCCTTTCAGAAAATCTTTTTTCTTATTGTCAGATAACACAATTTTTTTCATCTGTGCTGCTACTTCTAAGATCCGCTCAATCTCTTCGGCTGTGAAATCAGCTAGCCCAAGAACACTGCGGCCTTGTAGTGAAATCGTGCTCATGCCGGCCTCCTTGAATCAACGCATAGAATGGGATTCTATGATAAATAGTTATCCCTATAATCATAAAGGGTAATTCACACTTTTTCAATAGCATAAGGGTATTAAATTTTTATTATGTAAAGAGCATGGGGTTTAAGAAAGCACTGACTTGATCGCTCCTCCCAATCAGCGTTTCCCTAAGCACATATCGTAAAGTTTGAAAGCAGGGATGAGTGACTGGTGACTGGTGGCTAGGGATTAGGCTGGCGATACGAGAAAACCGCTAGGAAAACACTGATTAAATCGTTATCGGATTTCATCCTTGGATTTTTATACAGAGCGAGGAGACAGGGGGCGCGAATAGCGAGCTATTTAAGGAGGATGTCGACGACACTATGTATAAAAATCCATATGAAATCTGATTCTGTGATTTAATCAGCGTTCCCCTAGTTCAAAATCTCCGCGGCGCTTCCATATTTTTATGCGCCGCACCACCCCCGCTGAACCCTCTGAACCTGTAGAACCCGCTCCCCCTCTTTCGCACGCCATCAAGGGACGGCACGCCCCAAGGACTTTCCCTTACCTCTCACTCGCTCCCACCGCCGCCAGAATCACTTTAACGAAAGCGGGCGGGATGAAATCCTTTCCCAAATGGTCGGCGAGCGAGCGCCCGATGATGACGCCTTTATTTCCATAGAGCCAGGCAAAGTAATAAAACTCGAGCGCTTTCTCATCTCTGGGATTGATATTCGACAATTTCCTTGGCGGATAGTAGCCCTTTGGGATGGCGAGCTTTGCGCCTGCCTTTTTGACAAGCGCTGAACTCACAAGATTTCCTCCCTCCGTGATATCTGCGATGACCGCATCTAAAAGACGTCGGCCATTCCGGGAAAGGCATGCCTTCACGACATCCATTTCATAGCAGATATAGTCCGTATAGAAGACACCCGCACTCTTTTTGTGTTCCCCTATCACATCGCGATCATAGAGCGAGACGACAGGCACATGGAAGCGGCGGATGAGGGAAGCGATCTTTGAGATCGAGCTCTCGCCCCTCGCATTGATGAGGCAGATGCCATAGTGGTCGAAGCGGATCCCCAGCGTCTTTGCAAATCCAGCAAAGGAACCATACTCTGTCTCACCCTCGACAAGAACCGCCGCCCTCGCATAGAGCGCTTCCTTCACCTCCGGGAAATGCATGATGAGGTGCTTCTCGATTTCCCTGTCAAAATGAAATGAAGCGCCGCAGGCGGCCTGCACCAGCTTCTTCTCATCCCAATAGAGGCGGATGATCTGCCGGTAATCATTCACCAGCGCATCTGTCGAATGCGTCACGACAAAGAGCTGCCCCGAAAGCCCATCGACGCCCAGAAGCGTCTGCACGAGCTTCAAAAAAAACGGCTCCTCATTCGACAGGATCATGTGACAGAAAGAAAGCATCGCCCGCTGCAGGTAAGGGTGGAGATGGAGCTCCGGCTCATCTACACTGACGAGCAGGGATAAAAAGCGCCGCCCCTTCGCATCCGTCGTCACCATGTGTTCGAAGGAAATGGCGCGGCTTGCCTTTTTCTTCATCATCTGCATCAGCAGGACAAGCGCCGTCCGCGCCATCAGACAAGCCGTACGCTGGTACGAAGAACCATCTCCCCTTTCCCCAAACAGCGTCTCAAGCAGTGAAAGCGCCGCCTGCGATGGATGCTCCTTCGGCAGGGAAATCCCGATGCCCTTCTCCGCAAACATCGTCTCCACCTCAGAAATAACCGCCGGGGATTCTGCAAAATAATGCTGTAAAAGAGAAAGCAGCTCTCCCATCGATGCATGAGCCATCATCCTGCGCGGCATCTCACACAGGGAAAAATCGATATAAAAAAGACATCGCAGGTACTCCAAGGGCAGCTGCCGCCCGCTCGCCTGATCAAAGAGACGTGGTACCACTTCCTGCACCGCCTGCACCAGATAGAGCTCTGCGGTCTCCCCTCCCGCCTCTTCGGCAAGCACCAGCCGTATCTCGATGGGATGGTCTGCATCAAGGAAATCGCCTTCACGGAATCCATACCCATGGCTGATCCATTTCAAGAGGCAAAGGAAATTGCTCTTACCGATATTGTTATCCCCCACCATATAATTCACCTGTCTGTCAAATTGAAAGACGACATGGCGGAAGGTGCGGTAGTTATCAATGGTCATGGATGAAATATGCATGATCTCCTCCTCAGAAATGCGTTCAACTGCATGCTCTTACCTATTATTATATGCGTCTTGCCGACAGACTGCAAAAAGCAAAATACGCCGCGAAAAGATGCACCAACTTGAACGGCTTAAAACAGGCATGAAGAAGATGGATCAAGTACCTTATAAAGCCGTATTCTTCGATCCAATCTGTGTTTCGCCGATTTTCTCACGCAAAAACGGGCAGCCAAGTTTCTCTACTTGGCTGCCCGTTCATCAAAACGAATAAGGCTTCTGCCCCGTGAAGCTTTACAGGCTTTCGTGCATGGCTTACTTGCTCTTTTTGCTTCTGAAATACTGCATAGCGAAGACGCCGCCCAGTACGGCAATGCCGATGATATCGGTCAGGATGGTCGGATCGATAAGGCAGAGACCGCCCGCCAGAAGGAGAAGACGCTCCAGGATATTCGCCTTGCAATAGAGCTGCCCGATCATGGCACCCGAGACGCCGACCATACCGATAAGCGCGGTAATGGTGGTTTCCATGACGGAGAAGAGTGTCGCATTGATGCCCAGAATTTCAGGGGAAAGAACAAAGACATATGGGATAATGAAGGCCGCAATGCCGAGCTTCGACGCATTGACACCAGTCTTCAAGGGGTCACCGCCGGAGATCGCAGAGCCTGCGAAAGCAGCCAGCGCAACTGGCGGGGTGATATCGGCGATGATGCCGAAATAGAAAACGAACATATGCGCCGCCAAGATCGGTACACCGAGGGAGATCAGAGCCGGAGCAGCGATGGTCGAAGTAATGACGTAGTTCGCCGTGGTCGGCACGCCCATACCGAGGATCAGCGAGGTGATCATGGTGCAGAAGAGAAGCAGGATGAAGTTGCCTGCAGCGATATCGACAAGAGCCGAAGCCAGCTTCAGACCGACACCTGTCTTGGTGACGATACCGATGATCATACCAGCGGAAGAGCATGCGATCAGTACGCCGAGCGCACCTCGCGCACCTTTGATCAGGCCGTCAATGATATCAGCGATGCTCATGCGGGTATTCGCACGAAGCATGGCAGAAGCGATGGAAATGAAGATACCAGCAAGCGCCGCTTTCATCGGGGTGTAGCCGGAAGCCAAAAGACCGATGATGGCGATCAGCGGGATCGCCAGATGCCCTTCCTCTTTCAGGATCTTGCCCCATGGCGGGAGCTCGCTTCTCGGTGTGCCCTGCAGGTTATTCTTTTTCGCTTCGAAATGTACCCCGAGGAAAACACCAATGAAGTAGAGAATAGCAGGAACGATGGCAGCCTTGACGACTTCCATGTACGGAATGCCGACGAATTCCGCCATCAGGAAGGCGGCTGCGCCCATGATCGGCGGCATCAGCTGGCCGCCGGTAGAAGCGGCTGCTTCTACGGCACCGGCGAAATTCTTGTGATAGCCCAGTTTCTTCATCATCGGGATGGTGAAGGAACCGGAGCCTACGACGTTCGCTACCGAGGAACCGGAGATCGTACCCTGCAGAGCCGAGGAAATGACAGCGACCTTAGCTGGTCCGCCGGATGCCCAGCCAGCGATGGCATTGGCGATATCGATGAAGAATTTCCCAAGACCTGTCTTTTCCAGATACGCACCGAAAAGGATGAAGAGGAAAATGAAGGTGGAGGAAACACCCATCGGGATACCAAAGACGCCCTCTGTCGTGAAGAAGAGATGTCCGACCATCTGCTTGATGGTAAGCCCGCGATGTGCGAGCGGCCCGGGGAGGTACGGTCCGAAGAACCCATACGCAAGGAAGCAGCAGACAACAATGACGATCGGAAGACCTACGATACGGCGAGCCGCTTCGATGATCATCACGATGCCAAGCACCCCGATCACGGTATCCGTCGGAGTGACGGTGCCTGCGCGCAGGATGAGCTGCTGGTAGTTCACAAGAATGTAAATGGGGGGGATCATCGCAAGGACGGCAAGTGCCACGTCGATCGGATGGAAACGCCCCTCCTTGACCCAGGCTTTCTTCGTCGGGCAGAGAAGATAGACGAGGCAGATACCGAAGGACAAGTGGACGCAGCGCTGGATCATTGCATCCAGTGCGCCGAAAAACCCGGTATAGATCTGGAAGAGCGAGAAGCAAATACAGATGACTGCGATGACTTTGGCACAGATGCCTTTGTATTCCGCTGTATTTGACTCTTTATCCAGCTCTTTTAGCTTCTTCTGCAGCTCCTCAGACATTTCTCCATTTTCAGAAACGCCTTCAGCCTGCACGTTCTTTTTCTCTAAATCAGCCAATTGTATCAACTCCTAATTTCTTTTTTCTTATACAGCACCTGGTACAGCGGTGCTACATACAGATGAAGTTCCTTTCCCAAAGGCATAAGGCTTGCCAGGTCATACTCCGTATCTCCGACATAGACCTTTTCTTCATTCGTCACGCCGTTACGGATCGAGAGCTCCGGATAGGGACGGTTCATGTTATCCAGAATAAACCAGCCGTCTTCTTCGCGGAAATCGCCATCTTCTTTGGAGAAAGGAAGTCCTACCCCCATGGATTGGTATTTGGTAGACTTCAGTACGAGCCCCGTCGCCATGTCATTGACTTCAAGGTACTCGTGAATCATCGTCTTCTGGACCGAGTGCCTGTACACCAGTGTCACCGGTGTACCCGGACGCACCCGCTGCCTGATGATGAATCCGTCTGCTGTCTGTCCGAAAAGATAGTCCTGCCGAACAAACCAGCCTCCCACGGTCACTATCACACAGATGATCATCCCGAAAACGATAAGTATAGTTTCTAATTTCCCGTTTTTCTTTTTCTTCATGAAATGAAAGTGAGAACGGACTCCTTGGATGAGCCCGTTCTCCCTCCTTCCTATAAGGGAAAGCGCTGATCAGATCAGTGTTTCGATATGGATTGAACTTGAATACGTCACATGCTTACCATGCCAGAGGCTGCGCGGCTGCTATACGGAAGGTGCATCGCTCCCCCGTTCAATGTACAAAACCCGCTGAGCCTTAGAGACTTCTGCATGATGCCGGATGACCGCTATCTTATTTCGCTTTCAGATACTTTTCAGCGCCGGCATTCATCTTGATGGACATGCCTTCCAGAGCAGTATCCTTGGTGATGTACTTGCCGACAGCATGAGCAGCTTTCATACGGTCAAGGTGTTCGTAGATGGCTTTGACGATCTGTTCGCCGAGATCATCAGAGAGTTTATCGGTGGTAACGATGACGCATTTCACGGCTACGGTGTTGACATCTTCTTCCTGTCCAGGATAGGTGCCCTTCGGTACGGTGATCTTGGTGAAGTATGGATACTGTTTCATCAGCTTGTCCGCATGTTCTGCATCGATATTGACCAGTGCTGCGGATTTATTGGCAGCCAGATCCTGGATCGCTGCGGTCGGGAAGCCTGCGACGACGACACCGACATCGACATTGCCATCCTTCAGTGCATCAGCAGCTTCGCCGAAGGAGAGATACTGTACATCGATATCATCATAGGTGAGACCATATGCACCGAGGATCTGACGAGCATTGGCTTCTGCGCCGGAGCCGGAAGCACCGACAGCGACCTTTTTGCCCTTGAGGTCAGCGATGGATTTGATGCCTTTGTCAGCGGTGGTGACGAACTGGACAGTTTCCGGATAGAGTGCAGCGATACCACGGATGTTTTCTACCTTGTTGTCCTTGAACATTTCCTTGCCGTTGGCTGCATAGTAAGCGATATCATTCTGGATGAAAGCGATATCGACGGAGCCGTCTTTCAGCATATTGACATTGGCTACGGATGCACCGGTAGACTGTGCGGATGCATTCATGCCTTTGATATTCTGGTTCAGCAGTTCAGCGAGCGCGCCGCCCAGCGGGTAATACGTACCAGCAGTACCGCCGGTAGCGATGTTCAGGAACTGTTTTCCGCCGCCTGCAGAAGAACCGGAATCGCCGCAGCCTGCAATCAGAGCTGCACCTGCGATGCAAAGAGCACCTGCCATGATCATTTTCTTCATTGCTTTTTTCATAATAGTCGACCTCCTACGTCTCCCCCAAGTGGAAAGCATGTCCTCCATGAGATGAATTCCACTCTTATGCTTTCCTAAAAAACAGGACGCCTTCTGAGATTCCATCCGCAAAATGAAATAATATTCAAAAAAATGCAAATACCTTGAACTCTCAAAAGCACTCCCGCACCGAAGCAAAGTACAAAAAAAGCAGCAGACAAAGAGAAAACTCTCCTGTCATGCTGCAGCTTCTTTGCTCCAAGTGTTATTAAGTTGCCATTATCATACTACTTTTCAAAGTCTTTGTAAAGTAGGCTTGGCTGAATTCCTTGATTATTCTGATATTTTCCGCTGTCATATCGGTCTGCCTCCCCCAAAACGGTATGAAAATAGATCTGGCAGATCTCTACCCCCGCATAGATGCGGATCGGCTGTACGCAGAACATTTCCAGCGTCCAGTACCCTGAGAAGCCTACATCTCCAAAGCCTGCCGTTACATGGATGAAAAGCCCCAGACGCCCGATGGATGAGCGTCCCTCGAGCATCGGTACGAAGCATCTCGTTTTTGTATATTCATGCGTCCGTCCCAGGTAGAGCTTATTCGGCTGCAGCACATAGCCTTCCTCGGGGATATGAAGCAGCGTGCCTTCATTTCTCTTCTTCATGTCGAGCTCATAGTTATCATACACCATCAGCTCATCAGCCAGAGTCAGGTTGTAGCTGTTCGGATTCACCCTCTCCGGATCAAAGGGATCGATGATGATTTCTTCCCCCATATGTCGCACAATTTCTTTGCCGGATAAAATCATTTCAGTTTTCTTCCTTCCTCAGTAAAAATTTTTCGATGCGTAAGCATCCGCCTGCGGCTGAAAGGTGCCTTCGCCTTCTCTCCCGCGATAAGACCATAGAGCTTCCTTTCCCTTTCAGAGATCCGAGGAGACACCAGAAGCTCGCCCGCATCGGAAAAAGAGATGAGATGCGCGGAGAAAAGTGCCGCATGGGTCGGACAAAGCATGAGCCCCTTTTGTGACTCGCCGTGCGTCCCATAAGGGATCGCATGGAGAAGAGAGATCCGATCTGCCCCGCACACGATGCAGCAGGGGTGCGCCCCCATCGATTTTCTTTTGAAATCCGCATTTTTGGAAAACCGCTTTCGGATCTCATCGACCGTATGCGAAGACGAGTGGGAAAAGAGGCTCCCCTCGCATCCATAGGCCGTCTCATCGCTCTCAAGCAGCTGGCGAATATCATCCAGATGCCAGATATCCGCATCCATGATCTCTCGGTACGCTCTTACGGCCTCAGGCTTCAGCACCCAGAAATAGGTACCGTTATCGTCCTCACTCCCATCGAAAACATATTCCCATGGCGAGCGGCGGACACGAGAGGCGGGCGTTTCGGAAAGACGAAATTCTCCCGTCTCTTTCTCTCTTGGCGTCTCGTCCTTCTTCTCGCTCGCATGATAGGTCAAAAGACCTCCCGACTCATACATCTCACGGATCTTATTCCCCGCCCAGCCGACACCTGCATTCAGTGCCCGATACTCCAGATGGAGCGCCTTCGCAATATTCTTTGCGTTATCCATATAGTCTTCGGAGTGATAGAGCCGCGAGAATATCTGCATCATCAGCGCACTCATGACCGTCTTGTCTGCCATAAGCGAGAGCCATCCCTCTGTCGTGATCTCGTCCCACCGCTTCAGCCCTTTCCGTCTGGCCATCTCGTCGCCTCCCTGCGCTCACTCTATTGTCGTCACAAAATTATTTTTCATTATAGCATCTTTCCTCATGAAAATGTAGATAGGACGGCATAAAATAGGGACTGTCGGACAGGATTAACCCACGGGTCGCCCTTTGCTTGTTTGCGAAAGAGGGAGCGCGGGGTCTATTGGTTCAACGGGTTCTACCGGTTCAACGGGGGTGCGGCGCATAATAATTGAAAGCGCCGCAGAGTTTTGATAGCGCTTCGCGCCGTCGTCATCCCGAGCGTAGCCGAGGGATCTCTATGGCACTACGGTCAGTATCACATAGGCACTGATACGGAAACGACGCCTTGGTGCTGCGTATTTCTGCGTTCACACATACATCGTTTCCCGGTCTGCAAGAAAGATTTCTCGCTTGCGCTCGAAATGACGATACGAGAGTCTGACGTCTCTTAGTCTCCTAGCCACCAGTCACCAGCCACTCATCCCTGTTTTCAAGCGCGAGGAGGCCCGGATCAGTTGCAAATGCTTCTCAAAACTCATGCCAGACTTGCTCACATCTGCTATAATAGGTAGAAGTGTAATTTATAAAATGTAGAGAAACGCTGAGGCAATGAGCAAGGGAAACACTGATTCAATCGTTGTCTGATTTCATTCTTGGATTTTTATACAGAGCAAGGAATCATCTGACGCGAATAGCGAGCTATTTAAGGAAGATGATGACGAAGCTATGTATAAAAATCCATATGAAATCCGGCTCTGCGATTGAATCAGCGTTTCCCTAGATGCGGATCCGTCTCTGCATCTGTCAATCCCTCACAAAAGGTGAATACTATGGATAATTTTATCGGAAAACATCTGCTGGTCGACTGCTATGGCTGTGTGCAGGAAGAGATCACTTCCTCCAAGGAGCTGATCTCTGTCATGAATCAGGCGGCCAAGAATCTGGGTATCGAAGTCGAAGACACCTTCTTCCATGAGGACGAGGAAGAGATCACACTCGCTGCTTATGGAAAGAAAGCCCATGTTTGCATCCACGCGTATCCGCAGCTCGGCTATGCCGCTGTAGACATCTACAGCTTTGACTGCGACATTCTCCCCGCCCGTGCGATGGCCGTCCTTCGCAGTGCTTTGGAGCCGGAGAAGATCCGTGCCACCTCAGTCAAGAGAGGGAATATCGATCCAGACATGAAGCCGAATATCCGCTCCCGCTCGACAGCGATGCACAAATTCAAAAACACAGGACATCACATGACCCAGGCCGGTAAGAAGGTCGCCAATTTCATGGTGCATAGAAACGAGAAAAGAGACACGCTGGGGCCGGAGTGAGATCTTGGGAAAAGCGTTTCCCTCAATGAGACGCCATTTCAAGCGAAACGTGGGGAGCCAAGATGATCTGCCGCGCCCTACTCCCTGATCCCTAATCCCTAGTCACCAGTCACTAGTCACTTTCAAAAGCAAAAAAGGGGCTGTGAAATAATAGCTCCATGAATACAAAAAGGACTTTTGATTCGCAAAAATCGAAAGTCCTTTTTTGTGTTAGAATTTAACTGCAATGAAAAATCTAACGGTGTATTATGGTACTCCCAAACAGGGAATTTTACCAGCATTTTTTTCTGAGTGCCTAGATATCACAGATCCGGTTTT
>OIYF01000057.1_pt1 | contig 59780 bp, 47 predicted proteins | sample 1587971 | NCBI WGS metagenome assembly OIYF01 (sample SAMN03283248) | human gut metagenome | biome: human-associated habitat; material: feces | host: Homo sapiens | place: Peru | collected 2012 | reverse complement strand
TCTGTATCTTTAAAAATGAGGAAGATGCTATGCATACAAAACTTACCATACCAGAAAGACTGAAAGATTTGAGAGTCTCAGAAAAAAGAATGTCGTTGCAAGAGTTATCCGATGCTACCGATATCCCTAGCTCCACGCTTGGCAATTATGAAAAAGATGAAAATATAGATATGTCACTCGGTAATCTTATAACGCTTGCAAATTTTTACAACGTAAGCACAGATTACCTTCTTTGCCGGACAGAATTGCGGAAACATAAAAATCAGTCAGTATCTGATCTGCACCTAAATGACGATGCCATACAAATACTGACTGATAAAAAATATAACCCTCGATTATTATCTGAATTACTCACACATGAAAATTTCAAAAAATTCATGACTGACCTTGAAATCTATATTGATGGCTTTAACGATAAGGGAATTCAGATAGCGAATGCTTTTCTTGATGTGATGAGATGTAAATTAACAGAGCTTGGTGCCGATTCTACTGATGCATTTGCAAGCGTATTTGATAATTCACACATTGAAGCAGAACAATATTATATGAATATTCTGTCATCAGACTTAAAGCCAATTGTCTCCGACCTGAGGGAAGCCCATATGAAAGATAGCAATACTGCCAGTGACATTGACTATCAAAGCATGGTCAAAAATATCATTGACGACTTTGCAACTCAAATACCTACTACCGCAGATGGCGATACAGAGTCATCAAATGATGCTTATATAAATGGTCTTTTGCTTCTTTTCTGCAAAAATCTGGAGATGAAAGTCACTCAGCTTTCTGTGGAAGAAAAGCAGACATTAAAAGAAATATTCTCCCGTTCTAAACCTGCAAAAGAACATCGGAAGCTGAGGCGGAGAAATCCCAAGTTATAAACTTCAATTACTTAATTCTAAAACAAGCCACAAAGGATTTTGTCCAATGTGGCTTGCTGTAGTTATTATTTACTCTCCATATGGTGTTTTAGATTCAGCTACCATCGACAAAGTCTCCTGATTACTCATATCATATGTCACTGCTTTATGCTCTGGTTGAGTGAAGGTAGACGAACCACCAACGCCAAAATATTTTTCAAAGAAAGTTTTCAGTTTATCAATAACACCTTGTTTCTTCTTAGCCCTGTTGCCACCGCCAAAACGTGAAATCGGTGGCATAAGTTTATCTATGTCCGTTCCGGCTGTTTTAATTTCTCCATCACGGAACGCATTCTCCATGAACTTCCGTGTATCTTCCGGCTTCAGTTTTTCTTCCGTAATAATCGCATTAAGGTCATGGTCCCGCTGTTCCACCACATACTCATGCCACTCATTCATGACATCATCCACATCATTGATTCCTGCAATAAAGGTTTCAATGAGCTGTTTCTTGCTGCGAAGCTCTGGGCTGGCATCAATTGCCTTATTGATGGTAATCAGGACTTCCTTGTCTTCGCAATGGGTGTCATGATACTTCTTTACGAGCATGAGAATATAATCAATGTTGATTTCTATCTGCCGGATCAGTTCAATCTCAAATACTACATCATCCGTAATATCCGTACTTTCCTGACGCTTGCATTTCCACTCATCACGCAAATCCTGATAACGTCCAAGGTAATCCTGTAAATCACGTTCGGAAATCAACTCATTCCCCTTGAACTCGTCAAAGGAAAGCAGCAGATTTCTCATACGGAGAATCGCACCAAACAAAGCAATAAAATCCTTCTGGTTCTGTTCTCCGACAATCTGTGGTTCTGACAGCGGAAACTTATTATTCAATTCTTCCATCATATCCACATATCCCGGCATTGGCTTACCATCCACAGATTCATATCCGTAATAATAATCCTTAAAGCTCTGCAGCAGAACAATACCTCCGGCATTCTTGTCTCCAAACAGAGAAATGGCACTATCCACACGCTTTTGCAGATTTCTGAAACATACAATATTTCCAAAAGTCTTAATTGAATTCAGAATACGGTTGGTACGGGAAAATGCCTGTATCAGCCCGTGCATTTTCAGGTTCTTGTCTACCCACAGCGTATTCATGGTTGTGGCATCAAAACCTGTCAGGAACATATTTACTACAATAAGAATATCTAATTCCTTGTTTTTCATGCGAAGCGACACATCTTTATAGTAATTCTGGAATTTATCACTTGAGGTATCGTAATTCGTATGGAACATTTTATTATAATCGTCAATAGCTTCTTCCAGAAATTCTCTGGACGGCTGATCAAGGGCAGAGGCATCCTCTGAATTTTCTTCATCCAGAATACCATCCGCTTCTTCCTCATTTGCACCATAACTGAAAATAGTTGCAACTCGCAGTTTTTTGGTCGGGTCTGCTGCCATCTGCTTCTTAAATTCCTGATAATACAGTTTTGCCATCGGAACGCTTGATACTGCAAAAATGGAATTAAAACCACTGATACGCTGTTTTTGCTTGATTTCCTCTACCTCATCCCGTTTAGCAGAAGCCACCTCTGCAATATTAGTCAGCGTATTATATATGTAAGTTTTATCCCCACGATAAGTCTTCTGGTCAAAATGTTCCAGTATGTACTGTGTTACAATTCGGATACGCTCAGGAGCCATCATAACCTTTTCACGGTTGATGTCCCAGACCATCTCATCTGTGATTTCTTCTTCCACATCCATCGTTTTAATATAATCCACCCGGAATGGAAGAACATTTTTATCATTAATAGCATCCACGATTGTATAACTGTGGAGCTGATCTCCAAAAGTCTGACCTGTAGTAAAGAATTCTGGATTCTTGGCTCTGCCAGAATTAACAGAGAAAATCGGTGTTCCTGTAAATCCAAACAGATGATATTTCTTAAAATTTTTTACAATCGCAGTGTGCATATCCCCAAACTGACTACGGTGACACTCATCAAAAATAATAACGATATGTTTCGTATACACTTCATGCCCCGGATTCTTTTTTATAAAGGTAGCCAGTTTCTGGATTGTAGTAATAATGATGTGTGCGTCCGGGTCTTCCAACTGCCGTTTTAATATAGCAGTCGAGGTGTTGCTGTTGGCTGCCCCCTTTTCAAAACGATCATATTCTTTCATGGTCTGATAGTCCAGATCCTTTCGGTCAACTACAAACAGCACCTTGTCAATATAAGGCAACTTTGATGCCAGTCTTGCCGTCTTGAACGAAGTCAGCGTCTTGCCGGAACCTGTAGTATGCCAGATGTAACCACCACCCTCGACACCACCATACTTCTTATAATTATTGGCAATTTCGATACGATTGAGAATCCGCTCCGTAGCCGTAATCTGGTACGGACGCATGACCATCAGCATATCCTCAGATGTAAAACTGCAATACTTCGTAAGGATATTCAGAATCGTATGCTTTGCAAAAAAAGTCTTTGTAAAATCAATCAGATCAGGAATCACTCGGTTATTGGCATCTGCCCAGAAACAAGTAAACTCAAAACTGTTACTGGTCTTGGTCTTACTTGCTCCCCGTTTCTCATGTTCTTTTTCCGCATTCCGTCTGGTACTGTTGGAATAATACTTTGTGTTTGTACCATTGGAAATGACAAAAATCTGAATGTATTCGTACAGTCCGCATCCTGCCCAGAAGGAATCCCTCTGGTAGCGGTTAATCTGGTTGAAAGCCTCACGGATGGCAACACCTCTGCGTTTCAGTTCAATATGCACAAGAGGCAGACCGTTTACCAATACTGTAACATCATAGCGGTTGTCATGCTTCGCACCATTCTCTGTGCCAACCACATATTGATTGATGACCTGCAGCCTGTTATTATGGATATTCTTTTTATCTATGAGCGTAATATTCTTGGAAGAACCGTCATCACGGGTCAAGACTTGTACATTATCCTCCTGTATCTTCCGGGTCTTTTCCACGATATGCTCATTGGGATTAGCAACGGCATTTTTGAAGAAATCATCCCATTCTGTGTCAGAAAACTCATAGTTATTCAGTTCCTCTAATTTTTTACGGAGATTGGCAATCAGATCTTTCTCCGTGTGAATCGGCAGATATTCATATCCCTGTTCACAAAGCAGACGGATAAACTCCTGTTCCAGTTCTGCTTCACTCTGGTAACTGTCCGAGCGTTTCTTGACTGGCTCATATTCTGTGACAACGGTATTCTCCGATGTCTCCGCTACAATATTAAAGTACGGCACATCCTCGCCTCCTTACTTTGGTAATTTGTAACTGTTCAGAGCCAAGCAGATTTCCGATGAGAGTGAAAGCCGTGCTTGCACGAGCAAACACTCTTATCCGGAAATCTATTTGGCGAATACGCCACGCCTCCAAAATGCGTAGCATTTTGGAGGCTGGCTCTGAACAGTTATGATAATTCTTTAAAAGACAGTAACTTATCTCTATAATATTCATATTGCTTCTGACGTGCTTCGATTTCTGCCGGAAGTCCTGCGGACAGGTCATTGCAAAGGCTATGAAATTTATTCAACACATTTACAATCTCCTGCTGTTTTTCTATACTCGGAATAGCAAGCTGATACTCTGCAATCGTTTTTCCCGTTAAGGATGCTCTGGTTGTAAATGCACAATGGCTTGTAACATACTTTCTGAAATCCTCCGTAGCAAAACAAAACGCACAATATTCCGGCAGCAAATAATTTGTTTTTGGCGTTGCCTTAATGGTAAATCCATTAAATACACAATCACCAATATCATCAAGCATTACAGATGACCACCCCACATCTTCTGCCGTCTCTGATGTTCTGGTAAAAAACACATCTCCACGGTGAACTCCCAGCTTTTCAATTTCCGCAGGAGTGCATTCAACCAATGCGGTAATATCCTTTCCCTTAAGAAATCTGTTATTATAAACATCCGTATATCTGATAAAAGGAATACCTGATCCAAAGAACTCTTTTCCTTTACTCAATCCATTACGGAAATCAAACAAACTTTCCATCGGCAGTGTAACATATCCAAACACATACTGAATGAGCTTAATTACGCTCTGTCTGTCTGTCTGTCTGTCTGTCTGTCTGTCTGTCTGTCTGTCTGTCTGTCTGTCTGTCTGTCTGTCTGTCTGTCAATAGCGTGTTTCCTGTTTCAGCAAATGTCAAGAGCAAATCTCGATAATATTCATATTGTTTCTGGCGTGCTTCAATTTCGGCTGGTAAACCAATATTCAGGTCCGTGCAGATGGATTCAAAATTATCAAGAACATTAACAAGCCGATGTTGTACATCTATTGGTGGTAAGGGGAATTTAATTGCTTTCAATTCGCTAACCGAAGGAACATTTTTTATCGCTCCACCACGTGCCGCACCATTCAAGGTTTTAGAAATCGTGTTTTCAAAAAAATATTGCAAATAAAACACATCTAAGTTTTCTTTTGGTGTCAGCTTCAAAAGAGCCTGATTAATAACGCCCTTTGGTGCTCCTTCTGGTATTACAAATGTTTTTCCAATAGTTCCTGAACAACTAACAATCATATCTCCAGGAGCCACAGAAAATCTCTTGAGTTCAGAAAATTTCCGCTCATCAATAAAATATCTGAAATCCAGATTGCGATAAATAGCGTGTTGTTGTTCATATACAGCATAACCATCCGGCTGAAAAATTTCCTTTTTTAAGGCTCCGCCAAACGGACCACGAACAAAATCACATACAGTACCCAGTTCTACCATTTCGACATTATTATGTGTTGTAAGCAGCTTATCCCTGTAAAATTCATACTGTTTCTTCCGAGCTGTAAGCTCGGCTGTAAGCTCGGCTGTAAGCTCGGCTGTAAGTAACGTGAAAGAGTCCAACACGCGGACTATTTCACGTTGTACCTCCAGAGGAGGTACAGGGAACTTAAACTTTGCAAATTTTTTCATGTCAACAGATGCAAAACTCGATTGATTCAAATTTTGCAAACAATATTCGTCAAGTTTGTAGCAATAATAAAACAAAAATTTAGGCACAAACTTATCTTCATATTCAGGTTTAACCATTAGATAGGTAAATCTCTGATTTGCAAGTGATGGAACTGTTATAAGTGCATGTTCTCCAACAGTTGCCGAAGTTGCTACTATAATTGAATTTTCAGGAAATAACTGTCCTTTTACCGCACATTCATTCACATGCTGAAGTGCATCCGATAATATGTTACCATTGGCTCTTATGTCTTCCATCTTAAACCAAGGGACTGTTCCATTTTTCCAAAACTCACTTTTGGATTTAGAAGGTGTGTATCCATTCCTTGTAATAAACAATTCTTGGAGCTCATGCATTTCAACTCCATCTGGGCACAATTTTTCAATTAATTTATCTAATCTGCTCATCGCATCATCTCCGTTATTTGTTCATGTGAATAATCCTTAACTTGCTTTCGCAGTATATATTCATCACTTGTTGTGTATTTATCATCATATTTCCTCTTTGCGATCGGAGAAAAATAATGGCCATAGCCTTCCAATACTGGATTAAAATCACTTGTAACTGCACAAGTCACCTTGGCTGTGTTCTTTCCTTTATAATCGCCCAAACGTAATGCTACCTCACGAAGTGAAAGTTTTTTAAACCCTTGTTCAAAAAACAAAAAACAAATGCCTCCCGTTTTGGCTTCTGAATAATATGCAAGACAATCTGGCCTTTCACGTCCTATTTTATCAATAAACTCTTTTTCGCTACGGGTCAATTCTTCATGGTTGCCAACTTTTTTCAAAATCTTATCAAATCCAAAATGAACACCATCAATTATCCGAATATTTTCAGCCGGATAAATTGTAGGAATAAAACTGCTCCCATCATCATATGCCCAAAATGTCAAAATATTATTACCTGATCCCCACTTTTTGATTTCTGCCCTTGCCGTTTGCGGACTGTCTGCCCAATATGACAGTTTTTGACCGGGAAAGAGATTTGAATACCTATTATCTTTTCTACTTAATCTCAGATTCCCGCTATGAAGTTCACTTACTGTTTTTCCATAATAACCATCGTTAAATTCAAGGCATCTAAAAAAATTAAAATCATGTGATTCTATTATCGGCAATTCTTGATGTTTCCATATCTCCATTCCCCAGTATTGATTCGGAAATAATTCTCCCATAAATCACACCTCGATTTCTGCGATGATCTTATCAATCTCATCACGAAGCACTTGCTCACGAGCAACAATCTCCTTAATTTCCGCATTCAACTTCACGATATCAATTTTCTCTCTGGTATCTTCGGCTTCGACATAAGTGGATACAGACAAATTATAATCATTGCCGGATACTTCTTCATAGCTTGCCAGATGTGCAAAATGCTCCACTTCTTCACGCTTAGCAAACACATCTACAATCCGATTGATATTCTCTGGTGTCAGCTTATTATTGTTGGTCACCTTCACGCATTCGCTTGTAGCATCAATAAACAAGGTCTTGTTGTCTGCCTTGTTCTTTTTCATTACCATGATACAGGTTGCAATCGAAGTGCCAAAGAACAAATTACTCGGCAACTGAATAACGCAATCCACATAGTTGTTATCTACCAGATATTTACGGATTTTCTGCTCTGCACCACCACGGTACATGATTCCCGGAAAACATACGATGGCAGCAGTTCCGTTAGACGCAAGCCATGACAAACTATGCATAATAAACGCCATATCCGCTTTGCTCTTAGGTGCCAGAACTCCAGCCGGAGCAAAACGAGGGTCATTGATGAGCAGTGGATTTTCGTCTCCCGCCCACTTGATAGAATACGGTGGATTAGATACGATCAACTCAAATGGCTCATCATCCCAGTGCTGAGGACTGAGCAATGTATCTTCACAAGCTATATCAAATTTATCAAATCCCACATCATGCAGGAACATATTAATACGGCACAGGTTGTAGGTTGTAATGTTGATCTCCTGACCATAAAAGCCGTTACGGATAGCATCCTTGCCAAGAATTTTCTCAGCCTTCAAAAGCAATGAACCCGAGCCACAAGCCGGATCATATACTTTATTGATTTCTGTTTTTCCTATAGTCCCAAGACGTGTAAGCAGTTCGGACACATCTGCCGGAGTAAAGAACTCTCCACCAGATTTTCCGGCATTCGATGCGTACATGGTCATAAGGTACTCATACGCATCACCAAAGGCATCAATAGAATGGTCTTTCACATCTCCCAGATTCATTTCGCCTACGCCATTCAGCAGTTTTACAAGTTTTTCATTACGCTTTGCAACTGTAGAACCCAGTTTATTGCTGTTTACATCATAGTCATCGAACAGTCCGGCAAAGTCGCTCTCTGCCTCACTGCCTTTCGCTGATTCCTCAATGTGACGGAACACACGCTCCAGTGTTTCATTTAAGTTTTCATCATTCGCAGCATTGGCACGGACATTACAGAAAAGTTCACTCGGAAGGATAAAAAATCCCTTTTCCTCTACCAGTCCTTCTCTTGCTTCTTCTGCATCCTCATCCGGCATTTTTGCAAAATCAAAATCGGTGTTACCTGCATCAATCTCACCGCTGTTTATGTAATTACACAGATTTTCAGAAATATAACGATAGAACATCGTGCCAAGAACATAATTTTTGAAGTCCCAACCATCGACTGCTCCGCGCAACTCATCTGCAATTGCCCATATTGCACGGTGCAGTTCATCACGTTCCTGTTCCTTTTTGGTATCAACCATTCTCTTTTCCTCCGTTATCCTCTGGTACAAATTCCAGAATATCGTCAACGCCACAGTTCAGAACACAACATATACTCTCTACGCTTTCGAGGGAAATATACCCATTACGTTTCAGCCGTGTGATGATATTTGCGGAGAAGCCAGCCTCCTGCTGCAACTGTGCATTTGTCATATTTTTTTCTATCAGTAAATGGAATAATTTTTTATAACTGACCGCCATGTCATCCCTCCATTATTTTGCCAACAGACATAAGGAAAGTATATCACGAAAACGTGAATTTTTCAATTTGCATCGCAATCTCTTCAATCCGTATCATCTAATTAGATATGATAGATATTATTCATATCAGTCTTAATATCTCTCAGTATCATTACCTTGTCCCTTGAACACTTCCATATCAGCAAAAAAGACATCCCTAACCTGTAAAATCTACAGTTCCGGAATGTCCTTTTTCCCATACTTTACTATATTTTTAACACATGACACTGCTTATCCACAATCTATATGATTTCAAAATGCCTAAACGCCTGCACAATTGCATCTTCCTTCTCCAGCGTACACTGTGGCTGTCTCGCATTGTCTGATTTAACCAGATTGAAGTTCTCATCGACATCCAATCCACACTTCTTAATCTGTGCGATATACAATGACGAAACCTTAAATCCTGTCTGCTCATGTCCATATGCCTTTATCTGCTCATAAATTGCTTTTCCTTTTGAATTCCGATAAATCCATGTTCTCTAGGAAGATGTGCTATCGACCATTCTTTTGGAATGTAAGACAATTATCCCCATATTGAGTAAAAATTACTTGTTATACTAAATAGCAGCCCTTCATCTTTTTTCAAAAGGTTCACACCCACTTAGGGCGATAAGCCTTTACCCTTTTCCAAAATCGTTATTGTTCAGTATTTATTTCATAATGAGCTTCATCATAAACTAAGAACTCACAATACTGAAAAAATCTTATAAACAACCTTTTGCACATTTTTTTGTTATTTATATAGTCATAAGCCTTTATAAGACTAATAAAATCGCCATATCCTCCATTCTTTTTTAGATGGTTCCATACTTTTGTGGTTAACCCTTCCCTTTCTATAATACGTCCTAATGGCATATAAAAATATGACGAATTTGAAGTATAATATATATCGTGTGGAAACTTACAAGCTTCCATATAAATCAATATTTTATCTGCATTTCCATCAATCTCATACACTTTATCTATAATCATATCCCACGCATCACCAGACCGAATTATTATGTGATTACGATAATTCATTAACTCATCAAATAATTTCCGTAAATACCTTTTAGTTTTACATCTTGCAATCTTTTTACAAAATTTATTTTCCTCTAAATCTTTATCGACTTTATGTTCCTGCGTTATATTTCTTAAATGTGTCTCTATATTTTCATTTTTGCAAAAATTTAGGTAAATTTGGAATAGTTCTTCGCTCCACCGTACAGGCATTGATATCCACCCTTTTTCCGCATAGTACTTTATTTTATCTTTTATTTCTTCTTTTTCTTTTCTATCATACCATTCGCTCTTGTAAATCATTAATAACACTTGTAATTTCATTGATATTGATTCTTCGTTATAATTTTCAATATCGAAATAATCAAGCAACAATATTATTTCATTCACTGGCTCCCCAATTTTCACCAATGCTATACAATATTGCAAAAGTGTTTCATTGATATGTAAATTATTTGATATTATATTTTCCATCATCTCCTTTGCTAGTTCAAGGTCATTCTCTAATAACATTTCTATCAATTCTTTAATTACTGAACATCTATAATTTTCATCTGTAATCTGATTTATTGCTAATATCATTTGCAAATATTTTTGGGTGAATATTTGCAATTCATTCCTTTCAAAATAATATTTATTCCACATAATTTTCAAAGCGTCTAACAGAAAGGTATCTACTATCCCATCCTTTCTCCATCCGTGTCGTATAACACCAGAATTTAGACCTTTTCTAATATACTCTATACTTTTTTCGCTATCAAAACCAGTATATAAATATGCCAATTCAAAATATTTCTTGACATTTTCTGTTATATCAAAGCTTTCCTGCCCCTTATATGATTGATTCATATCTGGCAAAAATCTCCTGATTAATTTATCACACTCCTCCGTTTCTTCATTTTTTAATTGCTTAAATAATAAGCCTAGATGAATTACGTTTTTTGCTTTTTGTTCCAACATTTCAAGCAATTTTTGTCTTTCTACATACACCAACCTTTTCTCACTAATAATTAAAGCAAATATATTTGTAGCTTCATAAGTAATGTTTGTAAATCGATTAAAAATTGTATTATTATAATCAGAAAAAAAAGTCGTCATTAATCTTGTATACGATATCTCACCATCTAACATTTTTGCATAATTACAATATAAATTTTGATGCAATACCCTAGTATCATATTTATATTGTTCACTTACACAATTACGGTTATATAACATACTTAAAAAAGCTGCCTTATTATGTTCTTTCTTAAAGCCAAACAAATCCACCCAACGTTCCGCACTTAATCTCTCAAATTCATTTTCCAGTATTCCTTCTTCTTCCGCTGTTAACTCAAGGTCAAAATATTTTTTTAGCATCAAAATGCCTTTTGTTTTTTCACTACAACGACGTAAGCATTTTTCTAATTTTTCTGAAATCTTCCTATCTTTCAAATATCTTAAATTTTGAACCTGAATCAAAAAGGCACACAAACATTCTATATTTTCATCTGTAAACAATTCCAGTAAAACTAATACTTCCTCATATTTATATTGAAATAGAATTTCAAAGAAAGCACTACACAGTTTCTCATATTCAGTTTCACCGCTTACTACACGTTCTCTAATACCATTTTTATTTATATCCTCAAGTATCTCTTTGGTATTTTTTTCAAAAATAATCAACTCTATAAAAAGCTGTGCTCTTTTTTCTTCAAAAAAGGCATTATTTACTTTTTCCATCAATTCCGGATACTCGTCTTTTATGCACTGTATAGATTGCTGCAATTCTTGTACTGCTTTTAAAGCCATTTCTCTTTTATTACATCTCCAATATATTTCTATGTTGCATAATAAAAAGCGAAATACTTCTTCAAGTGGATCCGGTATTCTTCCAATTTTTGACTTTCTCTCACATTCAGCAATACTTTTGATATAAGATACATCAATCAAAACATTACCCTTTAATGACAGATTTTCATCCTGAATTATACGATAAAAAGCTTCTTCCTCTTGTGCAGCTACTGCATAAGAGAATTCTCGTAAATACTTATATCCTGGTTCATCAGCTCCCCACAATGGATTTTTTCCCATATATGTTTTAAACAATCTCACTTCTATTGAGAATGGTAACTGTTTTTCTTTATCACTTCTATCTTCAAAATATGGCAAAACAAATTCATCAAAAAGTTCATAATTAGTAAATATTTGTTCTTTTCGTAAATTACCAACATTGTATTTATATAAATCATATAGAGATAGCGTATAAAAGTACTCTTGATATCGTCTATGTTGATATGAGTAAAACTCATCCTCAATCCTATTCTCAAAATATGTTTCTAAAATGTAGTTACAAACTGCATTCACATCTTTGTAACTTAATTGAGGATACATTTTTGAAACAATATTTCTAAAATTCTTTTTTGCAATAATTACTGTTTTATCGCTATGCATGTGGTAAGCTATTTGCTTATTTATTTCTAATATTTCATCTGACTGAGGTTCTGGCAAATTAAGAGCTATTAATTTATCCTTCCTTTTACTATTCCAATAATGATCCTTTAACCAAAACAAATCGTAAATCGTTGTCCCATTACTAACATAATTCATAGAATCATAAAATAAATTAACCAACAAAATATCTTTAATTTCATCAAACAATTTTTTATTAGTTATTTTCAAACTTTTAAGTTTCTCAATCTTATCTTTCTCTCCTCTATCCTCGAAAAATGAAACTATATTCTTTTCGTCTAACTCCTGAATCTCATAAAAAGCATTCTCATTAACACAATCGTGCAAATACATATTATTACTGGACATTTTTCGTATAGACAAAATTATTTTCTTTGTATTTTTTTGCTTTGCAAGTTCTTTAATATACGATATTGTTTGTTCCGCAATTTCACTCGAAACTTCATCCAAACCATCAAGCAAGTAAATTATTGAATAATTATCAAAATTCAACTTGTATTCTGTTTTTTTTGTTATGATAAGTTGTTCCAAAGGACAAGCTGAACAATATTTCAATTTAATCAAGATTGGAATACTCTTATTTTTAGATATTGCAGCAATCTGGTCATAAAACTTTAAATTACTTCCACTTAATATCATAAATATTTTATCCAAAAGGACACTTTTACCAGTTCCAGGTAAACCTCTAATTACAGATATTTCACTATTCTCCAAAAGTTCTTCGACAAGTTGTTCACTATTATTTAATCTTTTTTCTGCACAAGCTACATTTAATTCCAGATAATTGGTACTTGTTAAAAATGCTCTTTTCTCATTATCTATTATATCAGCAAAATATTCCAGTTCCCTACCTGCACCAAAAAACAATTGGCATAAATCCAGATTTTCCTTTTTATTTAATGCAACTTCAAAATATGACCTTCCCAGCCATTCAAGTTTAACCCCTCGATTTTTAGCCTTTTTATCTAATTCCTGTTTTGTAGACGATGCCGATAGTCTTGCATTACAATTATAAAATATTTTAATGACATCCAAATCGGGATACGATGTTAATGCCAATTGAACAGAATGCTCTATTTGTTTATAATCCATACTCGGACTGAAATATTTAGATTGGAAGCCATAGAATTTCCCTTTATATTTAACTGGTTCTGTCTCCAATCCAGCCTGATTAAAATCTGCACCAATACACTCTGTATGAACATATCTGCTAAAAAGATGTAAACATAGCGTTTCAAATGCATTTGCATATTTTTTATTTAATATTTCAAATTTTGCCCAATCAAGTTCTATCATTACTCTCCTACCTATCCCTTCAAACCTTCTCGCTATTACACATACAATTATATTTTACCATCTGCAAAAGAGCAAGAAAAAAGCCAAGCAGGAACCTCCACTTCAACTGGCATCTTTACTTACTTATCTCATTTTTATATTTAATCTCCGTTCTATCCACTGTTCCATGAAATCCTCTTGCTTTCCATCAGTGCATTTTAAGCCCTCAATAGGATAGGTATCATTCATATCAGTCTTAATACTTCAGTATCATTACCTTGTCCCTTGAACACTTCCATATCTGCAAAAAGGACATCCCCTGACCTGTAAAATCTACAGTTCTGGAATGTCCTTTTTCCCATACTTCACTATATTTTTAACACATGATACTGCTTATCCACAATCTATATGATTCCAAAATGTCTAAATGCCTGCATAATCGCATCTTCCTTCTCCGGTGTACACTGTGGCTGTCTCGCATTCTCTGATTTAGCCGGATTGAAGTTCTCACCGACATCTAATCCACACTTCTTCTTAATCTGTGCGATATACAGTGATGAAACCTTCAGTCCTGTCTTTTCAAGTACATATGCCTTTATCTGCTCATAAGTTGCTTTTCCCTTAAATTCAGATAAATCCATATCCTCCAGGGAGAAGTCAACCTTCACTTTTCTGCTGTCGGCCATTCTCCGTTCCACTTCGGTGCGCGCTGAGCAAAGGTCCACCGGACCTTTAGCGCCCTTGGAAAGTAAGACAACCGTCTCCACATGTTTCGTAAACGGAAAAAGATCAAACGGTGTACACTCTTTCATCCGGTATCCATGCTTTGTCAGATACTTCAGATCCCGCGCCAGCGTTTCCGGACCACAGGATACATACACGACTTTATTCGGAGCCAGTCGCACTACAGAGGAAAGAAACGCCTCATCGCTTCCCGTACGCGGCGGATCCATAATGACCACATCCGCATGTTCTCCTTTTTCTGCCATCTCTACCATAAATTGTCCGGCATCTTCATTATAAAAAGTAACATTGTGAATATGATTGCGCTTTGCATTGGAGATAGCATCCTTTATCGCATCACGGTTTAACTCCACTCCGATCACATGCTTTGCGCGGCTGCTGGCAATCAACCCGATCGTGCCCGTACCGCAGTACGCATCGATCACAGTTTCTTTTCCCGTCAGTTTGGCACAGGAAATGGCTTTCCGGTAGAGTTTTTCTGTCTGCTGCGGATTTACCTGATAAAATGAAGTCGGTGAAATACGAAATGTGCATCCGCACAGTTCATCCTCAATAAATCCTTTTCCATAAACCGTAATATTGCGCTCCCCGAGCACCATGCTGGTCTTGCGGTCATTGACATTGATCACTACTGTACTGATCTCCGGGAACTTCTTCCGCAGTGCCTTGACAAAATTATTTTTGGATGGAAGGATCGGAGATACCAGTACAAGCACCACCATAATCTGTCCGCTGTGATAGCCCTTTCGCACCAGCACATGACGCAGCAGCCCATATCCGGTATCCTCATCATATGCACGAATCCGGAAAGAACGCATCATATTTTTGATTTCACGGATAATGGCATCTGCCTGTGCATCCTCGATCTGGCACTGCTCTACATCCACGATGTCATGCGAATGTTTCTCATATACGCCTGCCACAATATGTCCGCGTTTATTGCAGGAAAAAGCCGCCTGTACTTTATGCCGATAGTGGTATGGATCGTCCATCCCGATGATTGGATTGATCTTTCCAAACGGTTCCATGAGTTTGCGCATGTAACTCTGCTTTTTGGAAAGCTGCTGACTGTACAAAATTCCCTGATAGTCACATCCTCCGCATCTTTTTGCGTAAATGCAGTGTTCGCCTGTTTTTTGTATCTGGCTTATGTTCGGTTTTCTATCCGTTTCTCTTCCCCTGTTCCTCTCTTTTTTCATCTTCTGTCCCGTTGTTTTTTTCTGTCCTATTTGCATATTTTCCAACTTCCTGTACTTGATTTTTAAAGTTCTTTCTCGTAGCACCACCAGTCCTCGTCAAATAAATCGCTCTCTCCCACTACGTCAAAATGCAGTTTTTCATAAGAACGGAGCGCTTTTTTATTTGTCTTACACACGAGAAAATGTACACTCCTTTTCCCCTGTTTTTTCAATTCTTCCATGCCATGCTGCAGAAGCTGCCGGGCAATTCCCTGATTCTGCATATCGGTGCGTACCCCGAGTCTGGAAAGCTCCGCAGACGGCTGCAGTGTTTCTGACCAGCAGGTGAGTGCTTCCACCTGCGGATCTTCATCCACTGTGATCGTGCCAATGATTTCTCCATCTTCATTTTCCATACAAAAAAGAGCATTTCTTTTCATATCATAATCAAATTCCTGTTCTCCTGGATACCCATTGCCCCATGCGCAGTATGGAGTACCGATCAGCGACTGATACAGCGCAAGAATTTCTTCCTTATCGTCCTGCTTAGCTTTTCGAAACTTCATTTTTCTCTTTTCATCCTTCGCTTTCGATTTTCTTTCTCAACTATGCCATAATGCTCTCTAAAATGCAAGTATACTGCCTTTTTCATTTTTTTACCCAAAACACCCCGACAGCCGTTTTTACAACGGATACCGGGGTGTCTGTTTTCTATAGCCGGGTGTACTTATACCTGAATACGATCTGCAATCTCATTTCCCATGGCGAACCGTTCTCCATTGGCACCGATGATCAGCCCATTGGATAATTTCTGAATCACCTGTACGCTGCCACCTTCTTCTACATGATGGCGGTGCAGGAATTCTACAACTTCCGGTAATCCGAATAACCACTGAATGGTATAATTTTCACCAACTTTTGCTTTTGATAATGCCTGCATAATGCTCCCTCCTTCTATAGCTCCTCCATTCGGTTACCACTATTATATGGAGTTTATACCCGGTTAGTCAATCGAGAGCTTTCTCCTTTTATTATAACCGAAATAAGTCATCACTGATCTGAAAACATGACATGTTATAAATTATGAACCGTTTTACACTTTTCCTTGCATCAACTCATAAGATATGTTATATTATGCGTAGAAAAAGGGAAAGCCAGAGAAGCGGTTTACCCGAATATATTAAGTAACTGTTTTATCAACAGCCGTCATTATTCGCAGTAATGGCGGCTATTTTCGTTTTCCCTTGAAAATCGTGTAGCACAATCCAACAAGGGCGCAAATGAACTAAGAGGATTTGCTTATTTCGAGATATTTTTCTATAAAAGTGTGTCAAAAGGTGTGTCAGTCTTTTATTTCATATCAGAGAATTGTTCCGGAACCCCTATAAATAAGCATTCTTCGGATTATTTCTCATCCACCACCTGAAAAATAAAAAATTTAAGATAATAGCTCTCCGGCACATTCGCAGAATTTGCCCACAAAATCGGATGATCCGGCGCCTGCGTACGGAATTCCACCTGACGTAGCCGTTTGTGTGCCGCCTTTGCAGCTTCCTTCACCGTCTTTGCCAGCAGTTCCTGTGTCATAAAATGGGAACAGGAACAGGTTGCCAGGTATCCGCCGTCTTTTACCAGCTTTAACCCTTTCATATTGATCTCCCGATAACCTTTGATGGCATTCTTCGTGGCCTCACGGGATTTCGTAAATGCCGGCGGGTCGAGAATGACTACATCATACTTTTCTCCGGCTTCTGCCAGTTTCGGAAGCTCGTCCAGTACATTTGCACAGCGAAAATGTACCGTATCTTCCAGATGATTACGCACGGCATTGGCATTTGCCTGCTGCACCGCATATTCCGAAATATCAAGTCCCGTCACATCGGAAGCACCTGCGATTCCTGCATTCAGTGCAAACGTTCCCATATGTGTAAAACAGTCCAAAACTCTCTTTCCTTTACAGATCCGCTGCATTGCCAGCCGGTTATACTTCTGGTCCAGGAAAAAGCCCGTCTTCTGACCATTTACCACATCGACCAGATAGTGCACGCCATTTTCCGTGATCTCCACCTCTGTATCAAATGTTTCCCCAATAAATCCTTTCACCTTCGGAAGTCCTTCTTTCCTGCGCTCATTGGCGTCACTTCTCTCATAGACTCCACGGATAGAAATACCGTCCTCTTTCAGTACCCCTTTTAATAATGAAACGATTGTTTCCTTGAACTGCTCCATACCGAGTGCCAGACATTCCACCACCAGCACATCCTCATACTTGTCAACCACCAGTCCCGGCAAAAAATCCGCTTCCCCGAAAATCACACGACAGGAAGATGTATCCACCGTTGTCTTCCGGTATTCCCAGGCATTCTTTACACGCATACGAAGAAAATTCTCGTTAATCTCCTGATCCACATGACGGGTCAGCATGCGGATACGGATCTTCGAATTCTGATTGATAAATCCCTTTCCCATCGGATATCCGTCAAAATCATGTACCGTCACCACATCTCCATTGGTAAATGTCCCCACAATCGTATCAATCTCATTATCAAAAATCCATGCGCCACCCGCCTTGATCGTGCGGCCTTCTCCCTTTTTTAAAGTAACAATTGTATGATTCTCCATCTTCTTTTCCTTCCTGTAAATATTTTCTTCATAGAGATACCATGTGCGATGTCGAACATTTGAGGACATATACACAATATCTTCTTTTCGCTGTCCCAGCTTCGTTTTCGTTTGGGACATATACACAATATTTCTTCTTTTATGTCCCGGCTTCGTTTTCGTTTGGGACATATGCACAATATTTCTTCTTTTATGTCCCACTTTTATTTTCGTTCGGGACATATACATAATATCTGCACTTCTATATCCCATTTTTAACGCTTTCCGGGACATATCAGTGGAAACTTTTTCTATATATCCCACTCTGACTCTTCTTCGGGACTTTTCAACTTAAAAATCTTCCATATATCCCTGCCCTGTCTATCTTAGAATTTTTTCTCTCAAATATCTTCTATATGCCCTCTCCCTGTCTACCTCAGGACTTTTTCCCTTAAAGTGTACCACAGAATAATTACGTTTTCCAGCACTCCCCATTGTTTTTGAAATCCATAAATGTTATAATGTTGTTAATAAATTAACGAAGTTGTTGTATTTCTGTTCACAACTTCACGCTAAGACATACAAGGAGGTCTTATACGAATGGATTTTTCAGAAGAATACAGACAGAAGCTCGTTTCAGCAGACGAAGCCGTAAAAGTAATCAAATCCGGTGACTGGGTAGACTATGGCTGGTGTACCAACACCGTAGATGCACTGGACAAAGCACTTGCCAAGCGTACCGATGAACTGAAGGATATCAACCTGCGTGGCGGAATCCTCTTAAAACCGCTTGCCGTATTTGAGCGCGAAGACGCCGGCGAACATTTTACATGGAATTCCTGGCATATGTCCGGAATCGAACGTCATATGATCGCACGTGGCTGTGCATTCTACAGCCCGATCCGTTATTCCGAGCTCCCTCGTTATTACCGTGAGCTGGATTGTCCGGATGATGTGGCAATGTTCCAGGTTGCTCCAATGGACAAGCATGGATACTTCAACTTCGGGCCAAGTGCTTCCCATCTTGGTGCGATGTGTGAGACAGCCAGACATATCATCGTAGAAGTCAACGAAAATATGCCGCGCTGCCTTGGCGGAACAGAAAACGGTATACATATTTCCAAAGTCAATGCAATCGTAGAAGGCTCCAATCCTCCAATCGGAGAACTCGGTGCCGGCGGTCCTGCTACCGAAGTAGACCAGAAAGTTGCACAGCTGATCGTAGACCAGATTCCAAACGGTGCCTGCTTGCAGCTCGGTATCGGTGGTATGCCAAACGCAGTCGGTTCCCTGATCGCACAGTCCGACTTAAAGGATCTTGGTGTTCACACAGAAATGTATGTAGATGCATTCGTAGACATTGCCAAAGCCGGAAAGATTACCGGTGCCTGCAAAAACATTGACCGCTACCGTCAGGTATATGGTTTCGGTGCCGGAACCAAGAAGATGTATGATTATCTGGATGAAAATCCAGAACTGATGAGCGCACCTGTCAGTTACACCAACGATATCCGCTCCATCGCAGCACTGGACAACTTCATCTCCATCAACAACTGTGTAGATATCGACCTGTTCGGACAGATCAGTGCCGAGTCTTCCGGAACCAAACACATCAGTGGAGCCGGCGGACAGCTTGACTTCGTTCTCGGTGCTTATATGTCCAAAGGTGGAAAGAGCTTTATCTGCTGTTCTTCCACATTCACGGATAAGAAAGGTGTTATGCATTCCCGCATCCGCCCGACCCTGGCAGAAGGTTCTATTGTCACAGACACCCGTGCAAATACCCACTATGTCGTTACCGAATATGGCATGGTCAATGTAAAGGGATTATCTACCTGGCAGAAGGCAGAGGCTCTGATTTCCATTGCACATCCGGACTTCCGTGATGATCTGATCAAAGAGGCAGACCAGATGCACATCTGGAGACGTTCCAACCGATAAGAACACCGTTTGTTCACAATTTATTCATATTGCAAAAAAACCTCGTTTTTAACGGGGTTTTTTTATAAATTTTACCTCTTGTCTTTACTATCCTTTTTTAGTAATCTATAGTTCGAGTAAAGGAGAGGTAAAGATGAAGAAATTTTTTAGTATTATCAAAGAAAAACTATTCACCAGAGTTGAAAAACAACATTCCGAAGCTTACCTGCGTCGGATCTCATTTCTGAATAAATATTCCCTGCTGTTCCACATGTTGATATCCTGTGGGATCGTATTTATTGTGGAGGTTCTTTCCCGAAGGAGTTTTCTCTCGGCAGGTTCCTTCGTCGGGATGCATACCGGTGCATTTTTTTATAATGCCTTTATTGTATTTGCATCCTTAAGCTTTGTTTATCTGTTCCGCAGACGTGCATTCTGGCGGATCATTATCAGCGGTTTCTGGGTGCTCCTTGGAATCATTAACGGATGCATCCTTTCAAACCGTGTAACACCGTTTGGCTTTACAGACCTTAAATGTATCAATGATCTGTTTGCCATGAACAATACCAACTATTTTACGGCAGAAGAGGCCACTATCGTAGTCATCGGGCTTTGTCTGTTCCTTCTGTTTTGTGTTGCGCTCTTCATTAAAGGACCGCGCTATCAGGGCAAGACCCATAAAATTGTTGTAGTAGGTGCCATTGTATCGGTACTGTTTGTCGGTCTTCCTGTTACAACCTCTGCTGCACAGAATGCCAATGTTGTTGCAAGTTACTTCTCCAACATTGCACAGGGATATGAAAATTACGGTTTTATCTATGGATTCTCTTCAAGTGTGGTAGACCGTGGAATGAGCAAGCCGGATGACTACTCCGAGCAGAAAATTGCTTCGATTGAAAAAAATGTAAATGACACAAAAAAAGAAACAACTGTCACCAAAAAGAATGCACCAAATATTATCTGTATTCTTCTTGAATCATTCTGTGATCCGGATGAGATCAAGTTTCTGAATTATAATCAGGATCCGATTCCTACCTTCCACAATCTCGAGAAGAACTACACGAGTGGTTACCTGACAGTTCCGGTTGTTGGCGCAGGAACCGCAAACACTGAGTTTGAAGTTCTCTCCGGTATGAGTATGCAGTACTTCGGAACCGGCGAGTATCCGTATAAAACAATCCTGAAAAAGACTGACTGCGAGAGCACTGCTGCTGATCTGGCTTCCATCGGATATGGAACCCATGCCGTACATAACAATGGCGGTAACTTTTACAGCCGTGTCAATGCCTTTTCCATGATGGGATTTGATACTTTCACCAGCAAGGAACTGATGAACATTCAGAGTTATACGCCAAACGGAAGCTGGGCTACCGATGATATTCTTGTTCCTGAAACAATCAAAACCTTAGATTCCACTCCGAATCAGCCGGACTTTACCTACACCATTACCGTAGGTACACATGGTGATTATCCAAAGACTCCGGTTATCGCAAATCCGGTATATACCGTCAGCGGTGTGGATGATGAAGAAAAGAAAAACCAGTGGACTTATTACATCAACCAGTTAAATGAAGTAGATACTTTCCTGAATGATCTGATTACAGAGCTCTCCAAGAGAGATGAAGATACCATCGTGGTAGCGTTCGGCGATCATCTTCCAACCATGGGTCTGGAAGACTCCGATATGAAATCCGGTGATATCTACAAGACAAAATATGTTACATGGAATAATATGGGATTAAAGAAGCAGGATGCAGATCTGTATGCATATCAGCTGATGGCAAGCATTACGGATTCCACAGGTATTCATGAGGGAACTATCTTAAATTACCATCAGACCCAGATGAACAACACAGACCACACTGCATATCTGGACGGACTGGATAATCTGCAGTATGACATTCTTTACGGAAACCGTTACTGCTATGATGGCAAAGACAAATACCCTGCAACCGACATTGTAATGGGAATTGACGATGTAACGGTATCGGAGACGTCGGATTCCATCGGCGGATCGGAAGTGTTTGTCTATGGAAACAACTTCACCAAGTGGAGTAAAGTATTTGTAAACGATGAGAAAGTCAATACAACCTTCAGCAATTCCGGTTGTCTGATTATTCCAAAAGACAGTGTCAAAGACGGTGATACCATTAAAGTGTGCCAGATGGGTTCCAACAGTACGATTTTCCGTGAATCCAACACGTACACCTACAAAGATCCTGCCGTGGAAGAAACCGTTACAGGAACAGAATCGGACAACAACAATACCGAATCTGCGGTTTTAGAAAGCCAGAAATAAAAAAAGACCTGCCAGTGAAAAATCACTGACAGGTTTTTTCTTGTCTTAAATTGTCTTTAGCGCATCCACAGCGGCATCCAGATACGGATTTTCCATCTCATAGAATGCACCGGCATCCGCAGCTTTCGCATATGCCGGATCCAATGGCAGTTTGCCTAAAACTCGGGTTCCTTCTTTTGCGGCAACTTCGTCAATGTTGCTTTCTCCAAACAGTGCGATCTTCTTTCCACAATCCGGGCATTTCAGATAACTGAAATTTTCCACCAGTCCAAGCACCGGTATATGCATCATATTTGCCATATGGAAAGCTTTCTTTACGATCATCTGCACCAGTTCCTGTGGAGATGTAACAATAACGATACCGTCCACCGGAAGGGACTGGAACACGGTAAGCGGTACATCACCTGTTCCAGGTGGCATGTCCACAAACAGATAGTCCACATCGCCCCAGACAGCCTCATTCCAGAACTGTTTCACAGCCCCTGCAATCACAGGTCCTCTCCAGACAACCGGTGCCTCTTCATCTTCCATTAGAAGATTGATGGAAACGATTTTGATTCCTTCTTTTGTCTCATACGGATACATTCCTTTTTCGTCACCGACCAACTGACCGTGTGCTCCAAACATCTTTGGAATGGACGGTCCGGTAATATCGGCATCCAGAATTCCCACTTTATATCCGGCTTTCGCCATCTGTACCGCCAGGGAAGAAGTAACAAATGATTTACCGACACCTCCCTTTCCGCTGACCACTCCAATCACATGTTTGATATTGGAATATGCATTCATCGCTTCGAGCATACTCTGCGGATTCTGAGAATTATGGGAACATCCCTCACAGCTTGCTTTGGAACAGGATGATGCTCCGCTGCAACTTGAATTTTCTGGCATAATGATAGCCTCCTTGTTAATTATTTAATGATTTATTTATATAGACTGCCCAGTCTTTGGAATGGGTAGTATATGAAATAAGCTTTTCCGATAATTTTATCTTTGCTGACATAGGTATGATCCCAATATCTGGCATCATAGGAATCATTCCGGTTGTCTCCAAGCACCAGATAACTGTCTTTGGGAACCTCAAACTCAAACGGTCCGGTTGCCTCTGTCCATGTCTCTTTCAGGTAATCCTCCTTCAAAGGAGTCTCAGAGTCATTGATATAGATTTTCGCATCCTCAATGGTAACCTTTTCTCCGGGCAGACCAATCACACGCTTGACGTATTTTTGCGTTTCGTCATCCGGGAACCGGAAAATCACGATATCTCCTCTCTTCGGTTCTGAAAACTGATACGCCAGCCGCAGCCCGAACAGGTCATCGCCCGGTTCAATGGTATGCTCCATCGATCCGGTCGGGACTGTTGCATTGATGATCACGTAATTCTTCAAAACCATCGCCAGCGCGAAGGCTGCCAGCAGAGTGACTACCCAGCTGAGCACTTCCCGCAGAGGCGAAGAAGCTTTCTCCTTTCCCTCGCCCTTTGGATCATTGTCCATCTTTATTTCTTCTGTTGACATTTCTTTTTTCTCTTCCATAATCACTCTACTCTCTTGGTGCAAACCACCAGTCAATAAAATCTTCCCTGCGGAAAACCAGTCCCACAAGTCCCAGATCCACACGTTCTTTCTGTGTCAGGGTCTGCGCAATAAATTCATTCACAGATACATCAAAATCGCCTTCCAGGCACCAGATACAGCTCACTGTCGGCACATTCTCCTGATTTTTCCAGTCATCTACGAACGAACCGCCGAAATCAACAATCTTATTCCAACGATGCTGCGTATTGATAACCCGCTGCTTGATATTCTCATAGATGACCTCCATCATCCGGTGAACTTTCGGGTGATACATCACAGGCTCAAGAATCCTTAAGAGTCGGTGCTTTGGATTGACACGTAGTTCCAGCGTTCCGTTTGCCGTATTCGTCACCATACAGAAAATCTCGTTATCCGGAAACGTTTCCGGCCGCAGATGATACTGATAACGATATGGTACCACACTTTTTATCATATGGAAATCTGCATCCATTTCTTCATATATAACCCCCGGACATTCACTGCTTATCACATAGTGCATGCTACCCTGATAAGGCGCCAGAAGCTGGCAGAACAGATCCCGGTTCTTTTCGAATACAATCAGCTGGTATTCTGCCAGAAAACGCCGGAAATCCATAATATGGTTCTGCCTATAATATGTAAACAGCCCCTTGCTGATAAATGCAATCCTTATGCTTTTTCCGGTATAACCCTGAATAATTGTTGCAACCGGAAGTTCAATCTCTCTCCCTTTTAAATAAACTTCCACTGTGACAGCTTTGCCAAGCAGCTGCATCTCTTCTTCATACTCTGTCAGAACCGGCTGCTGTCCGCTGGCAATATACTGGTTCAGCCCCAGCGGATTGGATGCAAAATGTTCTACAATCCGTCTGCCGATCAGCCTGCGCAGCTCCGTCAGATTTTCATCATGCGCCACATCATCCCTTGCCAGACGCAAAGTCAGGAATTTTTTCCGTAAATGCAGATGATACGTCATATGCCTGAGCCACTCCGGTTTTAACCCCAGATCTTTCTTTTCATCGGTCACAAGAAACCCCTGCTGATACAGGCAGGATGTCCCGATCAGTCCCTGATGTTTGGAATTATAAATCCAGATACACCCCTCCATCAGTTCATCCATGATACGAATCGATATGATTCCAAGAATATCCGCGAACGGATTGTCCATGATATGATTCTGTTCCCGCAGCGTCACGCTTTTTTCATCAAAGGAAATCTGAATGGGAAATGGCTGATACAGCATATAGTGCTGTACTGCGTGCACCAGCCTCTGAAGGGACAGATTCTTTGCATATTTCGGCCGTAACACCAGCGTAATTCTGGTTCCGGACTGTTCCCGGTTGGAATTGATATATTCCATCGTTTCCGCCCCTTCAATCCATTTTGCGGTAACCGGCTCTAACGACTGGCGATCCGTAACATTCCACGCGGTATTTACCGATTTGTCCTTTCTCGACTCAATCAACAGTGCCCGTGCAACCATAAATCCGGAAAGCATACCGACTCCAAACTGCGCCACCGGTTCATAATGAAGCTGCTGTGCGGAAAAATCCTCGCTCTGATAAAAACTCACGCCGATTTTGGCAACATACTGCTCAATATCCCTGGCATTGATTCCGATTCCGTTATCCTCAAACACCAGACGCTGCGTTTCGGAATTATACTGAATGGAAATTTGAGGAGAATACGGATTTCGCATGGAATTTAAGGCTCTTGCCTCCTCCATCTCCAGAAACTCTGTTCCCCAGCTCCATTCCAGCGCCGCCCTGGTATTGCATGCATCAATGGCATTTTGAAGAAACTCCCGGATATAAGCATCCGGATCTCCGTAAAACTGCGTACTTGCAAAGGTCGATATGATATTTTCCTGATCCATACCTACTTTGCACTGTTTCATAGCTGTTCCTCATTTAATAAAATTGCCTGAACCACAAACCGCTTATCTGCCTCTTTGCTCACACAGGTTGATAAAGTCAGCAGATGACTGTCCACCGAAAGCTGGATTTTTTCCTTTACCTCCGGCGAATTCTTGGATTTTTTCACAATGCTTTCAAGATAACTTACACGTCCCTCTTTCGTTGAAAAGTCATTGGTGTGCAGAATATGTGCATCGTCCGTCTTATATGCCGCAAAAATCTCATACACGAGCACCTTTTCCTTTGTATACACATATATATACGGAAAATTGTTAAAAAATGTCTGATCTTCATAGTTGTGGAGAGAAGCAAACATTGTGTCATTGCGCATATTGTGCCCATACACGACGGTATCAAAATCCGTAAACTCTTTACTGTTTGCCTTCTCTGTATAAATACATCCAGGATATCCCCTGGTACCATTCATATTGTATTTCAGATAATAGGAATCATCACTCGGATGCTGTAACACCGGATAATCCACCCCGGTTCCCGGAATGTAGATCCATGCGTAAATATCCTGATTGACTCCCTTTAATTTTTTCCAGTTTAAATTTTTCTGTGGAATTTCTATTCCTTTTTGTTCCAGTTCGCTGTCTTCGGTCTGCACTTCCCGTGCCACATTCTCCGTCTCAGTCTGCGTATCTGACGGAATATGGATCTGATTATCATTCACCTGATTCTGCAGATCATTTACCTGGGCAGAAAGCTTTTCATATTCTTTCTGTGCATTCTTCTGAACCATCCAGCTTCTTCCAAATATTATGAGTACCACGATCAATACAACTGCCAGAACAATGGTCAGAATTTTATAGATATTGATCGTTCTGTCGTTCTTTCTTTCCTGTCTTTTCATAAAATAGTTTTCTTTCTTTAAAATTGAGGCAGGGCGGCAGATTCCATTCCACCGCCCTCACGTGATGCCATGCATCACCTATCCATAGACCTACATGCTAAATAAAATTGTATCCAGTGAGATTAATTCTTACGTGCTTTTCTTCCGCATACAACAATACCTGCTGCCGCAAATACTGCAACGAACGGAAGTGCCGGAAGCGCTGCCCCGGTTTTTGGAGATGTCTTATAGGAAACAGATCCGGAAGCTGATGTTCCTTTCTGACTTCCTGCTCCACTTTTGCCATTGACACGGGCAGAAGAACTCTTTGTGGAAGTATTCCGTACGGAATTCTTTCCATCGGTATAACCATCTGTATAACCGTCGTCATAATCATCCTCGAAACTGTCCTCTCCATCGTCATAAGACTGTGGATAGTTTACTGTCACATTCTGATTTACACTAACCGGATTGTACTGGTTATTGGTCTGTGAGTTGTTCTGGTTGTTGTTGTTTGTCTGGCTGCTGCTGTTGGAATTGTCATTTACATTGGAATTTGTATTTGATCCCTGGGAATTTTCATCCTTTGACGGATCTGTTGTAACGGCAGGATTCACATTTGAACTGTACCTTACAACTATAACCGGTGAAAATGAATACAATGTAACCGTAACTTTGCCATTGGAAACGCTGTCCGGCTTTACAGTCTGCCAGCTTCCGCTTTTTAATTTATGTAATACATAAACATTGTCTCCAGCCTTAATTCCACTTGCACAAATCGTTACTTTGATTCCTTTGGATGTATTCGTTGCAGACGGAACACTGATATCAGACATGGCCATGACGGTTGCACTTCCGTTCTGTGCACTTGCCACAGCATTTGCCTGACGGTTTCCCTCGCGGTAAACATCTTTGTCCACACCCTTGGAAGAAACCGTGATAAGCTCATTGTTTGCATTATAACCGCTGCTTTCAACGGTTGTTGCATTATTCAGCTCATTGGTTCTTTGAACCAGTGCCGTATCACTTGTTGGTGATGGATCTGCAAACACGGTTGTGCCCATTGTAAATACCAGCATCATAGCTGTCACAACTCCTGTGAAAATTTTCTTTTTCATCGCAATCTACCTCCTTTCCACGTAATATAAACTGCATGTAACTCTATCTATATCAAGTGCGCGCGCACTGGATACCTTATTGTACAGGTGTATAAAACACCTTCATAATGAGTTCTTCCATGGCATCTTCATCGACATGGTACTCCTCATACCGTTTCCCGTCAATCGGCTTTCCTTCCACCGTTTTTCCGGGAACCGTATACATCTGGTCTTCCGAAAAACTGTAATTCATCAGCTGCTCAATCATACTTGTGAAATCCACACTGGTTACCAGATAATCGGAAACAGAATTGTAAATTTCTGTCACCTGATCCGGGTTTTCTGTGGATACTTTTTTTAATTTATCCATATAGGCAACAATATACTGTTCTTCGCGCTGCAGACGCTTTGTTGCACTGTCATATTCTTCAGTATCCCTTCCATGCAGGTAATAATAAGCCTGCGTCCCATTCAGGGTTACTTTTTTCCCTTTTTTCAAATCCACACCGGCTTTTGGAAACGAAATATCCTGCTGTACCGTCACTTCCACTCCTCCCACAGCATCATTCATCTGTGGGATTCCCCCCATATTCATCGCAAGATAACCGCTGATCGGAATATTTTGAAACAGACCGGAAACCGCATCCACAGTTTTACTGCAGCTGAGGCGCTTACCGTCCCCGAATGCATGCTGCAGACAGATCTGCGTTTTAAGCGGTCCCATATCAATACCTTCTTCATCACACAATTCGATATCTGCCATCGTGTTTCGATTGATGGAAATGACCTGCAGCTGCTCTGTTTTGTTGTTTACAACAAGAAGAAACAGTGCATCGGACTGCCCGCCCTGGGTATAATCGCTGCTTTGCTGTACCGGACCATTGATATCAACCCCCATCATGAGGTAGGTTTTGATATCTGTATTATACAGATACTCTTTTCCCTGATAAGCAACTACACCCTCCTGCCACTTTTCCTGACCGGAATCCTGTGTGGTATCTGTCTGCCCCGCAACCTGCTGCTCATAAGAATTTTCTGTATCATCCGCAATGTGGAAGCCGGCATTTTCCGCCTTCGTTTTGACCCCTGCCACAATCACAAGTGCAAGAATCACCACCATCATTCCGGACATAAAATACAATGCATTATGAAGTTTTGTCGATGGTTCACGCATTCTTCTCATGATGTTCTCCGTAATTTCCATAATAGCTGCCATAATAGCCGCCATAGTAGCCACCCTCATAGCCGCTCTTCTTCATCCGTACTTTGTTCAGTACCGCACCAAGTACCCTCACTCCGGAAGCTTCCATCTGCTTTTTGACGGTCTGGATCAGACGTCCGCTTGCCATGCCCTGGGCAACAACAAGAATCGCACCATCACAGTGTTTTGCGATCACTGCTGCGTCGATTGCAGCTCCGATCGGCGCACAATCCAGCAATACATAATCAAAATGTTCTTTTGCAAAATTAAGTAACTCGGTAAAATACTTTTTTTCCAGAATTTCTGTCGGGTTTGGTACAGACGGTCCTGCAAAAATCATAAACAGGCCCGGAATCGTTGTTCCGTATAATACATCTTCAAGTTTTTTTTGTCCAGAAAGGAAATGGGATAATCCGTAGATTTCCCTTCCATCCGAAGCCACTGCACGTAATCGTCCCACGTATACGGATTTACGCATATCGGTATCGATCAGCAATACACGTTTGCCGGATTCCGAAAAAGAACGTGCCAGATCCATCGTCACGGTACTTTTCCCTTCGTTTGGCATGGCAGATGTCACAACGATGGTGCAGATATCATCTCCGCAGAACTGGATATTGGTTTTTAATGCCCGGAGTGATTCTTTCATCGTATAATTTTGTTTTTTCAGATTCTCAAATGTTACCGATTTCATTTCTTTTTCTTCCTTCTCTTACGCTTGCGCTCTTTTTCCCCATCGTATTCGGCCTCTTCCAAAGGAAGCGTACCAAGAACATTCAGCCCAAGCTTCCTTTGTACATCATCTGCATTCATAATCGTATCATTGAACAGATAAGCCACCACAATAACCGCAATCGCCAAAAACATGCCAAGTATTCCTCCGACCGCCGTATTTTTCATGGTATTCGGGCTGACCGGTTCTCCGTCGGAATATCCTTTTTGAATGATATTCGGTGCATCCTGATCCATTTTCTGCTGGATAAAGGCCACACTGACTCGCGCGATCTCATCCGCAATCTTTTTTGCCATGGATGGGTTTGCATCGCGCACCGTAATCTCTAAAATTCGCGAGTTGGAAGGATTATTCAGGGTAACTTTTTTCTTCAGGGAACTGTAGGTCTCGTCCAGTCCGAGATTCTCAATTACCTGCTCAAGCACGGGACGCCCCTCTACGATAACCATATAATCGTTTGTCAGACTTGTACCTGTCTGTATATCCGCAAGACTTGTAATCGACATGCTTTTGGACAATACATAAAACTGGGATGTTGACTCATATTGCGGCACCATTACAAACCTGCTGATACAATATGCGGTCACGGCTCCGATAATCAGTGCAAACAACACCCATTTCCAGAAAGAAAGGATCTCTAAAACGAGATCTTTCAGATCAATTTCAATTTCATCATCATTTTCAATTACAATACGTTCCTGTTGTAACTGCTGCTCCATATCAATGCTCCATTACTAACTATTTCATTTCTCCGGTCAGAATCTTTGCCGGATGATTCACCAAAAGCTGATCCGCATATTCCCTGCCAAATTTTTTTTCAATCAGCTCATAGCATTTTCCCATATGATTGGCACGGTTTTTTATTCCATGACTGTCCGATGCAATCGCATCCACACATTCTGCCTTCAGCATCTTTTTACAGTATTTCTTTGGACCCATACCCTCAAGTCCGAGTACCGCATCCGCATTCACCGTAATCCATGCCCCAAGATTGCGCAGCTCCTCTGCCAGCTGCAAATCCGCAAGTGCTCCATACCGCTCCACATGTGCAAATACCGGAATATATCCGTGCAGAACCAGTTCCTGCGTCATCTGGTAAATATAGGCATATTCACTGTCGTGCGAATACTCACACAACACATACCGCGAGCCGGCCATTGTCCGGCATCTGCCACTGTCAAGTGCCTCGACAATATGACTGTTCACATGGTATTCGGTGCCCAGTGCAAGATAAATTCCAAGTTTCTGTGCATACGGCTCCAGAATACGGAAATGTTCTTCAATTTCTTCCTTCGGATAAGCAAACATACCGTGCCGGTAATGCGGTGTCAGGATCATTGCAGAAATGCCCTGCTCTTTTGCTGCCTCAAGCATCGCCACAGATTCTTCTATTGTTTTTGCTCCGTCGTCTACTCCGTACAGAAGGTGACAGTGAATATCGATCATGGTTTTCCTTGCCTTTACTTTTTTATACTTTATTATACTATATCGACCATTTTCTTGCAATCTTTGAGCCGTTTTTCCCTCTTTTGACACAACTTTTTGTATTTCTCGAATTTCCACAATTGATTTCCCGGCAAACATAGCGTATAATGGTCATGAAAAGCGAATAACACTTGACAAACTTCGGTTTTCGGGGTACGCTTATATGAGTCCATATAAGGACGGTACAATATTTGACCATCAGGCTCAGGCGGTGAGAGTACCGCACGCATAAACAAGTAGGCTTTATTCTCTGAACTGTCAGTATTACAGCTCAGTATGTCATAGATTTCATTGATCTGTTTTTTACAGCAAGCGCGATTGTCCAGCGCAGGGATTTGTTTTCACAACATGACATGCTGCCTGTTGAAAACGCAGTACAGCAGATGCGGACTATTTGGATCAGGAATTCCTGCGGAGGGTTCCGGTATCCGTCGTGTGCTCACACCCCTGCCGGAGAGGTTAAACTCCGGAACTGCCTAGCAAGTCCGAATACAATTGAACAGAACAAACATATATTTATCTAAAAACCCTATGCATAATGCATAGGGTTTTTTGTTTCTTCTTTTCTGTTGTCCGTTACAAAGTAATGATTCCAAGTGCATTTAATACCGAACTGAATAAAATCAACAGTACCAGTATCGGTGCAACATACTTGATCAATACAATATACAGTTTCTTACTCTTAAATTTCTGTGTGGAAGATTCCACTTCATCCGTAATCGTCTCTGGTTTCACAATAAAACCGACAAATACACAGGTCAGGAATGCCACAATCGGCATAAGGACACTGTTGGATATAAAATCGAAGAAATCCAGAATACTCATTCCGTGAATCGAAAAACCGCTCCAGATTCCAAATCCAAGAGAAGACGGAATTGCCATCAACACCGTATAAACGGTTACACAGACCGTAATAAATTTACGGCTCTTTTTTGTCTTATCCACGAAAATGGAAACCACTGTCTCCATCAGGGAAATGGAAGATGTCAGTGCAGCAAACAATACCAGCACAAAAAATACCGTTCCGATCAGGTGTCCTCCCGCCATACTGTCAAACACTTTTGGCAGTGTAATAAACATTAGTGTCGGTCCTGCCTTCAACGATGCCTGATCTCCACCGGAAAACACAAACACGGCCGGTACAATCATCAGTCCTGCCAGAAATGCAATTCCGGTATCAAAGATTTCGATATTCCGCACACTGCTCTCTATATCCTCATTTTTCTTCATATAGGAGCCATATGTAATCATAATGCCCATCGCCAGCGACATGGAATAAAACAGCTGTCCCAGTGCCGCCAGAAAAGCGTTCGCACTGATCTTGGAAAGATCTGGCTTTAAATAGTAGACAATTCCTGCCCCTGCTCCCGGACGGGTCACAACAAATACCGCAATAATAACGGAAAGGACTACCAGAAGCGGCATCAGCACTTTACTGATATTTTCAATTCCTTTATTTACGCCAAGCAGAATCACAACCGAAGTGGCAAGGATAAAAAATACCAGCCACATCACCGGTTCCCCGGTCCTTGCAATAAAATTTGAAAAATAATCATCTGCTGCCGCTGCATTTCCGCTTCCTGTAAGAAATGCCCATGCAAATTTGATGACCCATCCACCGATCACACAGTAATACGGAAGAATGATAATCGGCACAATACTGGCAAGAATTCCAATGAAACCGCACTTTTCATGCAGCGTGCTGAATGCATACAGTGCACTTTTCCCGGTTTTTCTGCCCAGTGCAATTTCTGTGATCATAAGTGCAAATCCAAACGTAACCGCAAGGATCACATAGATCAATAAAAAAGAACCTCCACCGTATTTTGCGGCAAGGTAAGGAAACCTCCACAGATTTCCAAGTCCGACAGCAGATCCCGCAGCGGCAAGAATAAAGCCCATTTTGCTGGAGAAACTGCTGCCATGTTTTTTGTGTTCGTTCATAACAGCCCCCTTAATCATAGTTTCAGGAGGCAGACCGTTTATAATTTAAACCGATATCCGACTCCCCAGATGGTCTCGATGTACTGCGGCTTGTTCGTATTCATCTCAATCTTCTCTCGAATCTTTTTGATGTGTACGGTAACCGTTGCAATATCACCGATAGATTCCATATCCCATATTTTACGGAACAATTCCTCTTTTGTAAATACATGATTTGGATTCTCTGCCAAAAAAGTCAGCAAATCAAACTCTTTTGTCGTAAACTGTTTCTCTTCTCCATTGACCCATACCCGGCGCGCCGTCTTGTCTATTTTAATGCCCCGGATCTCAATGATATCATTTTGTGGCATATTGCTGCCGATCAACCGCTCATACCGTGCCAGATGTGCCTTCACACGGGCTACCAGTTCACTCGGGGAAAACGGTTTTGTCACATAATCATCTGCCCCCAGTCCGAGCCCGCGAATCTTGTCAATATCATCCTTTTTTGCAGAAACCATAAGGATTGGTGTATTCTTTGTCTCACGGATCTTTTTACAGATTTCAAATCCATCCACTCCCGGAAGCATGAGATCTAAGATAAACAGATCAAACTCCTCATGCAGGGCTCTTTCGAGTCCTTTGGTTCCGTCATTTTCAATTTCCACTTCAAAGCCACTCAGTTCCAGATAATCTTTCTCCAGATCTGCAATAGCCACTTCATCTTCAACGATCAGTATTCTGCTCATTTGCTGTTACCTCCTGATATTTGCGTATTACAAAGTACATGGTAGTGCCGGAATCTTCTTTGCTGGTTGCCCAGATTTTCCCTCCATGATCCTCTATGATCTTTTTTACAATGGAAAGTCCGATTCCGCTGCCACCGGTTGCCGAATTTCTGGAAGCATCCGTCCGGTAAAACCGGTCAAAAATATACGGCAGATCTTTCTGTGCAATTCCTCTTCCATCGTCTTCGATTTCCACCTGAATAAAGTCCCCCACATCCTTGATACGGATATTGATGAACTTTTCTGTTTTATTCATATATTTTACGGAATTTCCTATAATATTATTGATCACTCTGCGCAGCTGCTCCGGATCTGCAATAATCTGGGTATCCGGCGTTGCATAATTAAAATAGGATAACGCAATCCCCTTTGCTTCCAGATCCAGTCCGATTTCTTCCACGCAGTCTTTAAAATATGCGGCAACATTCAGTTTTGCAAAGTCATACGGAATACGGTTGGTATCAATTTTGGAATACAATGTCAGTTCATTGATCAGCGTATCCATTTCGTTTGCCTTATTATAAATCGTCCGGATATACTTATCGAGTTTTTCCGGAGTATTGGCAACGCCGTCCATAATGCCTTCCGAATACCCCTTTACCGCCGTAATCGGCGTCTTCAGATCGTGGGCAATGTTGCTGATGAGTGCACGGTTTTCTTTTTCGTTGCTGAGTTTTTCCTCCGCATTATCTTTTAAGCGCTGACGCATCTGTTCAAACGTCGTGCAGAGCTCACCGATCTCATCGTCGCCCTGGGTATCCAGCGCAAAATCCAGATTGCCTTCCTTAATATTCTCCGCTGCCACCCGCAGCTTCTGGATCGGTGTGATCATGCTCCGGTAAATCCACACGATCATCATAATCGCCGTCAGTAACAGAATAATTACCACGCAGATAATTCCCCATACAACAAACTGGCGGATTTCCTGCCCGGTAGCATCAAAGGACGTGACAATATATGCCGTGCATTTTTCTCCCGAATCCAGCTTGAAATCTACCTGTTTTACCAGAATTTCATCATCCCGGTCGATATATTTGTCCACCCCCTGCCGGGAACTGTTTTCCCCATATCCCGGAAGTTCCGAAAGGATCTTTTCATTATCACTTCCCCCATTGAAAGAAATATTCTCCCCGATTCTTACCACCAGATAGGAATATTTCTGTTCCAGGCTCTCATTGATCTCACTAAGATACGAAACGTCCTCCATTTTTGAAGGAGATAACTTTATGGTCTTTTTGATCTTTTCAAAATCCAGTGCCGTATAACGGTTTAACAGCGGCACAGAATTGATAATACTATAGGCATCCGCATTCTTAATGCCATACGTCTGCTCGATCACATGCGACTGAAAATTACAATAGGCGCTGATCGTGGCAATCGCCAGGATCGATGGCACAAAGATAATAATACAGAACGAAATGATCAGTTTGGTTTTTATCTTCATTTGTATTCCTTCCCTGTAAAAAAATAAGACACAGAACAAACTCTGTGTCTTATTATATCATTCTTTTATAAAAAATTATGTAAACTTTTCATAAATTAAAGGTACTTCTTTAAAGCCTCTGCCTTGTTTGTTGCCTCCCATGGGAGATTTAAGTCATTGCGTCCGAAGTGACCATAAGCAGCTGTCTGACGGTAAATCGGACGGCGCAGATCCAGCATCTTGATAATTCCTGCCGGACGAAGATCAAAGTTCTCACGTACAATCTTTACCAGCTCATCATCTGCGATCTTTCCTGTACCGAATGTATCAACCATGACAGAAGTAGGCTGTGCAACACCAATGGCGTAAGATAACTGAATCTCACACTTATCAGCAAGACCTGCTGCAACAATGTTCTTTGCAACATAACGTGCAGCATATGCTGCGGAACGGTCAACCTTTGTGCAGTCTTTTCCGGAAAAAGCTCCGCCGCCGTGACGTGCATATCCACCATAGGTATCAACGATGATCTTACGCCCGGTCAGACCTGCATCTCCGTGTGGTCCGCCGATTACGAAACGTCCGGTCGGATTGATAAAGAATTTGGTATCTCCATCGATCAGCTCCTTTGGAAGGATCGGATCAAAGACATATTTCTTAATATCCTCATGGATCTGTTCCTGGGTAACGTCCTCATCATGCTGGGTAGATAAAACAACTGCCTCAAGTCTCTTTGGCTTTCCTGCTTCATCATACTCTACAGAAACCTGTGTCTTTCCATCCGGACGAAGGTAGGTAAGTGTTCCGTCTTTACGAACCTTTGTAAGCTGTAATGCCAGCTTGTGTGCCAGTGAAATCGGATATGGCATAAATTCCGGTGTCTCATTGGTTGCATATCCAAACATCATTCCCTGATCTCCGGCGCCGGTATCCAGATCATCTGTCAGCTCGCCCTCTTTTGCCTCAAGTGCCTTGTCAACACCCATGGCAATATCTGCGGACTGCTGATCTAAAGCTACCATAACCGCACAGGTATGTCCGTCAAAACCGGTCTTTGCATCGTTGTATCCGATCTCGTTTACAGTCTTTCTTACAATTGCAGGAATATCAAGAGTTGCCTTTGTTGTAATTTCTCCTGTAACAAGTACGAAACCGGTACAGCTTGCTGCCTCACAGGCTACACGGCTCATCGGATCCTGCTCCATGCATGCATCCAGAATGGCATCTGAAATCGCATCACACATTTTGTCAGGATGTCCTTCTGTAACGGACTCTGATGTGAATAATAATTTTTCCATTGCTTTTTGTTTCTCCTCTCTTGTTTTATACAGAAATAAAAAAAACCGCCTCGCAGCGGATTGATCTAAAGATAATCAAATCCCCTTATTGTTCGATTAACTCGCTCAGGTTGGCACCTTCCAAAACAGGGGTTGCCGTGACTTCACAGATCCTATGTATCTCCATCACTCTGAATAAGAGAAAGCTTACAATATTAAATTTGAAATATCCAAGTGCTACCATACTCCAGTTTCTTTCATCTGTCAAGCCCTAAAAGATTGACTTTTACGTGAAATAATTCTATACTTTTGTATATACGTTACATACGGAGAGATAAAATATGATAAAAATTGAGACAAAACAACTACAAGAAGGTGCCATCCTTGCACAGCCTGTGATCACACCGCTTGGACAGCCGTTGGCTCCCGCCGGTTCTGCTGTAACCCGTCAGCTGATCAACCGCATGAAACTGTACCGTGTGGAATATGCAGAAATTGAGGGCGAAGAACCTGCTCCGCAGGAGGAGGCTCCAAAGCCTGTAAAAGAAGCAAAAACATACGCACAGGAAAGCAAAACACACTCACAGAAAGTCGCCGGTTCCAGTGAATTCCGCACGTTCCAGATTGAGTATGTTCAGGCAATTGAGCTGATGAAACAGATGTATACCGCAGCCATCAAGGATAACAAACCGATTGACTCGCAAAAACTTCTGGGCAGTGTCGCAGATCTGTTCCAGTCCCGCAACACCATCGTTGAAATGTTTGATATGCTTTACAACATGCGTACTGTGGCCGATTCGGTTTATGCGCACAGTCTCAACGTTGCACTCATTTCACGAATGATCGGCCGCTGGCTGCGTTTTGAACGTCACGATCTGGACATTCTTACGCTTGCCGGACTGATGCACGATATCGGAAAACTGCTGATTCCTTCCGATATCTTAAATAAGCCGGGATCTCTGACCGATGAGGAGTTTGCAAAAATCAAACAGCACCCGGCACTCGGATACGAGATTTTAAAACGTCAGCCGGATCTGGATTCCCGTATCAAAAAAGCTGCCCTGATGCATCACGAGCGCTGTGATGGAAGCGGCTATCCGACCGGATTGACGGAAGATTACATTGACAATTTTGCAATGATCGTTGCAATTGCCGATGTGTACGATGCCATGACAGCGGCACGTTCCTATCGTTCTCCGTTGTGTCCGTTTGAAGTGATCAGTAAATTTGAAGAAGATGGTTTCCAGAAATACCATACAAAATATATTCTGGTTTTCTTAAAACAGATTGCCAGCACTTACCAGAGTAACCGCGTCATCTTAAGTGACGGAAGGGGATGTACCATTGTCATGTTAAATCAGAATGCACTGTCCCGTCCGATTGTCCAGTTTGATGATAAATCCTGTCTGGATCTTTCCACCGCCAGCCGCGACCTCTATATCAAAGCGGTTTTATAAATTTTGCAAATGAAAAGGGAGTGTGAAAACATACCAATGTTTTTCACACTCCCTTTTTTACCCGTTCTTTTTATTTATGAAACTTTCAGAATAAACTTCTGAATTTCTTTTTCATCCGATACCTTTTCAATCTGTGCCCCAATGCCGCGCAGCTTCTGATCAAATTCTTCGTATCCACGCTCGATAAAATAAATATCATCAATCACCGTAATTCCCTCTGCCACCAGACCGGCAATCACCAGCGCTGCTCCCGCACGCAGATCCGGCGCATTCACCCTGGCACCTGTATAACGGGTCACTCCATTGATAATGGCAATATTGCTCTCTACCTTGATATTGGCTCCCATACGCGTCAGTTCATCCACATATTTGAAACGGTTTTCAAAAATGCTCTCCGTAACGGTACTGGTTCCCTCTGCAATTCCCAGAATTACTGCCATCTGTGGCTGCATATCTGTCGGGAATCCCGGATACGGAAGTGTTGTCACCTGTGTGTGATGCAGTTTTCCATCCGAAATAATCCGAACCGCATCATCGAACTCCTCAACTTTGCATCCTGCCTCCACAAGTTTGGCGGTTGTTGCTTCCAGATGTTTCGGAATAACATCCTTTACCAGCACATCTCCCCCTGCTGCCGCTGCCGCAAACATAAAGGTTCCTGCCTCTATCTGATCCGGGATAACCGAATACTCTGTCTTATGCAGCTTCTCCACACCGACAATACGGATGACATCCGTTCCTGCACCACGGATATTCGCACCCATACTGTTTAAGAAATTTGCCACGTCTACCACATGAGGCTCTTTTGCCGCATTTTCAATTACGGTTTTTCCTTCTGCCATGGATGCTGCCATCATAATATTGATCGTTGCTCCAACCGATACTTTATCCAGATAAATATGTGTTCCGTTTAATTTTTCTGCCTCTGCAATAACAAGACCATGTGCAATATCCACTTCTGCTCCCATTGCACGAAATCCTTTGATATGCAGATCAATCGGTCTGCTTCCGATATCGCATCCGCCCGGAAGAGCCACTTCCGCCTTTTTGTATTTTCCAAGAAGTGCACCGATCAAATAATAGGACGCACGGATTCTACGGATAAATTCATTGTCCACCGTCACGTCTTTGATAAATGAACCGTTGATCTTTACGGTATGTGCATCAATACGGTCTACCATTGCACCGATCTCTGCAATCGCCTGCAATAATACATTAATATCTCTCACGTTCGGCAAATTTTCGATTGTAACCGTTTCATCCGTCATGATCGCAGCTGCAAGAATTGCCAGTGCCGCATTCTTTGCCCCGCCGATTTCTACCTCACCATTCAGCGGATTTCCGCCTTTGATTACATATTGTTCCATATCTCACCTCAATAAACGCCCTATTTCGTATAGTACGCTACCCTACTATCTATCCTATTCATCTAGTGTAAATTTGTGATACCATCCACAATCTGTTCAACGGTCTGTTCGATATCCAGCCCCGTCTCCGAAATCCGGATATCTGCATATTTTTCATACAGCGGCGTGCGCTCCAGATACAGATCATATAACGTCTGTCCGTCTCTTAAAACAACACCCCTGCCTTTGATATCTTCCAGACGCTTTTCCAGCTCCGGATATGCCACCTCAAGATATATAACCGTTCCGATTTCCTGCAGATGCTCCATAGCTTCTTTTCCGTAGACAACACTGCCTCCGGTTGCAATAATTGCATGATGTGCCTCAAGTGTCGCATTCACACGGTTTTCTACCTGAATGAACCCTTCGGTTCCCTCTTCTGCAATGATCTCACGAAGCAGGCGCTTCTCCTGCTCCTGAATGACTAAATCTGCATCTATAAACTGATATCCCAGCACCTTAGCAAGGATAACGCCGACGGTGCTCTTACCCACCCCCGGCATTCCAATTAACACAATGTTATCTTTTTGCATTACTGTGTACTCTCTGCATTCTGTGTCTCTGTAGAGGCATTCGGGTCCTGCTGTGTCAGGGAATTCTTAAATGAAATCTTTGCAACATTCTTTTTATTGACCTTCCAGCCGTCTTTTTTCTGCCAGCCCTCCAGCACTTCATTGTAGTGATCACTTTTACGTTTGTCAATAATATTCTGACGATTTTTTTCTGTAGCGTCTTTGTCTGTTTCACTGTCCAGACGAACAATATATAATGCACTGTCTGTTTCAATCACATCGGAAGTTTCTCCTTCTTTCAAATCATCCAATGCCTTTTTCACAGATGTATCCAGTGTGGAATCATCGGATGCATACGCACCGGTAGTGGTCTGCTGATCCTCATCCTTTGCAGCATCTTCGAGAGTTTTTCCATTCTTTACCGCATCTTCGATTTTGTTTGCGGTCTCCTTCAGCTGCTTTTTCTCATCATCGGTATATTCTACGGTATTTCCGCTGTCATCCTGATGGGAAGTTGTAGAAATAGTCATCATCGTATAACCGCGCTCATTTGCCTCTTCATCCGTCACATTGGTATCTGCTTCTGCCTCGATAGCTTTCTGCATCTTGCTGCGGATGGTGTAGAGCGTAAGCAGTTCCTCCACGGTATCTTCGTCTGCAGTCATCTCCTTGAGTGCCTCGGAAGAATTATCGCTGATAAACTGCTGTGCAGCTTTTTTGATTGCTGCCTTTTCGTCTTTTGTCACACTCACATCATAGTCTTTCATATGTGCCTGTAACGTATACATCTCATGAAGCTGTTCCATAACGGAATCTTTCATGGTGTCTTCCATGGTTGTTCCGTTTCCATATAAATCCTTGCTCCATAGCTCACTGCTGCTTTTGGCCCCCATCATGCTCTTATAATAATCTTCTACATTTGCCTGCTGATAACGGCATGTAAAGTTTGCCATGCCCATCGTGACGGTCTGATTTTTCATGCTTGCTGCCGTCGCACCTGTATTTATACCACATCCGGTAAAAGCTGCTGCGCAGATTGCACCGGCTAAAATAATCGCTGTAACTTTTTTTGCTTTCATAGTTCCTCCCGGGAGTTTCTTTTCACCTATATACCAGAGTATTATAATTCTTTTCCCTACATCAGGCAAGCACTTTTACGGCTCCGCACACAAAAAAACGTGCATTTGTTCCAATAATTGCCTGAGAACTTCCAGAATTTCCCTGTTCTTTTCCCTTGAATTTGCTCCTAGACGGTAAGTGAAGTACGGTCCCTTCGGATCTGCCGCAAATTTCAGTGATGGAGCAAACGCTTTTACCAGCTCTGGAATACGCTGTGCGTGAATCTTTGCTTTTTCGTACATTAGGATTTTTACCAGATCTTCTCTTTGAACAATTTCCTTAATATATACACTGTGGGCAACCGCTTTGAGTCTGGCAATTGTCAGCAGGTTCTGCACGGACTTCGGAGGCTCTCCAAAACGGTCAATCAGTTCTTCGAGCATTTCCTCCGCTTCCTCATCCGTTTCAATTCCGGCGATCCGCTTATACATATCCAGTTTCTGCGACTCATTTGCAATATATGTGGACGGAATAAATGCATCCGTCCGGATATCAACGGAAGTCTCAAACTGTTCGGCCGGTGCTTCTCCCCGGGCTTCTTTCACCGCTTCGTGAAGCATCTTGCAGTACAGATCATATCCAACCGCCTCCATGTGACCGCTCTGTTCGGCTCCCAGCAGATTTCCGGCTCCCCGGATCTCCAGGTCCCGCATGGCAATCTTAAATCCGCTGCCCAGATCCGAATACTCCCGGATGGCAGCCAGTCGTTTTTCCGCCACCTCTTTGAGCATTTTGTTTCTGCGGTACATAAGAAACGCATACGCCGTACGATTGGATCTGCCGACCCGCCCGCGCAGCTGATACAGCTGGGAAAGCCCCATATTATCCGCGTCATGAATGATCATGGTATTGACATTTGAGATATCCAGTCCCGTCTCTATGATTGTCGTTGATACCAGTACATCAATGTCTCCATTGATAAACCGGTACATGATATCCTCCAGCTGGTTTTCTCTCATCTGTCCATGAGCAAATGCCACATTTGCCTCCGGCACCAGCTCCTGAATGCGTGACGTCACTTCATCAATATCCCTTACTTTGTTATACACATAATATACCTGTCCGCCACGGGCAAGTTCCCGCGTGATTGCCTCCCGGACCAGTTCCTCATTATATTCCATGACATACGTCTGAATAGGAACACGGTCCATCGGCGGTTCCTCTAAAACGCTCATATCCCGGATTCCGATCAGGCTCATGTGAAGTGTCCGCGGAATCGGTGTGGCAGTAAGTGTCAGCACATCCACATTGGTCTTTAACTGTTTGATTTTTTCTTTGTGAGCCACACCAAACCGTTGTTCCTCGTCCACGACAAGAAGCCCAAGATCTTTAAACTGCACATCTTTTGACAGAATCCGGTGTGTTCCCACAATAATATCCACCTGTCCTTTTTTCAGATCACTGATGGTCTTCTTCTGCTGCGCTGCCGTGCGGAAACGGCACAACAGATCCACCCGGACAGGGAAATCCTTCATTCTCTGGGAAAACGTATTATAAATCTGCTGGGCAAGAATGGTTGTCGGCGCAAGGTATGCCACCTGTTTATTCTCCTGCACTGCTTTGAAAGCTGCACGGATCGCAATCTCCGTCTTTCCGTAACCGACATCCCCGCAGATCAGCCGGTCCATAATCTTATGACTCTCCATATCCCGCTTGGTTGCATCAATGGCAAGCACCTGATCTTCGGTCTCTTCAAACGGGAACAGTTCTTCAAACTCTCTCTGCCATACCGTATCCGGTCCATACATATAGCCATTCTGTTCTTCCCGCTCGGCATATAATTTCACCAGATCCTGTGCGATCTGACGCACGGCTCCACGCACTTTTCCCTTGGTTTTTGTCCACTCCTGGCTTCCAAGTTTATTGAGTTTTGGTTTTCTTGCGTCTTTCCCCGCATATTTCTGGATCTGGTCAAGCTGTGTTGCAAGAATATACAGATTGGAGCCTCCCGCATATTCGATCTTGATGTAATCTTTCACCTTTCGGTCGACTTCTATCTTTTCAATTCCTTTGTAGATACCAAGCCCATGATTTTCATGTACGACATAATCCCCGACACTCAGATCCGTAAACTGCTGGATTTTTTCGCCCTCATAGGTGCGGTGCCGCTTCTTTTTCTTTTTTTCTTCCCCGAAAATATCCGTATCCGTAATCACTGCAAACTGCAGGATCGGATATTCATACCCCTGATGCACTTTTCCGTAGCAGACCATGATCTGTCCTGCCACCAGATCGTGATCGTAATCTTCCGTATAAAAACAGTTGAGTCCTTCGTTTAAAATATCCTCCGCCAGACGCTTCGCGCGTGTGCGGGAACCGGAAAGTAAAATAATACGGTATCCGTTTTTTTTGTATTTCTTCAGGTCTGCGATCAGAAGTTCAAAGCTGTTATTGTATGCGCTTACGCTCTTTACATGAATGCCGAACTGCCCATTGGATTTTAATCCGCAGGTCTTGATATCCAGTGCGGAAACCGCACAGCAGGAATATTTTTCAAGCCTTCCCATGATTTCCTTATAGCCAAACAGTTCGTTCATCTGCCCCGGCAGAATATACCCCATTTCCAGACGCTGCTTCATGCTCTCCGAAAATTCCAGTTCCGTCTGCCGTCCGCGTTCCGCGCTCCGGCTCAGCTCATCGAAAAACACAAATGTATCTGCCGGATCAAAATAATCCAGAAGGCTCCACCGTTCCCTGCAGAAATAGGACAAAAAAGCATCCATTCCCGCGGTTTCCGACAATTCTTCCCATTCCTGTGCCAGTTCTTTTGCCTGTGACAGTGCCCGATAGGCTTCCTCGGTTTTCATTTCTTTCCGCAATTTATCGGAAAAAGCTTCTGCTTCCTTTAACAGTCTGCGGATACCTTCTGCTTTCTCTTCGGTCGAAAGAACCAGTTCACATGCCGGATATACCACAAGCTTTTCTATATTTTCAATGGATTTCTGACTTTCCACATCAAAGGTGCGAAGGGTATCTACTTCATCATCCCACAGTTCAATCCGGACCGGATTTTCTTCCGTCAGCGGAAAAATATCAAGAATTCCACCTCTTAATGCAAACTGACCGATATTATCCACCTGATACTGCCGTTCATATCCCATCCGCACCAGCTGTTCCACAAGTACATCCAGATCCAGGGTATCTCCCTGTGCAATATGCAGCACACTGTCCCACACCTGTGCATCCCTTGGCATTGTATTCATCAGGGCATCAAATGTTGTGATCACCGTCACCTGTTCATTTTCATGAATTGCCCGCAATGCACTGATCCGCTCTGCGGTAAGAAGGTTTCCGCGGATATCCGATTGATAAAACAGCACATCCTTTGCCGGATAATACACCACTGACGGATCAAAAAAACGATAGTCGTCATACAATTCTTTCGCTTTCTGCTCATGAAACGTTACGATCAGACGCCGGCTGCGTGTCCTTCCAAGCGTATAAATCATATGTGGCTTCTGTGCATCAATACAGCCACTGATGGTCACCAGTCCCGGCTGCATGGCCGCTTTTGTCATATCTTCATATCCGCTCAATTCCTGCAGCGGTTCTATAAATGCTTTCACTTACTTTGTATTCTCCTGCTTTTTTGCATTAAAATCATTCATTGCCTTGTCTGCTTCCCCCTGAATCATCAGGACTGCTGCATCTTCCGCATCCCGTATGGCTTCTTCCACCCTTGCACGGTCCTCCCCGGAAAAACGGCCAAGCACATGGTCTGCCAGATCCCATCCCTGTGGCTTTTCCCCAACGCCGACTTTAATTCGCATAAAGTTTGAGGTTCCCACACTTGAAATAATGCTCTTGATTCCATTATGCCCACCTGCACTGCCTTTTTTGCGCACACGGATATTTCCCGGTGCCAAAGAGATGTCATCAAAAATAACCAGCATTTCGCTCTCCGGATCAAGCTTATAGAAATTCACGATTTCTGCGATGCTTTCTCCGCTTAAATTCATATAGGTCTGCGGTTTGGCCAGGATGACTTTTACGCCTTCGATCACACCGCTTCCACACAGCGCTTTATGTTTTTTCTCCGTGATGCTGATGTTGTATTTTTCTGCCAGTGCATCGACGGTATCAAATCCAATATTATGTCTTGTTTTTTCGTATTTCTTGTCCGGATTTCCAAGTCCTGCAATTAAAAACATGTATCCAATTCTCCTTTTATTTGAATTTTTGTCCGTTAATTACGAAAGGTACCGCCGGGTGGCTCCCGTGTGGTGGCTGGGGCTGCTGCTTCCTGTGGCGTGCGATTCAGACAGAATCTTAGAATTTGCGAAAATGATTGCGTGGCTCTAATTTTGTGTCCGGGCAACGTTTCGACAGCGGCGCGGCTTGTGTCCGTCTGGCAGGGATGCGCTCAGAATTTCTAGTCTGCCTAAGCGGAGCACTTCAAAAATTTTATTGCGCCCGCTCCCGGTTGTGTCTCCCTATGAACACTTTAACAGTCCTTTCATAAATGTGGTCGCAAACCGACCCGCGGGCACAGTATTTTGAAGCACTCCGCTAAGGCAGACACGAAATCCTTCGGACGCGTCCCTGCCAGACGGACACAAGCCGCGCCGCTGTCGAAACTTGAACGAACGCAAATCATCAAAGGAGCCACGCGGTCATTTTCTGCAGATTCTTGATTCTGGATGTTGAGCACGCCACAGGAAGCAGCAGCCCCAGCCACCACACGGGAGCCGCCCATCCATAAGTTTCGCAATTACGGATTCAAAACGTCTGTAATTAAGAAAAGGACCATGGATTACTCCACAGTCCCATTTCTCTTATTTTAATCGTTTATTCCTTCTCCTGCAAGACCTCTTCATACTTTTTCAGTATCAATCCCTGAATCTGATCCCTTGTAGCGGAATTGATCGGATGTGCGATATCCCGGAAATCCCCGTCGCCGGCTTTTCTGCTCGGCATCGCAATAAACAATCCCTTTTCCCCTTCGATCACTTTGATATCATGTACGACAAATTCATCATCGATTGTGATAGATACCACGGCTTTCATCTTGCCTTCTTTTTCCACCTTGCGGATTCTAACGTCTGTAATCTGCATATGTATCCCCCTTCTAGTCTCTCCCTAGAGCATATATCTTTCGTTGTTTTCTGCAACAATCCGGACAGCATCGTCTCCGGAATAAAATGTATTTGCCCGAAGCGTTCCATGGCTCTCCACAATGCAGTTTTCTACATGCGTATTATCGCCAATATATGCATCATTCAAGATAATCGAATTCTTGATCACGCAATTTTTTCCTACAAACACTTTCTTAAACAAAACAGAATTTTCTACCCTGCCGTTTATAATACATCCACTGGCGATCAGACTGTTGCTGACGTCCGATCCCATATTATATTTTGCCGGCGGAAGATCATCCACTTTCGAATAAATCTTCGGCTCTTCGCGGAAAAAGTACTTTCTCACATCCGGTTTCAAAAAGTCCATATTTGTACGGAAGTAATCATCTACACTTGCAATATTACTCCAGTAACTATTCAGTTTATATCCATACACACGCTTTACATTGCGGTAACGCACCAGCACATCCGTAACAAAATCAAACCGGTTTTCCTCCGCTGATTTTTCGAGAATTTCGATCAGCTGTCTTCTCCGGATAATATACACTCCTGTGGAAATCGTATTGGATTGTGCCACCAGCGGTTTTTCCTCAAAATCCGTGATCCGGGAATCTTCATTCATACGGACGACTCCGAAACGGCTGACATCCGCATCCGCCGGCATATCCTTGCACGCAATGGTAATATCTGCTTTCTTTGCGATATGAAACTCCAGCAGGTCATTGTAATCCATCTTATACACACAGTCACCGCTGGATATGATCACATACGGTTCGTGACGGTTTTTCAGGAAATCAATATTCTGATACATGGCATCTGCCGTGCCTCGGTACCAGTCACTGTTTTCTGCCGTAACGGTTGGTGTAAACAGATACAGACCTCCCTGTTTTCTTCCAAAATCCCACCATTTTGAAGAACTTAAATGTTCATTCAGTGAACGGGAATTATACTGTGTGAGTACCGCAACTGTCTGTACATGCGAATTGCTCATGTTACTTAAGACAAAGTCAATGCAGCGGAAACTTCCGCCGACCGGCATCGCCGGAATCGCACGTTTTCTGGACAGTTCTCCCATCCGGTTGTTATTGCCACCCGCCAAAATAATTCCTACTGCTTTCATTTTCTGTCACCTGCCTTAATGATTACTTCGCCGCCTGCCAATACCCCGTCTGGATAATCTTCTTTTACTGTCACACCGGAAATGGCAGTGTTTTTGCCCACCTTTACATTCTCCGGAACAACAGAATCGTCTCCAATTGTTACCAGCCCAAACGAATAAACACTCTCGTTTAATTTGTTTGGTGCTGCTTCTCCTATTCCCAGTGTTACCCCATCTTCAATTCTGCAGTTTTCTGCAATTATGGATTTGTCGATCGTTACATCCCTGCCGATACTGGTATCCTTCATAATAATGGAATCCCGCACGACAGCCCCTGGTCCGATATATACGTTTGGTCCGATTACCGAATTGATCACCGCTCCATGAATCTCTGCTGCCTCCCCAATAATGCAGCGCTCCACTTTTGCCCCCGGTGCTATGTACTGTGGCTCAATCGTATCGCACTTCGTGTAAATCTTCCAGAATTCCTCGTAAAGATTGAATTCCGGAATCAGATCAATCAGCTCCATATTGGCTTCCCAGTATGAGCCAAGTGTTCCCACATCCTTCCAGTAACCGTTGAACTCATATGCAAAAAGCCTCTTGTTGTTTTTGAAGCAATACGGAATAATATGCTTTCCGAAATCACAGCTCTGCTGATCTTTTAATTCAATAAGAGCATCTCTTAATACTTTCCAGGAGAAAATATAAATTCCCATGGATGCCAGATTACTCCGCGGTTTTTCCGGTTTTTCCTCAAAATCCTGAATCTTTTTGTTTTCATCCGCAATCACAATTCCGAAACGGCTTGCCTCCTCCATGGAAACAGGCATCGTCGCAATCGTCACATCCGCATGATTTGCCTTATGGAAGTCCAGCATAACCTCATAATCCATCTTATAAATATGATCTCCGGAAAGGATCAGAACATATTCCGGATTATAACTTTCCATATAGCGCAGATTCTGATAAATGGCATTGGCTGTACCGGTATACCATTCACTGTTATTGCTTCTCTCATACGGTGGAAGTACGGTCACTCCACCATTATTCCGATCGAGATCCCACGGAATGCCGATGCCGATATGTGTGTTCAGCCGGAGTGGCTGATACTGCGTCAGCACACCAACCGTATCAATTCCGGAATTGATACAATTGCTGAGTGGAAAATCGATAATTCTGTACTTGCCGCCAAATGCTACTGCCGGCTTGGCGACGTCCGATGTCAGAACTCCAAGTCTGCTGCCCTGACCGCCTGCTAAAAGCATGGCTATCATTTCTTTCTTAATCACGTCATCACTCCTCGTCTGTTCTAAATATTATGTTTGTTTCTTACTATTACTGTAGTATATCATATTATCCTTTTATGTACAACAGTTTATACAAAAATGCTGAGTTTTTTTGTTGTTTTTTGGCAAAATGCACAACATATTTTCGGGTGCGCCTTTGGTTACAGAGTGGTATAATAGAAAAAAATTATAAAATAGGTAGGTAATCCTGATGTATAAATTAAAATTTAATGATCCCATTCATATTCACTTTATCGGAATTGGCGGAATCAGCATGAGCGGACTCGCTGAAATTCTTCTGGAAAAAGGCTTTACGATTTCCGGGTCCGATGCAAAAGAATCCGATCTTACCCGCATGCTCGCATCCAAAGGTGCTCAGATTTTTTATGGACAAAGTGCTGAAAATATCATTCCCGGCATTGATCTGGTTGTCTACACAGCCGCAATCCATCCGGATAATCCGGAATTTGCAGAGGCCAGATCCCAGGGACTGCCAATGCTCTCCCGTGCAGAACTGCTTGGACAGATCATGGACAACTACAACAATTCCGTTGCCGTTGCCGGAACCCACGGCAAAACAACCACAACTTCCATGATCAGTGAGATTCTTCTTGCTGCGAAATCCGATCCGACCATCACTGTTGGCGGAATTCTTCCCTCTATCGGAGGAAACCTGCGTGTCGGTCATTCCGGAATCTTTGTTTCGGAGGCCTGTGAATACACCAACAGTTTCCTGAATTTCCGTCCAAAATACAGCATCATCTTAAATGTAGAAGCAGAACATCTGGACTTTTTCAAGGATATCAACGACATCCGTCGTTCTTTCCGTAAATTTGCCGACAATACACTGGCAGACGGAGCAACCATTATCAATGGAGAAATTGCAGACCATCAGGAACTGACCGACGGACTTCCACAGCAGATCATCACCTACGGTTTTGATGATTCCTGTGAATATTATGCAGATAATCTGACATATGATGACAAAGCCTGTCCTTCTTTTACCGCCATGCACAACAAAGAGGCCATCTGTGAAATCAGGCTTGCCGTTCCCGGACGACACAATGCCGGAAATGCCATGGCCGCCATCGCCCTTGCCTGTACCATGGGAATCAGCACAGATGCCATCATCAGAGGTCTGGACGCTTTCCACGGTGCCAACCGCCGTTTCCAGTACAAAGGAACCGTAGACGGTGTCACCATCATTGACGATTATGCACATCATCCAACAGAGATCCGCGCTACACTGACCGCCGCGCAGAAATATCCGCATAAGCGTCTGGTGCTGGTATTCCAGCCACACACCTACTCCCGCACCAAAGCTTTTCTGGATGATTTTGCCGAAGTACTTTCCATGGCAGATGTCATTGTTCTGGCAGACATCTTTGCTGCCCGCGAACAGAATACCTTCGGTGTAAGCTCGAAAGATATTCTGGAGCGCCTGACAGCCAAAGGAAAAGACGCGCACTATTTTCCTTCTTTTGAAGAGATCGAAAAGTTTTTATTAAAAAATTGTATGAACGGAGATCTGTTGATAACCATGGGAGCCGGAAATGTCGTAGAAATCGGCGAATCCCTCCTTGGAAAATAACTTATCCACATTATCCACATAGAAACGTTGATTTTTTCTTCGTTCTGTGTGGATTTTTTGTCTATATTTATCCACTCCTTTCCGTTTTGAATTTGTACGTTTTGGTGGACTTATCCACTTTATCCACAATGTTGTTCACAATCAGTATCCCCCTGATTACCAGGGATTTACGGGTGTTTTTCTTCTTCCATTTGGAAAATGATTGTGCTATAATCACAAATGCATAATAAGAAAGGTACTATGACATATGATAAACATTCAGCTGCACAATGATTGTCCAGCCACGGACACAATCGTTCCCAACCAGTTTATTGACCGCTTTATGCCGTCAGCAAACGGGGAATTTGTTAAGGTATATTTATATTTATTACGGTGCATCCATTCTCATGCATCAAATTGTACAATTTCTGAAATTGCTGACAAATTTAACAATACAGAAATGGACATTCAGCGTGCACTGCGTTACTGGCAGAAAGAAGGACTCCTCTCTCTGGAGGAAACCGCCGACGGTAAATTGTGCGGAATCGGTCTTCTTCCGTTTCCGGAAGATTCCACAGACACGAAAGAGGCATCTTCCTCTCCTGCCCCGTCTGCTGTTTCTTTGGAAGAAACACCAGCATCCGTTGCAGGGGAAAACGTTTCTGGCTCCCAGCCTGTGAATCAGCCGCCGGAACCGCAGATCCGCCATTATACGCTGGATGAAATCGCAGAATTTCAGAAAAATCCGGATATTCAGGAAATGCTTTTTGTCGTGGAAACCTATATCCGGCATCCATTCAGTGAGAATGATATCAACACGATCTTATTCTGGCATGAAGATCTTCACTTTTCTGCCGAACTGATCGTCTATCTGGTGGAATATTGCGTCAGCAAAGGACATACAAATCTTCGTTATCTGAATAAAGTGGCACTGGCATGGCATGAGAAAAAAATCACTTCTGTGGAACAGGCCAAAAGTGAAGCCGCCGTCCGCAGCAAAGCGTACTACGCCGTCATGAAAGCTTTCGGCATCACAGGAAGAAACCTTATCGATTCCGAAACAGCCATGATCCGCAAATGGACCAAAGAATACGCTTTTGATCTGTCATTGATCCAGGAAGCCTGTGCCCGCACCATTTCCAGTACCGGTCAGTCAAGTTTCAGTTATGCCGATTCTATTCTGACCAGCTGGTATAACGACAAGGTACATTCTCTGGAAGATGTCAAACGCCTCGACGCCACCCATCAGCAAAAGAAAAAGGAGAGAGCCGCAGCGAAAGCAAATGCAGCCGCTTCTCCGAAGAAAAACAATTTTAATAACTTTGAATCCCGTGAAAATGACTATAAGAGTCTGGAAGCCATGCTTTTAAACTCTCCGATCCGGTCATAATCACTCCCATATCATCTGTTGAGCAATAAAAGGAGAATCAAATGCCGCTTTCCAATGCACAGTATGATGAGATCATGCATGAATACGATGAGCGCCAACTGCATAACCGTCATATTCTCGAAACACGGCGTGCGGAGGTTTTAAAAAAGCTTCCCCGTCTGAAGGAAATTGATGCAAGTGTTGCATCTTCTTCCGTCCGTCAGGCGCGTCTGCATCTTGATGGAGACACCCATGCACTGGCCTCCTTAAAGCAGGAACTACGTGCCCTGTCTCTGGAACGGCAGCAGCTCCTTACTGCAAGCGGGTATCCGGCAGACTATCTGGATCCGGTTTATACCTGTCCGGATTGCAAAGACAGCGGGTATATCGACGGGAAAAAATGCCACTGTTTTAAACAGGCAATTATCAATACCGTCTATGCCCAGTCCAACATTCGCCAAATACTCCGTATTGAAAATTTTGACAATTTCCGCTACGATTTTTATTCGAAAGAGGAAAAAAATCCGCTGACAGGACTTTCTTCTTATGAAACCGCACAAAAAGCGGTGCGGGAATGTCATTATTTTATTGACGATTTTGATCACAAGCCAAAAAATCTGCTGTTTTACGGAAAAACCGGTGTCGGAAAAACTTTTCTGACAAACTGTGTTGCCAAAGAACTTCTTGACCACGGATATTCCGTAATTTACTTTACAGCATTTCAATTATTTGATATATTAAGCAAAGGTGTGTTTGAAAAAGATTCCGATGCAATTGCCACACACCAGAATATTTTCGACTGCGATTTGTTAGTCATCGACGACCTGGGAACAGAACTGATTAACTCTTTTACCTCTTCCCAGCTGTTTTTGTGTGTGAATGAACGGCTGATCCGGCAAAAATCTACCATTATTTCTACCAACCTGAGTGTGGAACGGATCAAGGAGTCCTATTCTGAACGAACATTTTCACGTATTTTAGATTCCTATACTTTTATCAATCTGTTCACAGAAGAAGATATCCGCAAGCAGAAACGCACACGTATCATTTCCAGATAATACCCCATAGTTATGGGTCTATTATATGCATATATGTTTATCAATTAATTTAAACCTGGAGGAAAATCATGCCAAACGACGAAAGAATTTTGGAAACCATGCCAACCGGTACTCTCGGACTGATTCCGACTGCAAGCTGTATGGAATTAGGAAAAAAAGTAGACAGCTATCTGTCCACCTGGAGAGAGCATCGCGAACACGAGCATCACAACGATATTGCTTTCAAGGAATATCACAAAGAGAGCTACATCATCGAGCCTCATATTCCACGATTTGGTTCCGGAGAAGCGAAATGTGTTATCAATCAGTCTGTCCGGGGCTATGACCTCTATATCATGGTAGATGTTACGAACTACAGCATGACCTATTCACTCTGCGGACATACCAATCATATGTCTCCAGATGATCACTTTGCGGATTTAAAGCGTGTCATTGCTGCAGTCGGCGGAAAAGCCCGCCGTATCACTGTCATTCTTCCATTCCTGTACGAAAGCCGTCAGCACAGAAGAACTGCCCGTGAATCTCTTGACTGCCCATTAGCACTGCAGGAGCTTTACAATATGGGAATCGACAACATCATCACATTTGATGCTCACGATCCTCGTGTTATGAATGCTATTCCTCTGAATGGCTTTGAGAATGTAATGCCTTCCTATCAGTTCATCAAAGGTATCTTAAAGAACGTAAAGGATCTGACCATTGATGCCGAGCATCTGATGATCATCAGCCCGGACGAAGGTGCCACCAACCGTGCAATTTACCTTGCAAACGTACTTGGCATTGATATGGGTATGTTTTACAAGAGACGTGACTTCAGCCGTGTTGTAGACGGACGTAACCCGATCGTTGCCCATGAATTCTTAGGCTCCAACGTCGAAGGCAAAGATGTACTGATCATTGATGATATGATTTCCTCCGGCGAAAGCATGATTGACACTGCACGTGAATTAAAGAAGCGTAAAGCAAACCGTATTTTCGTTGTTTCTACGTTCGGATTATTCACAAACGGACTTGCTTCTTTCGATAAAGCATACGAAGAAGGCCTGATTTACCGTGTAGTAACCACAAACCTGATTTATCAGACTCCGGAGCTTCTCTCCCGTGAGTACTATATCAGCTGCGATATGAGTAAATATATTGCATATATCATTGATACTTTAAATCATGATTCTTCTATCAGCGATCTGTTGAATCCATACGATCGTATCAAGAATTATGTAAAGAAGTACAACGATGCAAAAAATGCGTAATTATTTCATGACAATCTCATAAAAAACCGCAGACGAAAAGCGTGTGAAAATTTTCTGGTTTTCACACGCTTTTGTTCTGCATTACAGCCCTGAACTATTTCTTTTCATCCTCGATGATATGCCCGTTGTCAAGATTCGGCTGTATAAACATTTCCCTTGCATATTCCATTAAAGTTTCAGAATATTCTGCTGTATGCTCGTTACGCTTCATAATCTGTGCCAGATGCACCCCGTGTTCTACCCACGCTTTGCCGTCTGTAGCGGCGTTTAACATCATAGGCTGTAGATTATCCATCACACGCGCGAACTTTGCTTCTGGCGTCTTCTGCGCCTCAAATTCAAGCCACAGATCATACAGCATCTTTCCCTGTTCTTCCGGAAGAAGACCATAAATCCGGTCGGCCGCTTTTTTCTCCCGGTCAGCCTGTGTCTTCTTTCCCTCCTCATCATAAGCATAAGTATCTCCGGCATCAATCTCCACCAGATCATGGATCAGAAGTATGCCGATTGTATGAAGCACATCAATCGGTTCATTCGCATACTCACTGAGCAGCATGGTCATGATCGCCATATGCCAGGCATGCTCCGCATCATTTTCCTTTCGCCTGCCATCCGATAAATAGGTTTGTCTCCCAATAAATTTTTCCCTGTCAATTTCCCGGATAAAAGCAAACTGCTGGTCTAAGCGCTTTTTTGTGTTTTCGTCCATATTGTTTTCCTCTTTTCTATTTCTAATTTCATGCTCACCTGATTTTGAAAAGGAAGTGACCTCCATGATGGCTCTGTCACTCCCTTCCAATAGTGTTATTATTTTGTTTTTATTCCTGCTCATCCAGTACGGATGTACAGTGCGGACATCTGGTTGCCCTGATATCAATTTCCGAATAACAGAATGGACATTTTTTTGTTGCCGGTTCTGGCTTTTCTTCCTCCATACCTGCTAACGTGCTCAGTTTTTCTGTGATCCGGTTGATAACTTTCAACATAATAAAAATCACAAGTGCCGTGATCAGAAAATTGATTACTGCAGTAATAAAATTGCCATAATGCAGAACCGGTGCATTTTCTCCTGTTCCAAGCGTAACCGTAAGGTAAGAAAAGTCCGTGCCTCCGAAAATTCCCAGGATCGGAGTCAGGATATCTGCATTCAGGGATGTCACAATGGACGTAAATGCGCCGCCGACAATAACACCGACCGCCATATCCATCACATTTCCACGCAGAATAAACTTCTTGAACTCTCCAAAGAATTTGCTTTGCCTTTTCATTGGTAAAAAACCTCCTTATTTTTTCCCGAAGCGGAACCGTCCTTTCTTTTCGTATGGCTCATTGGAACTGCCGGTCATCTCATAACCAATTTCATGGATTACTTTCTTTGCCCACGGAATATCAATCGGCTCTTCGCTGATGATAACCGTCTCCCCATCCCGTGCGGAAGATGTCACTTTCTTTATTTTAAAATTTTTGCGGATCACATCATTCATGTGGGATTCACACATTCCACACATCATGCCGTCAATTTTTAAGGTTGTTTTGATCATTGTGTCTGCTCCTTTTGTATCTGAAAGATTTTTATTTTTGCATCAGGTTTCAAATGATGCATAGAAATTTATAATATCCAAAAATGTTATAGATTCCTTTATTGCATTATTTTTTATTTTCACGCTTATGTTATACCCCTATAGGGTATTTGTCAAATATTCTCTGGTAAGGCGATAATTTTTCTCATCGCTTGTCATGCAATAAAAGTTATGATGGCATTTTGGGGGACATATGCAATTTTTCTTGCTTTCTATGTCCCTCTCTTTGTCCTCTCTGGGACATATATGATTTTTCTTTCCTTCTATGTCCCTGACTTTTCCCTCTCTGGGACATATGCAATCTTTCTTGTTTTCTATGTCCCATTACTTTTTAAAAACAGGACATAACGCTGAACTTTTTGTTCATATGTCCCGTTACCTTTCGAAAGTGGGACATTTCAATAAACTTTTTGTCTATATGTCCCCTTGGCTTTGGAAATGGGACATTTTAATAAATTTTTTGCTCATATATCCCATAACTTTCAAAAATTATACTCAGAAACATCTTTTCTCTTATGCTATTTCTAATTTTCTGCATAAAAACATATAACTTGTTTTTCTCTGGTTGTAACTCTAAGACCGTTTTATGTGTCCAAAAAACCTGACAGAAAACGTTGTACCAAGGCTCATATCAATTATATTTACATGATGTTCTATTCCTGATTATTCCGGGGCTCTTTGAGCCACCTGCCGCACCGTAATATTCAGCCGCAAAAAGCCAGCGGAAAATAAACAGACCGCAAAAGCGGTCTGCTATTTGTCAAGGTACTCGTATTCTACCGTTTACATAATATCGCCATGCATTATCAAATTAAAAAGAAAAAGTTGAAAGTTTACATACCTTCAACTTTTTCTTTTTAGAAAAATTTTAATAAAAAGAGATACCGCAACAATCAAAATACAAAAAATTGACAAAAAAAGATATTTTTCAATTTTAAAAATCAAAAAATAAGTATTTAGCAAAGTAATCACTATAATTATTATTCGCCGCTTTTTTAAAAAGAAAAGATTTTCACGAACCGATTTAAAATCGCTATGCTCGGAAAGTCGAACGCCTAAAAACAAGGCAAAAATACAACTTAAAAATAATATTATGTATATAATTTGATGAAATACAAAATAATCCATAATCACAAGAGGAAAGTCTAAAACAAAAGTCGATAAAATAAAACAAGAAAAAAAATGCTGAAAATGAAAGCCTCCAAAATAAAACCTTAAAGTAAAAAGCACCACCAAGACATACAAATATTCAAAAAAAGCTGCCAAAAGTATTGCAATGAGCATAGAACTTAAAATGCATATAATTAGTTCAAAAGCAACTAGGAAACCAAAACGATATATCTCAAATTGCCCTTCTTTAAGATGCTTTTTATTAACTATATATTCCGCTAAATAATCTGCTAAAAAACGCATTAGAATTTCCTAAATTTCTCAAGATTAGGTTGATCTGGTTGATGAAAAATGCAACAACATTTAGTATTAGCAGAAACAATTACAAATAGCATCGCAAACGACGCAAGAAAATTTTCACTTTTACATATTGAATTTAGTAAATTTTTAATTTTTTTCATTTTTCTCTCCTTAAAAGTTTTGTTTTGATTATATCATATAAGAATATAAAGTATTACTAAATGTAATTTTTCCTTGACTTAAAGTAAAAAAATCATATATTATACAATATAATATCAACTATGAAGTTTGATTCATCGAAATATATATCAAGGAATCCATGATATTTATTAACAGTACTCTCAATTGACTCCAGTCCAATTCCGTGGATAAGCGCACTTTCTTTAATTGTTGTTATTTTTCCGTCTGAATTTCTTTTAATTTGCCCCTTATATGAATTGTTACATGAGATAATTAAATTATTATTATTGTATTCAATTACCAATCTTATATATTTGTTTATTACAGCATTATTGAGATTGGCTTCAATAGCATTATCAAGTAGATTCCCTAATATGATGCACAAATCCACATCTTCACATTTCAAAGCCACTGGAACATTACAATTATAGTCAAATGAAATGCTATTACTATTTGCTAACGCATACTTAAAATTAACTATAGAATCTATCGCTGGATTATCTGTTTGGGAAATCATAATTTGATCAAAAGAGGATTTTTCTAACATAGCATTAATTATTGAACTTAATTGACTGTTATTCCTATCTTTACATAATTCAGACAAATAAATCAATTGATTTTTAAAATCATGCCTCATTTTTCGAAATTCTTTGATAAAATTATTTTTCTCCTCCATATTTTTACTATACATTTCCAGTTGCTGTTTATATGCCAATGCTTTATTTTTAAAATCATAAAACTCAACTAATTTTATATATACCTTAAACATTACAAAATTAATAATCAAAAGCATAACCAATGAAGCAAACGAACGAAGAACATGACCAGGTTGATATCCGTCACCACTTATCATAAAAGAATTATAAGATACAAAAATGCTTCCCACAGGAATTATTAAAAGTACAATGCTTTGAAAGTCTGGTAACGTTTTAATATTTTCCAATCTAAAAATAACACATAATACTTTAACTAAAGAATATAAAAGTAGCTTTGATATTAACGATCCTATTAACTCAAATTTACTTAAATTCAGATTTATAGCAATAAATATATAACCAATAAGTAGTTCCGTCAAAAGCCAAATAGAAATATAAATAAATGTCAAAAAACATTTCTTAAATCTTTTCCCTTTGTATCTATCACAAATTATGTATACAAACAAAACATTAATTATCAATGTAATATAATTAGGTAAATTAATTGCTTCCAAAATAGCAAGCGCTTGCCAAATAACATAACTGCACCACATTACTTTGCTATTATTTTGCGTTTCACTTTCAGAAGTTAGGAATGTGTTAACATATATATATATAATATAGCCGGATAGTAGTGCCATAACAATAGTAAATAATAACTGTTCTATATAATATAAAGCTCCCAATCTAATCTTCTCCAATAACTAAATTACGATAGTATTTACTAATTACTTTTTTACGATCATCACTTATAAATAAGATTTGATGATTATTTAATTCAACACAATCATGGGATATTTTTAAAATATAATGTGAATTAACTAAGAATGATTGATGTATCCTCCAAAACATTTTATTTTCTTTTTCAATATAATTTTCAACATTATTCATCTTATCATAGAATTTAAACACACTTCCGTTATTCATATATACATATATTACTCGCATCTTACTTTGAAAATACATTATGTCACTTAATCTAATTTTATATATTTCTCTTTTATACTTGAATTGAAAAGTTGAATTATCAGATAAAACTTTATCCAATGCAGCTTCCCAATATTTGTATAGAATTGATTCATTAATTGGTTTTACGATGAATCGAAATGGCTGGACCTCATAGGCTTCGATAGCATAGCTTTGGTAACTTGTTACATAAATTATTAGACATCTTTCATCAAAGGAGCGTATCTTTTTAGCTACCTCAATACCATTTAAATCCTTCATTTCGATATCTAAAAAAATAATATCATACAGCTCCTTTTGATTTTTAATACTTTCTAGTAACTCAAGTCCATCCAGAAAAACTTCGATTTTAATTTTAATCTGACATTTCTTAGCATAATCAATAAGCATTTCTTCAAGCCTTCCAGCAAATTTGACATCATCATCACATATAGCGATATTTACCATAATTTCACCTTTTCATCTCTTTTAACCTAAGCATTATTAACCAAATAAGCTCTTTTTCATCATTAGTTAGTGTTTTAAAAATTTCAACATACTCAAAATATTCGTCAATTGCTTTATTAACAATTACTTGTCTTTCTAAATTTCTCTTTGTTTCGGTAATGCCAAGAATATAATCTGTTGTAACGTTAAAATATTGCGCAATTTTAATTAACACATCAACGGGAACCTCGATAACATTATTCTCATATTTGCTAATATTTTGTTGAGTAACTGAAATTATATCCCCAAGTTCTCGCTGCGTAAGATGTCTACTAAGGCGTAATTCTTTTATCCTGCTTTTCATTACAAAACTCCTAAAGCTGTTAATATATATATATTACCCAAATCAGCTCTACAATTTACGCCTATTTAAAGTATTTGAAAATTCTTGTTAAGTGTTATTTTTTAATTAACATTAGATTTCACATTATGATTCTTGCATAGTATTATGATTTTAAAGAGTATTAAAATGACAATCTCTCTACTAAAAGATAAAATTATCTCATATAGTATACCAGATATGATTTTCAAGTGCAAAGTGTGGGATTACAATACATGTGTTACAACTGAATATTTGTAGGTAATTGCGAAACTCGCGATGCTCGTTCGCAAACTTGAATCAAAATAGAAACAGAATTGAGCATAGCATGATTTTAATGACGAAAACGGATAT
>OIYF01000055.1_pt1 | contig 60609 bp, 48 predicted proteins | sample 1587971 | NCBI WGS metagenome assembly OIYF01 (sample SAMN03283248) | human gut metagenome | biome: human-associated habitat; material: feces | host: Homo sapiens | place: Peru | collected 2012 | reverse complement strand
CCCCCTATATATACTTTTATTGTATCACTTTATGGAAAACCTCAGTTTGACTTGTCCTATTTATATGCTAGCACCACATTAATATAGGTTCAAGTTATACAACATAAAAAGCCTAGAGTCCAATGACATCCTTTAATTTATTCAGTAATGACTTCTTATTCATTTTATTTTCCATAAATAATTTATAATGTTTATAAACGAAGTCAAAAATGTCTTTCTCTGTCATCACATCAAGAAGCATAATGCTACCTAACTGAGAAATTTTCTTAGCGATTTCTGGATAAATGCTGTTTACTTCTTTCTGCTTAACTTGATATTCTTTTAAAACTTGTTTCTCTGCCTTAAGAGCCCCAAGTACAATTTTCTTTTCGCTAGAGAAAGCTCGCCAGGTTAAATTTCTGTACCGTTCCGGGTTTTCGATCACAAACTTGGAATATTCATATGGATCGCTCAACGTATCATCACATGTCATAGCAACCCTAAAATAGCTGCGCGATAGTACTCCAAACATAATACTTCTTCTTGTGCCTTTAGTAAATAACCAGTGGTCTTTGAACACAGAGCTACCTAATTTAACAGGCATATAAGCCAACGCAACCTGATAAAACTTTTCAAAGTTAAGCCAATTCCAAAACCTTTCATCGCACAACACAAATGCTGGGAGAGCTTTTAAATGTTCATAGAGCACAATAGAATTTTGAATTTCTGTATCACGATCTTTAGAAGATTCCGGAACTTTCAAGGTAAAATCTTCAATTTCATATTTCTTCGTTACATAAACATCATCTTGCACAAATGATTTTAGCCAGGAAGAATCATTGGGATTTTCAACCAATTTTTCTGTTACTGTTTTTGTATTGGCATGAAGAGTTGCTATAGCCTGATCCGTCATATATTTTATATGAATTTTACTCATCGTCGTCACCATCGCCCTTTTCAAAATCAAACAAAATATTTTCAAAATCAGTTATGCCGTTACAAATTGCATTATTTAAGACAATCTGTGCAATTGTCAAAGCATCCTGGTTTACCAATCCATCAAGAGTTAAGTCATTCCCTGTTACGTTCTTATATTGATGAATAACAGAAAGCATCCATCTTTTATCTTCAATTAAATCCTGAATGTCTGAGTAGGTTTGATCTTCCACCGCCTTTTGCACATTCAATAAGCATGTAGTAAGAACAGGAATAGCGATCAAAGCAAAAGCAATATTATCATTCCTGCTATTGTTTTTCAATGCTTCGTAGGATTCAAACTGTTTTGCGGGCAATTGCAATACAATATGACTTTCTTCGTCTAAATAAGTAAGCCGATTGTCATTTTCCTCTTTTTTTACGATTAAGAAAATAGAAGCAACGTTCTTAACATCTTCCGGTTCCTGATTGATTGAAAATTTAAAACCATCGTCAACAGCAACAATATCATACTTATCGAGAGAACAAGTATAAGATTCATATAAAGACTGAAATTCATGGCTGGTAAAATTAGGTATATTTTCACATGCATACAAATAGGCAGAAACAATTACATCCTTACTGAACAGATCCAGATCGACATACAAGTCCTGTGGTACCATCGTAATTGGAAAGGATTTACGATAAAGCGAAGCGGAACATTCCACGATTAATGCACCCTTCAGCTTTCCTTCATGAATATAAGAAATCAAGTCTGTATCAGTCAGTTGAAAATGCAAATTTTTAAAATGAATTTTACCATTTTCGATAATGGGATTACCATCCTTTTGTACTTCAAATGTGAGGCTAAACTCTACCTCTGGTTTATAGTCAGTTAGTGTCTTATCCTGATTTAAAACAGGATAAGGGATATTTTTATTACCGATACGCATAGAGTATCACCTCACTGGCAAATTTCTCTTTGGTTTCAACTTGATAATCGACTCTGTATCGTTCTCCCTTTTTAAGAGAAAAGCCAGTAACTACACCATCTTTTATCAAGCATTCTTTCCCATTCACGGAAGCCTTAACAATCTTAACATCATAACGGTCGCTTCCTTCTCCCCACATTTTTATAGCAAATTCGCAATTTTTCACATCTGAAGTAGCTTCAAAAAGGCAAGCATATTGGTCATTATTTTGTCCTTGAACCAACGTTTTAAATCTTATACCACTCAAAGGAACTCTTCTTAAGGCCCGACCTCTTCTAGAAGGATCAATTCCACCTTGAGAAGGAGGATTATCAGTATCATCACTAGGGTCTGGTTTTTCGTCTTTTTTAGATTTTGGTACTCTGCCTTCAGTATTTCCTCCAGCAGAACCATTAGTGAATTCTAAGCCTTCACCATTTTCCCCGCTTTTTTCTACTTTAGGAGAATTATTTTTAACTCTTTTAATCGGTTGACTAACCAAACTTATTGTATTGGTATTAATGACATTTTGTGTATTTCCTTCAATATCTTGAACAGGAAGATACTCGCCCGCACCTTCCAGATCAGAACTTTTCGCATTGGGATCCTTTAACGTTTCTAATACAAAAGCATTGATCCCTTCTTCCAGCATCTTCTTCATTTCCCGCGTCTCCCGTTTGCGATTTTTATCGTCGTCCAATCTTCTTAATTCCCAATCAGTATGTTGAGGATTTTCCGTTTCACGTAACCGTTTATTGAGTTCATTGTTTTCAATAATGCAAAGGCCTGATAAATTATGCGCGGAACCCAGTCTTTGGTATTTGATTTGCATATATGGATAGCGTAACCATGACACACTGATTAGACGCTTTATCCGCTTCCTCAGCGGGGTACCTCTTCAAATAAATAGTGGCCCTATTCTGCCCATTAATTTCAATCTCTTTTGAGCTTACACCATCTCCACCCTGCAATAACTCATACTGAGATACAATTCTTCGTTTTTCATATTTGGAGCAGGAATTAAGTAAGTTATCATCCCGCAAGACATTTTTTAAAGTAGACTGAGATACCGCAATATCTCCAACCTTAATAGCTAACTCTCCTCTAACAATGGCAACCATAAAGCTATCTAATACTTTAGAGATAACCTGGTCCTGCCAATCTTGAGGATCTTTAAATCCAATAATAAATACATCCGTCCCCAGTTTTCCTTCCTGTCGTTCAAACTCAGGATCCAAATGAAAATCACTAAGAATAGGATAGTTTTTATCATTTCGACCATAATATCCAATACCCATAGTTAAAAGATCCTTATCTTTTGCAAAAGGTCTAGACCGTAGTTTACTGATACCAATATATGCACGAGTATCTTTTGCTAGGGTAGAATAGAACACAGTATTGAAACTGCTCACAACAAAAGAGGCAAATTTACCAATCCCTTTTGAGCCACCGCAACCTGCAGCTTTATCACTGACGCCAGAACCTTTGGTCAAATTATAAAAAGGCGTATCTCTTAAATTTTCTTTAGCACCCTCAATACCTGTCGTATGAAAATCACTGATACGCAAGCATGGAATTTCTTTCTTATTGATCGCTTTCAGCATCTGAGACAACGCTTTGCCTTCCTTTTCAGAATCTTTTTTATAGGCATAGCATTGCTTTATTTCGTCATTAAGTTCATCAATGCCAGGGATATTTTCTCTTTGTACATGGAAAAGATGAAATTCGACTAAAGTTGGTTTCGTCCCATCCGAAGCATCAATAGAGTTTTGGCAGATCTCACGTGCTAAAGACGCAATAGGATTCTTTTTGAATGTCTCCATATCGCTAGTATCCAACCCATATTCGTTCGTATAATTATTGTCCGGAAAACGCCAAGTCAGTAATTCGCCCATTATACCATCCCCCACTCTATAATCTGAATTTTTTTCGTCTCTTTTTATCTTTTTCAATAAATCTCATTTTCTGTTGCTTCATTTCTTCTTCAATCACATTAAATATTTCATCAATTTGGTCCATTGAATAATCATAATACGACGTATTCGAAAGGTTCCCTAGAAGTACTAGGCTATCGAGGATTTTGTTGGTTCTTGATTCAGCCAATCGTTTAAAATTGTTCTTTTTATCTATAGCCACGGTATTCACCCCTTTCGTTTTATAAAAATAGTATAGGACATATAAATAATATGTGCAATATATTTTTCACAAACTTCATATATTTTTTATTCATCAGAGTCTCCCGTCTCACACTGTCGTTGAGCAGTGCCTCTTTCATTTCGAAAGTAAAGGGATTTCTCCACAAGATTTCATCGTCCACGGCCACTTGGAATCCTCCCGGAAGATACAGCCCGTTCCTGCAAGATTCGTTTTTCTTCTTATCTTCCCTCTTCTCTTTCCTCCCATCTTATCTGCCTCATTCTATTGTTATCTGCCTCATTTCATGCTAAAATGTGGCAGATAATAAAAAGAAACGATTAGAAGCACTGGTTCAGCCAAAAAGCTGAACCGCACAATCGGTCTGAACAGGAAATTGCCGGATATCGTGAAGTACTCGCCTTGATCCATGAAAATCACGACTATATTTCCCCTGCCCCTAATGTCATCAGGCAGCTCCACCGAGATCTGTACTCTTACTCAACAGGAGCCATTGGAGGAGACTATAAAAACGCAGATAACGTCATTGCGGAAACAGATGCACAAGGGCATCAAAGAGCCAGGTTTATTCCCGTTCCTGCTTTTCAGACAGCTGACGCTATGGATTCTTTATGTCAATCGTTCCAGAATGCCTGGCAGGAAAACATAATAGATAAATTGCTGTTGACTCCCATGTTCAATCTCTCAAACACTAGGAAAAATCAGTAAAAAAGATCTGATGGAACGCTGCCCGGATATCAGCCAGGGAACTATAGAACGCACTTTGTCCAGTCTGGTAAAAGAGGGCTATATCATCAAAGTCGGCTCTGGTCCGGCCACAGCATACATCCGCAAGCGCTAAAAAGAAAAGCAGCCTACACTATTTTGTGGCCTGCTTTTTTTCTTTTCCCTTTTTTCCATCTCATAGCGGGTCAACTACTCCCGACTAAAGTCGGGAGTAGTTGACAAAGAAAGGATGTTTGCCATGAAACTGACAAAAATCATCATGCATAAAAAAACACTGCTCTTAACGGCCCTGCTCTGCTTCGCCCTCCTCTTCCCGGCAGCCGCAGCAAAGCCGCAGTGGCAGTGGACGAGTGTTGACAGTACAGGGAAGGATTTCATCGCCGCCGAGCAGATTACCTACAAGGCCAAAGACAATACGGCCCGCTTCTGGGGCAAGCACATCGCCGCTGACGGCAGCACGACGTTCAGCCAGTACGAAGTCGATTTCACGAAAAAAACGGCGACCTGGCTCACCGTCAAGGACGCCCGCAGCGGTGCCGTGCCGCGCTCCTTTAAGAAAGAACGATCTAATTACACGAAAGTCCCCATCGCCCCGGAAAGCACGATGGAGGACCTCGCTGACGCCGCCGCGGAAAAGCTCGGCAAGCCCTCCCTGTACGGCCAGAAGCCCTATCACTGGCAGCTCCTGAAATCGACGCAGAACATCGACACGTACATCCTGCCCGATTCTCTGGAATACGATGCCCGCAGCGACGCCTGTGACATCTGGGTCAAACAGGACCTGAAGGCCCTCGATATGACGGTCATGCACAAATACCGCTGCTTCTTCTCGGACAAGACCATCCAGAACCTGAGCATCAAAAAAATGCCCCGCGAAGCCGCCGGCACGGGCTCCAGCAATGAAGCCATCTACCAGGCCGTCTACGACGCCGCCGTCAAAGGCGTCTTCAAGACAAAGTAACGTTCAAGTGCTCTTCCGGTAATGATGAGGCAGCTCCTTTCGTCAGTCACGAATGACGATGTGATTTCTCTGTCTCTTTGCTTCATAAAGTGCTTCATCGGCAACGGCCATGACATCAAAAGGCCTTTTTGTTTAGTGCCTAACTAATCTTTGGTAAAATAGATATATTAAAAAAGGCGCCTTGCGGCGCCGCTGTTCTCCCTCTTTATTTCAAGCCGAAAAGCTCGCCCTTGGAGAAAAGTGCGGCTTGGCCAGCCATTTTCAATCGCTTCCCGGCCATGTGGCAATAGAGGACGCCTGTGCGTTTACTGGCCTGAAAGGCTTTGATATCCTCTTTTCCCAATTTTTGCGCCCAATACGGTACGATGTGGCAGTGGCCGCTGCCGCAGACTGGGTCTTCGTCAATGGAAAGTTTCGGTGCAAACGAACGGGAGACGCAGTCAAAATCCCGGCCCTGAGCCGTCGTGTGCAGCAAAAGCCCCGGCAGCTTCAGGGCTTTTTCCATGTCCGGCGTCTTTTCCCGCACAGTCTTTTCACTGTCCATGATGCAGAGCAGATCGCGTCCCATGTAGGCAGCCAGCGGCCGGGCGCCGATAGCCTCTGCCATTTCATCTGTGACCGGTACTTCCTTCAGTTCATACGCCGGGAAATCCATTTCCAGGAGTTCCCCTTTGCGCGTAACCGTCAACTTACCGCTTAAAGTCTTGAATTCGACGGCATCTGCTTCAGTTTCATAAAAACGCAGCAGGACATAGCCCGTCGCCAGCGTCGCATGACCGCAGAGGTCGATTTCACCACCCGGTGTGAACCAGCGCAGATGATAGGCATCGCCTTCCTTGACGGTAAAAGCCGTTTCCGAAAAACAGTTCTCAATGGCAATGTTGATCATCGTCTTTTCATCGAGCCAGTCATCCATAACACAGACGGCGGCCTGGTTGCCGGCAAAAACATGATCCGTAAAAGCATCGACAATATATTGCTTCATGATATCACCCCTTGTATGATTATGGGTTCATTATACCATATTCTAACGGTGTATTGCAGCTATTAAATGCCTAATGCCCAGTCTGCGCGATGGTTCTTCCATCTAATTTTGCCCATTCTCTACTACCATTAGCCGATCTGCCCAAAATGACTGCAGCCGCCGCCGATATGCTTGTAAAAGGATGGTCTTCAACAAACTGATTATCTTTAATAATCTCTTTTGCTATCAGTTCATTTCTTTGGTTTAAATAATTAGTCTGAAATCCAGCTGTCACATCCGGCGCAATCCTGCTACCTTCTAAAACAATAAATTCATCTCCATTCCCTGAATAACCTGTTGCATTAGCTCCACGTCCAGCAAGCATGTAATTCGAGCTTTCAACATCATCTTCGCACGGATGAAGATTCCATTTATCAGCAAAAACTTCCATAAGATTCTTTTGCCGGTTCTCTACAACCTCCGACGAATCAACATTTATGACTTGTGTTGTCAACGCAAATGCACTTACACCGCTCTTTGTCCGGAAATATTTATACTTCTTTGTGTTGAAATCATAATTCTGAGCCGCTGAATTCCGCTGCCGTGTTAATGGCACAAGATTCGCAATCCGATTAAGCCAAAATACCTGTTCCTGCTTATCCGGCCACAACGTCATCCATTCGCTGTCTTCTGCAGGGTGCTGTGGAAGAACATGTTCAATCGAAAATATCTTAGAATCATAAGAAGCCCCACCATCACTCACAAACGAATCAAGACGTTGAATAATATAATTACGGCGCTGTGCGGTCATGGTGTAAATTTCCCCATTTAATGCCTGCAGAAACTGTTTCTTTTCCCATTCGGTCAGCTCAATATTCCTAAGTGGTTCTGTCAGCGAACTATCAGGTCTGCTGTCCATTTCAACGAGAACCCATTTGTACCGATTTATTCGACGATTAATGTCTTGCCCGGTTACAAGTAAATAGGAAGCCAGCCGTTCCAGCTTTTTAATAAACCAAAAGATATACGCAGGATCATTCTGGTAGTCTGCGATAAATTTAATAGCTGATGAGTAGCCTTTACTACATATTCCCGAAATTCATCCAACAGACTTTTCTTGGCTTTCTCTTTGGCAAAAATTGTCCTGGTATGGGTAAACACCTCATTAAAACCATCCCTGCCGATGAGGTTCTCCATGTCTTCCCATTTCTGTGTATATGACTCCTGTTCTGTATCAGGCAGCTTCCCAATAACCTCAGATTTCACAATTTCTATTGGCATCAAATCAAGTCCCCGACTATTCATGACCGAGAATATCCGGAATGCAGACTCTTCATTTTCTGTGGAAACCGCAATCAGGAAGCATCGATTCAGTAAAAATTGACTAAATTTATTTTGGATGTAATCATTAAAAAACTTCTGGTCCTTATCACGCAAAAATAATCTCGGTTTTGCCCCAAGGCCAGTAAACTTATTTCCCGCTTCTTGCAGATAACCCATGCAAGTCTTTCTATCATCTACTTCTTTAAAATAGGATGCCAGTACGGCCAATAATATAGACAAAGTCGTAAGACGTTGCTGACCATCAATGACACTTGCATAGGGCTTTTCATCTTCCTTAATCAAAACGATGCTTCCCAGGAAGTAACTATCCTCCTTTTCCGTCTGAAAGAAATCATAGAGATCATCAAACAATGTTTCTGTCTGTTCTACACCCCAGGCATATGGTCTTTGATATGCCGGAATATGGTATTCAAAATCTGAACTGAATATCTTACTCAAAGGATATTCCTTACCCGTGATTTTATTGCTCATTTTGCCATATCCAAATTTTTTAGATTACATTCATAACAACAGTTTACAATTGTTTGAGCAAGTAAATATCGCGTAACTGCGCTTTTAAGTATCGAGGCTGCATAAAAGTTGTAAAGTACTGATTATTTTATTATACATCACAAAAGCTTTTTCCTTCAATATTTGAGCATGACAGTAATCTTCTGTTTTACGTTTTCTGACTATGCTCGACTTTTATGCTTATTTCATTTATAATATAAATATCTAAGAATAATGCGTTTTAAGCATACAAAGCTGAAGTTTTCTTTTATCCCGAAACGCAAAATTATCCATCTGAAAATTTCTATGAAAAGAGGGGTGATTTATCACGAGTAAGAAAATATGTTTCTTTTTTGTACTGATATTGTTTAGCTTTATTCTTCAAATTTCCGCCAATGATTCACAATGGTATTTACTCGGTTCCGGCAGCACTGTCACTGAATATGTAAATGTACAACAAATTAGCTATGAACCAGAAACGGATACAGCACGTTTCTGGATCAAAGATATCTTTCCTGATGGTGACGAACACCTTCGACAATACGAAGTAAATTTTATGGAGAAAACCCTGTTATTGCTGACTATGAAAGACGCGAAGACTGGAGAGATTCTTCCGTCATTCAAAAACTCCCCTGTACCACCTACCAAGCATCTGATTCCGCCTGAAGGATGGGGAGATAAAGTAACGAACATCATCGCTGTTCATCTGGGAAAGCCGCCTCTTTACACCAAAAGTTCCTATAACTGGGTAAAAATTAATACTTCTAAATATGGCAATACCTATATTCTTCCTGATTTTTTAAATTTCAACAAAGAAGCCAACACTTGCGATGTGTGGGTGAAACAAGTTATTACCTGGCCATTACAGGGAACAAGAACACATAAATACCGCTTCTTCTTTGCAGATAAATCACTGATAGACTTAAGCGCGATAGGCGCTTCCCGTACACCTATCACTGCAAATTCTGAAAACGAAATAATATATAATACAGTGAAAAACCTTATCTTTAAAACGAAATAACGCCTCGTTCATCATTGACACTACCGCTGCCTGTCCCATTACGGATGCAGCGGTCCAGCGTCATGATGGAGGCCATAAAAGGGATTGTCGCACGAAGATTTCTGCCATCGTGCACAATCCTTTTTACTTTATTGTTTGATGTTGCAAGTTTGATGTTTGATGTAGGGAACTTAAATTTTAAATAAAAAAAAGGAGCTGTACATGATGGGATTTTTTCATGTGACAGCCCTATTTTTCTTTATTGTTTTAATATTTCTAGTAGGGGCGATGTTCCCAGTCATCCACTTAAGGACGGGATTGCCGCCGTGAATGATGTTCCATTCCATATAAAATCCGATTAGCCACAGGATTCGCGGCGGTCTTGCGATAGGCAAGCCCCTACAATACGGCGGGCAGGAGGGAGACCATCGTCTCGACCTGCTCTCCTCTGCTCAATCGGTTTATGATCAAGGTCTAGGCCCAGTATGCCGTTAACTCGGTCGGTATCTTGGTTGCTGGTCTTGGTCGGTCAGCGATCAAGTTGCTTTTTTTCTGTACCTCTGATTTCGGCTGTTAGGTTTGTCTATCAAGGCCTCATCTTTGATATACAATGCCCGTATGTGCTTTTAGCCCAGGAACCGCGCTGTTTCTGGGCTTTTCTGCGTTTCACGACATAGACTGTACTGATATGTTGCTGTGGCTGCTGTAGTCAAAAGCGACGCCTCCAATCTGCAATCGTTAAAAAGTATGTCCATCGCTGAAAGGTTTAATCGGCGCTGTCGGTGTATCCGAAATGGTCTCTGACCTTCTGATGCGTCGTCTTATCATTAAGCATGTAGGCTACAAGCGGGACTGTCGTCATTCCCTTCTCCCAGTAGCCGTCATTAATATCCGTCACATATTTCTTCCATGCAACTCCGATAAATACTTCCTTGTTGGGATCAAGTTTCTCCTTGGATTCCTCGGATTCCCACGGCGCGTCTGCTACAGGAGTTAAAGTGCCGTCGATCATCACTTTGAAGTTCTTCATCGGCACAGCGGTTGATGTGCATTCGCCAATACCTACAAAGCCATGTCCAGCGATATGGCAATAAACCGTATCTCCGACCTGAACGTTATAAATAGATTTCCCGCTGCCGCCAAGGTTCGCGGACAGGAATCCGTATTTCAGCGCGTCTGGCCAGCTTCTTTCTGCATAGCCGACTGTAAATTCACGGCCCTTCTCGTTCTTGAAGAAGTCCTTCTCATCGTCATCGGCCCATCCACCAGCAATTTCCCTAATGGCGTCCGGATTCCAGATGTCACTTGCCATTCTCAGATAGATTTCAGCCCGGTCTGCGATGCTTTGCTTACTGAAGTCAGGAATCGCATGAAAGCCGTACTTGTTAACGACCGTGAGGAATTTCGGATTGTTCGTGTAAGCTGTGTCGTTCAACGCCTGAGCAAGGATGTTGTCTCCCGCGTACTTCTGGACCTTCTCGGAGTATTTCATTGCCTGATAGCTTCTGTTCTTGTCTCGGGTGAGCAGGATCAGGTTTCCGATCTGATTCCGGGTGGATTCGAAATCCTCGTAGTCGGTGAAGCTGTCCTCGTAGTCCTCGTACTTGTCCGGAAGGATATGCTCAATATCGTAAGTGTTTCCCTGACGCTTGCGGTCAACGTACTCCTCGAAATGCGACGGATTGCCCATCAGCACATTCACATAGGAAGTGAAGCGCGCAAGGATGTGAAGCATGTAACGTCCGGAGAACCGGTTCAGACTGAGCCTGGTGGTTCCCTCGACGGTCACGTCCATACGACGGAGTGTACGGACATAGACCATGCCGATCGTCTTACAGTCCTCATTGCGGATATCACGCATCACATGAAACAGCAAATACTTATTCGTGTTCCAGTTAACCTTCTTGAAATTCAGGATTCGGATGGTGGCAAAGTCGTCCACGAATTTTGCGGTCATCTGTATTTTCTTCTTTACGATGTCATCCGTGTCGTCATTTTTAATGGCAGCGATGGCAAGCATGGTCTGGTAGCTCAGATCGCGGTTTGCATTGTAGAAGACCTCTTCATATCCGGGCGTCAGCTTGCTACCATAGCCTTTCATCAGAAGATAGATATCAGTGACACGTGTCATTTCAGTGAGAACAAATTTCTTGTAGTCCTTCGGCTTTACAAGGCCCATCGCCGTACGGGCGTTGTTGCGCACCCAGGTATGGAACTTGTCGCCGAGAAGTTCGTAATCCTCATCTTTAGCGCCGCGCTTGGTATCTCGCATGGAATTGGCATATTTTGCACGAAGCCAGATAGAGATGAATTCAACGTCCTGCGTATTCACCATGCCGCTCGTATCGTAAGAAGAGGCGTTCTTGATACAGTTGATGTTATCCTGCCACTTCCGATTTACCTCGATGCGGTCAGCTTCTGCAACCTGCTGGATGATATAAGCCTTCATCATCTCGGCGCTGTTCAGACTCAGGCCTCGGTCATTCATTGTCAGGAAAATCGTGTGTGCTTCGTCGTCAGATGGTGTGTCGATCTCCAGAAGAAGGACCTTCTCTATCAGCCAGTTAATAAAGTAAGGAAGCGCTTCTCCCTTCAGCTCGTCAGGGAAGATGTCCTCTATGTCCTGATACCGGGCAAGCATATTCTGTGAGCTCTCATTCACTGGCATATAAGTCTTATCTTTTTGCAATAGAGCCTGCATGCAAGTCCCGCGGTCAGCCACATCGATATTGAAGCTCGTCTTACTGAAAGCCTTTGAATAGATCATGTCATCCAGCGGGACAAGGAAATCCTCATCCTTGACAGTTTCTTTTTGCAGGTTGTTCAGATAGATGATGAGAAGTGTTAGCGAGGTCAGACGCTGCTGGCCATCAATGATTTTCTTTTTGGAACCGCCAGTACAGATAATGCATCCCATATAGTAAAAGCCATAGTTCATGACTTCTTCCGGCGTATCATGATCATCCGGATCATAAAATTCCTCAAATGTGCCCTGGAAGTCAGCGAGCATCTGCTCGATCTGCTTCTGCCCCCACCGATATTCCCGCTGAAAATAATCGACGGTGTATTTGCGACCACTCAGAATTGTTTTGAGCGTGTCTGTTTTGTCAATTTTTTGCATTTATGCCTGCCCTCCTGATTCTCCTTCTGGCTCAAACATTTCTGGCATATTCAATAAGATCATATTTGCCTGTTCTCGAACATTCTGATTATTGCATTCCAAAAGATCTCGACTTGGCATAGTAAAACAGGATATCTTCATATAACTGATTAAGGTATCTGTTTTCCTCTATGTCAACAAAGATGGCATCTCCAAGCTTGATTCTTTTTCTGCTCATACAATCACATCTCTGCTTCACATCAGCAGGTTTTCCATAACTTGTTGCTTATCTATCCTCGCATCATTGAAAGGAGCTATATAAAAATAAAAAGAATGGGTATCAAGACCGAGCTTCTTGATTTTGTCTGCAATATACGCCGCATGGTTCTTTATATCCGTATCCATCTTTTTCCCAAGGTCTTGTGAACGTACCCCCACCTACAGAGGCGGGGGGTACGTTCACCCTACTTTTTGATCGTCAAATACAATATATATTGTTCATGTTATTCAATATGCACTACATCTTGTGTGACATCAAGGCTACGCACTCAACGTGATGGGTCCGCGGGAACATGTCTACAGGCTGTACTTTAGCGGTATGGTAGCCGTGCTGGTCCAGGTAGGCCAGGTCGCGGGCCAGGGTGGCCGGGTTGCAGGAGACGTAGACGACACGTTTCGGTTTGCTCTGGGCGATGGCTTTGAGGACGGGTTCACCGCAGCCAGCCCGGGGCGGGTCGAGGACGATGACGTCGGGACGGACGCCGTTTTTGATGAGTTCCGGCAATTTATAGATAGCATCGCCTAAGATGAACTGGGCATTGCCAACGTGGTTGTCCTTGGCGTTGCCGACGGCGTCACGGATGGCCGGGGCGACGATTTCGATGCCGTAGACCTGTTTGGCTTTCTGGGCCAGGAACAGGGTGATGGTCCCAGTGCCGCAGTAGACATCGGCCACGGTTTCCCCGCCTTTGAGGTCGGCGAAATCGAGGGCCGTTTCATAGAGGCGCTGGGCCTGTTCGCTGTTGACCTGGAAGAAGGACTGGGCGGAAATGTGGAAGGTCAAGGGACCGATGGAGTCGTGGATGGTCCCCTTGCCGTAGATGGTCTTGGTCTTGGGCCCCAGGATGACGTTGGTATGGCGCTTGTTGACGTTCTGGACGACGCTGGTCAGACCAGGGATATCCCGGCGCAGGCGCTGAACCAAGTCTTTCATGTGCGGCACCATATCGCAGGCCGTGATCAGGCAGACCATGATTTCGCCGGTATGGACGCCGACGCGGCCCATGACATGGCGGACGATACCCGTCCGGGCGTCTTCATCATAGGCGGGAATCTTGAAATCTTTCATCCACTGGCGGACGACGGCGACGATAGCGTTGTTGCCTTCTTTCTGGATGGCACAGTCCGTCACGTCGATGACTTCGTGCGTAGCCGCAGCAAAACAGCCGATGGCGACTTTCCCCTTGCCGGCAGCGGCGACGGGAAACTGCATCTTGTTGCGGTAATGCCAAGGCGTGTTAGCGCCTAGAGTCGGCAAGACGTCGATATGTTGCAAGTGACCAATGCGTTCCAGGGCATCCCGGACTTGCTGGCGCTTTTCCTTCAATTCTCCTTCATAACTGAGGTGCTGGAGCTGACAGCCGCCGCAGCGGTCGTAGACGGGACACTGGGGCTGGATCCGGTCCGGCGAAGGCTTCAAGACCTCGACTAAAGCCGCTGTGGCATAATTTTTCTTCACCAGGGTAATGCGGGCCCGGACCTGTTCGCCTGGCAAGGCGAAGGGCACGAAGACCGTAAAGCCTTCGTAACGGCCGACGCCTTCGCCACTGGTACCCAGGCGGGCAATGGATATGTCATAGGTTTTCCCCTTCTGGACGGGGATATGGCGTAATTCTTTCATGGACATCCTTTCAGGCGGGCGCCCCGCATGGGCGCCCCTACACTGTAAACTACAAACTACAAACTTTATACTATCACTTCACTGACGACGGGTTCGATGGTGTCTGCCTGGTCGGGCGTGACGATGATGTGGTCGGCGACTTGCTGGGCCAGTGCCCTCATATCGGCGCCTTTTTTGCCGTACAAGGTGAACAAGGCTTCGCCAGGACGGACCGGGTCATAGAGTTCCTTGAAAAGGCGGATGCCGACCATGGGATCGATAGCATCTTCCTTGCGGGCCCGGCCGGCGCCCATGGCCATGGCGATTTCGCCGAGGGCCCGGCCGTCGATGCGGGTGATGTAGCCTTCATCGGTGCAGACCGCCGTAAAGACCTGGGGCGCCTTGGTGAGGGGCCGCTTGCCGATCCACGACGTGCTGCCGCCCTGGGCCTTGACAAATTCCCGGAACTTGGCCAGTCCTTTGCCGGAAGCGACGAGGTCGCGGATCATGGCCCTCCCCTGCCCTTCGTCCTGGGCCTTGCCGCCGACGATGAGCATCTGGGCGCCAATGGCTTCGACGACTTCCATGAGCCGCCGGCCACCTTGGCCCGATAGGGCTTCGACGGCTTCATCGACTTCCAGGCAGTTGCCGATGGCCGTGCCGAGAGGCGCTTCCATGGAGGTGACGACAGCCCGCGTCGGCCGGCCGGCGAGATTGCCGATACCGACCATGGTCTTAGCCAGTTCCCGCGCCCGTTCTTTGGTCTTCATGAAGGCGCCGTCGCCGTACTTGACATCGAGGACGATGGCGTCGGCGCCGGAAGCGATTTTCTTGCTCATAATCGAGCTGGCAATGAGGGGGATGCTCTCTACGGTCGCCGTAGCATCGCGCAGGGCGTAGAGCAGTTTATCAGCCGGCGCGATTTCGCCGGACTGGGTGATGAGGGACAAGCCGATGCGGCGCACTTGTTCCAGGAACTGCGCTTCCGGCAAGACGACGTGGAAACCGGGAATCGATTCCAGTTTATCTGCCGTACCGCCGGTAAATCCCAGGCCGCGGCCGCTCATCTTGGCCACGGGGACGCCGGCTGCCGCTACCAACGGCGCCACGATGAGCGTCGTCGTATCGGCAATGCCGCCGGTGCTGTGCTTGTCGACTTTGATGCCCGGAATGGACGACAAATCGACCATATCGCCAGAATGAGCCATAGCCAGGGTCAGTTCCTTCGTTTCTTCATAGGTCATGCCCTGGAAATAGACGGCCATGAGCCAGGCTGCGGCCTGATAGTCAGCAATGCGGCCGGCCGTATAATCGTCGATGAAGCGCGTAATTTCCTCTTTGGTCAGGACTTTGCCGTCCCGCTTGTGTTCGATGCAGTCGATGGGCCACATAGGATCACCTCAGTTCTGATAAAAAGCTGGTACCGAATTCAAGGCCTGTCAGTCCGAAGTTATCCATAATGCTCATGCCCAAATCGGCATAGGTCTGGCGGATACCCAAGTCGACAGAAGCCTTCAGGGCCGGGCTGTAGACCAGGAGCGGTACCCGTTCACGCGTATGGTCTGTGCCATGCCATGTCGGGTCGTTGCCGTGGTCCGACGTGATGACCAGCAGTTCGTCGTCATGGATTTCTGTCAAGAGCTGGCCCAGTTCCTGGTCAAAAGCTTCCAGGCAGTCCGCATAGCCTTTGACGTTGCGGCGGTGGCCGTACAGGCTGTCGAAGTCGACAAAGTTGGCCATGAGCAGGCCCTTATCCTTCCGATGGGCTGCCAGCTGAGTCCGCAAGGCTTCCATGTCTTCATGGTTACTGGCCGTATGGTACGATTCGGTCAGGCCGATATGGGCATAGATGTCGCCGATCTTGCCGACGCCGACGACGGCATAGCCCGCTTCAGACAAGTAGGAAAAGACCATCTTCCGCTTGGGCAGCCGGCTGTAGTCGCGGCGATCGCCGGTGCGGACGAAGTGGCCCTGGGTCCCGACGAAAGGCCGGGCGATGATGCGTCCTACTTCATAAGGGCCGACGCAGACTTCACGGCGCGTAATGTCGCAGATGCGGTACAATTCTTCCAAGGGAATGACATCGTTGTGAGCGGCAATCTGGAAGACGCTGTCTGCCGACGTATAGACGATGGGCAGGCCCGTCCGGAAGTGTTCCGGCCCCAGGCGTTCGATGATTTCCGTACCCGACGCGATTTCGTTGCCGATGTAGCCGTAGCCCGTCTTTTCCGTAAAGGCTTTTAACAAATCCGGCGGGAAGGCGTCGGGAAACGTCGGGAAGGGATTTTCTACGGGGTTGCCCATGAATTCCCAATGGCCGCTGGTCGTATCCTTGCCGGCTGAGATTTCCTGCATGAGGCCATACGAGCCGACGACGTCTGTTGCTTCGGCATGGATATGGGCAACGCGGCCCAAGCCCAGACGGCGCAGATTAGGCACGTTCAAGGGTACGTTGGCATCGATGTGGCCGTACGTATCGGCTCCTTTGTCGCCAAACTTTTCAGCGTCCGGTGCATCGCCAGCGCCGACGCTATCTGTAACGATGACGATGATGCGATTGAATTTCATAAAACTCCCTCCTTATAATCCCGGCAGATATTTGCGGGCTTTTTCAAAGGCTGCAATAGTCTTGGCATCGGTGATTTCGTTCTGGTCGATGAGGTCTTCCATTTCCTTAGGCGTATAATATTCGATGTTCATGAACTCGTCATCATCGAGGTGCTGCTTCCCTTTCTGGAGCCCTCGGGCCAAATAGAGATAAATCCGTTCACTGCAGAAGCCCGGCGACGTATACGTATAGCCTAAGGGCAGGATTTCCGAAGCCGTGACGCCGGCTTCTTCTTCCAGTTCCCGGGCCGCGCAGTAATCCGGTGATTCGCCGTCGTGTTCGATTTTCCCGGCCGGTACTTCCAACATGGCCTGCGCCGCAGCATAGCGGTACTGGCGGACGAGGATGATTTTGCCGTCATCCGTCAGCGGCAGGATGGCGCAAGCGCCGAAATGCCAGACCGCTTCGCGCGTGGCCGTCTTCGCTTCGCCACCCTGTCCGTCGTCGATAGAAACGGTATCCACCGTGACGTGGAGGACCCGGCCCTTCATGATTTCTTTACGAGAAACGAGTGTTTCCTTGCTGATACTCACTTGATTCATCATCCTTTCAAAAAAAGGCTCCCCTAATAGGGGAGCTGGCAGCCGCAGGCTGGCTGAGAGGTTGTTTTTTTCAGTGCAACCCTTCCGGCCCGTTGGGCCACCTCCCCTATCAGGGGAGGCAAAACCCTCCAGATAGGTATATTATCTCATTTTCACTTTTTACTTTCCCGTGCTGCCGATACCGCCCGTGCGGATACCGCTGGCAGCGTCGTCGTTGACGGTCAGGTACTTCATGAAGATGCCCTGGCCGATGCGTTCCCCTTTTTCCAGGGTATAGGCCTGATCGTTCGTATTATAATAGGCAATCATGATATGCCCTTCATTGTCGGCATTGTTATAGTAATCGCTGTCGACGATGCCCGTGCTGTTGGCCAGCATAAGGCCTTTCTTGAAAGCCAGGCTGGAGCGGATGAAGATAGACAAATATTCATCGTCTTCCATAAAGGCTTTCAATCCTGTCGGCACGACGGTGACGGCATGCGGTGCGAGTACCGTCGTTTCTGCCGCTTCCAAGTCGTAGCCGGCACTGTTGGCCGTCTTGCGGACGGGAAGATGGATGTCACAGCCTTCATAGGCCGTGACGATTTCAAATCCTCTGCCTGCCATAAGCCTTACCGTTTCTGGCGGTCGTGGCTGTTATGACCGCCGCGGGGACCCCGGCTGCGATGGGACGGGCCTTCGTCGCCGCCACCCAAGAGGGCTTTGCGGGACAAGTTGACCCGGCCCTGGCTGTCGATTTCGACGCATTTGACCATGATTTCATCGCCGACGTGGACGACGTCTTCGACTTTTTCGACCCGTTCTTTAGCCAGCTGGGAAATGTGGACCAAACCTTCTTTGCCCGGCAGGACTTCGACGAAGGCGCCGAAGTTCATGAGGCGCGTGACTTTGCCGACGTAGGTCTTGCCGACTTCAACGTCTTCCGTCAGTTTTTCAATCCATTCTTTGGCTTTCTGGCCGCTTTCGCCGTCGACAGCAGCAATGTATACCAGGCCCGAATCGTCGATGTCGATCTTGGCGCCTGTTTCTTCGGTAATCTGTTTGATCATTTTGCCGCCCGGCCCGATGACGTCGCGGATTTTATCCGGTTTGATGTGCATGGAAATGATGCGCGGAGCATACGGAGAGAGCTCCTTTCGCGGTTCGTTGATGACCTGCAACATCTTGCCCATGATGTGCATGCGGCCTTCGTGGGCCTGTTTCAAAGCCTGGGCCAGGATTTCACGGCTGAGGCCTTTGATCTTGATATCCATCTGGATGGCCGTGACGCCTTTCATGGTGCCGGCGACTTTAAAGTCCATGTCGCCCAAAGCATCTTCCATGCCCTGGATATCCGTCAGGATGGTGAAGTCATCGCCTTTGGTAACCAAGCCCATGGCGACGCCGGCAACGGGCGCTTTGATCGGTACGCCTGCATCCATCAAGGCCAAGGTGCTGCCGCAGACACTGCCCATGGAGCTGGAGCCATTCGATTCGAGGACTTCCGATACGACGCGGATAGCGTAGGGGAATTCTTCTTCACTGGGCATGACCTGGGTCAATGCGCGTTCTGCCAATTTGCCGTGGCCGATTTCACGACGGCCAGGACCGCGGGACGATTTCGTTTCGCCGACGCAGAAGGACGGGAAATTGTAGTGGTGCATGTAGCGGCGATCCGTTTCCAAGCCGACGCCATCGATATGCTGGCATTCCGACAGCGGTGCCAACGTGCAGAAGCTCATGATCTGCGTCTGGCCGCGGGTGAACAAGCCAGTGCCGTGAGTGCGGGCAAAGAGACCGACTTCGCAGCTGACCGGACGGACTTCGTCGACACGGCGGCCATCGGGACGGATCTTGTCGACGGCGATCATGTGGCGGACGATTTCCTTGATCATTTTCTGCGTGATTTCAGCGACATCATCGGCGTTGTCCGGATAAATGTCGGCAAAGTGTTCGTAAATATCCGTTTCGACAGCATCCATCTTTTCTTCGCGTTCAACTTTGTCAGCCGTGAAGATAGCCGTCTTCATGGCTTCTTCGCCATAAGCATGGACGGCTTCAACGATATCTGCCGGCGGTTCTTTTTCGACGAATTCCTGTTTCGGTACGGAAATCTTGTCGAGGAAGCCGAGCTGGAATTCGACGACTTTCTTGATTTCTTCATGGGCGAACATGATGGCATCCAGGACCTGTTCTTCCGGGATTTCGTGAGCGCCGCCTTCAACCATGAGGATGGCGTCTTTCGTACCGGCGACGACGATGTCCATATCGCTCTGTTCGCTCTGGGCGACGGTCGGGTTGATGACGAACTGGCCATCGACGCGGCCGACGCGGACACCGGCAATCGGGCCGGCAAAGGGAATGTGGGACATGCACAGCGATACGGAGGCACCGATCATAGCGGCGATTTCCGGAGCGTTGTCATGGTCTACGCAGAAATCATAAGCCACGACGTGGACGTCATGACGGTATGTCTTCGGGAAGAGCGGACGGATCGGACGGTCGATGAGGCGGGCAAAAAGGGTTGCCGATTCAGGCGGTTTGCCTTCGCGTTTGATGAAGCCGCCAGGAATCTTGCCGACGGAGTACATCTTTTCTTCATAATCGACGGTGAGCGGGAAAAAGTCTGCGTCTTCACGCGCTTCTTTCGAGCCCGTAGCCGTGACGAAAACGGCGGTATCGCCATAACGGACCAATGCGGCACCGCTGGCCTGCTTAGCCAGTTTACCGACTTCAATTACCAGCGGGCGGCCGGCGAAATCCATTTGGAATTTCTGTTCTTCCATTGTTACCTCCTTGAATTCACAGGTGATAGGCACTAGTCCGGGAACATCGGCGATATACCCAGGCTACAACCTACCACCCTGTGTCCTGAAAAAAGAGGCTGATGCAGTCACATCAGCATCAGCCCCACAATATGCGAGATTATTTACGCAAGTTCAATTTTTCGAGAATAGCACGATAACGGTCGAGATCGTGTTTCTGCAAGTAACCGAGCAAGTTACGGCGCTGGCCGACGAGTTTCAACAAGCCGCGGCGGGATGCATGGTCCTTTTTGTGGCTGCGGAGATGTTCCGTCAAATAGATGATGCGGCTCGTGAGGAGCGCAATCTGTACTTCCGGAGAACCCGTATCGTTTTCATTGGCACCAAATTTAGCTACGATTGCTTTTTTTTCTTCTACGCTTAACATTGTATCTTTCCTCCATGTGTAAAAAATTGAATCTATTCGCAAAGTGCTAAGTGATCGTCGGAGTCATCGAGACACCGAGCACCCGTACGACATAGCTATTATACTATACCCGGCCAGTTGTGTAAAGGGGATTTTCGTGGTTCGTGGTTCGTGGCTCGTAGATGCAAGCCTAGCCGATTGTATCACAGTGGTCTTTCGTCACTTCTTGAAGGTATCGTTTCAAGTCGGCGCCCGTACAGTGGCCAGCTTGTCCTTCCTTTAGCCCCTCTGTATCGGGTCCATTCCCTTCGGCAGGCGTCTTTTCAGGACCCGCATCACCTTGCAGGGAAAGCGAAAAGACGCGGTGCGCCGTCCCTTCTTCTTCGACCTTCTCTTCCAAAACCGGTTCGGGCGGGACATGGAGTTCGATGCGCTCGGTCAGGGTTACGGTTCCCGTCCCCTCCGGCCCGGCCAAGGACCACGTCGCTTCTTCGGTTTGAAAGGCCTGCTGCCCTCCATCATAGGTCAGGTTTTCTATGACAAAATGGGCCTGCAGCAGCTTCTGGAGCCGGGCAACGTCCCAGACATTCTGGTCGCGTCCGACTAAGGTACAGTTATCCTGCAACAGGGAGCATAGGGAATCGCTAAGCAGTGACGTCCCTTGCTCGATCAGCAGTATGGCTATCTCATGGGAACGGCCGATACCACTTTCCTGTTGGAACCACTGCCAGAAACCGTCTAAAGCATCCCCCGCTGGGACTTCATAACCATATTCATCTTGATGTTTATGCCAAACGACCCCATTGTCGCCGGATTTGTAATTCGAGAAGGACGCCATTTCTATTTTTTTTCCTTCAAGAATGAACAGGAATCGTTCCATACTATCTATTCCCTTCTGTATCCATCGCCTGCATCCATTGAGAAAAACGTTCCTCCAGGCAGGATGTCCTTTGCTTGATGTTGTCTTGAAGCTGTTGGAAGGCGGCCTGCTGGGACGCCGCCGTTTGGGCTGATACCTTTTGTTTGCTGTCTATGGATGCCTGCCAAAACTGGATGCGTTCCACCATGGCAGCCGATAGTTTATCCGGTTTCCGGACGACCTTTGCCATGGGCTCATCCCGCTTCTGCGCGATAGCCTGACAAGTTTCCTCACAGGCCCTTCTGACGTCGAGGCTCTCTTTTTCGATGCGACAATGCGTCGCTTCAAAGGCTTTTGTATCCATCACTTCATATCCTTAGTATATGACGGCTCATGGTGAAAATCAATGTCTTCCGTTGCCAGGCCCTGGTCCGCCTGGGACTGGATATCCTGTATCCAGTCTTTATACTGTTCCCCAACGGCCGCATCATCGCAAACAGCCCGGCGCCATTCCTGGATGCGCAGTCTGATATCGTCCGTCGTCTTATTGGGATACAAGGCCTGATACGACGAAATAATGGCCTCCCGGATGCGGTTGAGTTCACTGATGGACAGGCCCTTCCCGCGCAGGAAGGCTTCCAGTTCGACTGATGAGAAGCCGAGGCCCTTGAAGGCATTGACAATGGCCGTGATTTCACCTTGTCTCAAATTTGCCCGGCCAATGGCCAGGATGAAACTGTCCGTAATGGCAATGCCCATGCGCTGGCTCCAGCCTTCCGTAAGACCGGCTATACCGACGGTCACATAGCGGAGGCGGTTCTGCTTCATCTTGCCATAATCAATGGATTCATCAGGGACCATCTGTTTCAAATAAGCATAATAATCGTGCAGGTTGTCAAAATCTTCCGGGCGTTTCCATTCCGGATGCTTGAGCTGACCGTTGTCATCAAGAGCCCCGGCTTCTTCCAGGCGATAGCCGACTTCTTCTACCTTATCATCTTTATCGATGATTCCCAGTTCCTGGGCAATACGCTCAATGACCCGCGCTGCCACTTCGATGATGATTTGCGTGACAATGGGGCCTAAAATGGGTCCCAGCGGACCGGCCACGATGGCAGCCGCCCGGCCGAGGAGGCCTGCAGCCTTGCCAAAGATACCGCCCAAGGAGCCGCCGACGGTCCTGGCGACATGCGCCAGGCTCCCGACAGCCGTTTTAATAGCCCCGCCGATGCAGCGGCCGACGGCCGAAATGGCACCGGAAACAAAATTTCCGATAGTACTAAAAAATCCCATGTTCATTCTCCTTTCTCAGCATAAATAGTACTCAATACATCGAAGGCATACAGACTCGTCAGCTCTTTCCCGTCGAGGACATCCTGGACCCATTGGTCCAGGACGGCCCGGCGGTCTTCCTGCTTATGGCCGGCTGGCAGCAAATAGTATAAGTAAGCTACGACCATCGCCTTCCCACAACGGCAGGCATAGCGCAGGATTGCCTGGTTCAAGTCAGAAAACTTCTCCCACTGAGAGCGGACATTGTCCGCTATCAGCAGGCGGATGGCTTCATCTTTCAGTAACGCCAGATATTGTTCTACCTCATCGGTCTTGATGTGAGGCAGCGTTTCCAGCCCTGGCAGGATGCCCCTGCGGTAGTGCTGATGATAGTATTGGACGGCCAGCTTATGAATGGCCTGCGGTTCGATTTCCGGCTGGCCCGTCGTATCGGCCCGTTTATCGACCTGGACCTGGACGGCCTTGGGCCAGTCCTGGGAAAAGACAATAGCCCGGCCCGTGACTAAATTGGACAAAAAGGCTTTCTGCGCCTGGTCCAGGGCCATGGTATTGCCAATCGTATCCTTATCATCTTGAGCAAAGATTTTGTGCACAATCTTCGTGTTGGTATTCTTGAGGACTTCCGGCGTCATCTGGTCAGGGATCTGGTCGGCAATGATCAGGGATTCCCCGTACTTGCGGACTTCTGCCAGCATATCGGCAAAGACCGTGACGCCCTGTTTCTTATTCTGACTGTCCCCTGGCTGATAACGGCTCAGCAGGCGATGGGCTTCTTCAATCAAGGTGATGTGCTGGAAGGTCTTCCCACTCCGGCTGGCCTGGAAATGAGCCGCTTTGACCGCTTGCAGCAGCTGGGTCATGATGAGCCCCATGATCAGGGATTTTTCAGAGGCGTTTTTGATGTCTTCCAGCTCGATGACGACATTCCGCTGAACGAGGTCGCGGAAATCGACAGACCGCGGTGTATTGAACATCATGCCCTTCGAGCCGACGAGCAGGCCCTGGATATAGGCATGGACCGTGCCGAGGTACTCCGTATACAGCCGTTCATCGAAGCCCTGCTCCCGGATGATGGTCGGCATGACGTCGTAGAAGTCCTGCAAGGTCGGAAAGGCATACACGCCATCGGCAAAGGGCCCGTCCGGGTCATCAGGGCCTTTCCCCTGCCACAAACTGGTGCCGATGTTCCAGCCCCGGTCCCGATAAATGCGGTAAATCGCCGCTTCCAGCAGTTGCGGAATGGCTGCCTGCATCTCAAAGGTCGCTTCAAAGGTCGCCTTGATCATATCGGCTCGGGACGTAATCGATTCGCCCGGAAAGAGTTCAAAGGGATTGAGGAAAAAAGGTGCAATATCCTGGGCTCCCGGCGTAAAGAAGGTGATATTCAGTTCGGGGTTCTGGACCTGCAGGATCCGGTATTCCGTTTTCGCCGGCTCAATGACCAGGAACGGCAGACCGCTCTGCAAGAGGATGTTCTGACAAGTCGTCGTCTTGCCGCTGCCCGTAACACCGGTGATGAAGGTGTGCATACTCAGGCTCTTGCGCGACAGGGTGACGGGAATCCGTTTCTGAACGCTGCCGCATTGGACGAGCTTTCCTAAGGGCAGCTGGTCGTCCGGGCTTTGCTGCTGGGCATTGAGGCCAAATTCCACTTCCTTACGGAGTCTCAGGCCGATGACCTCTTTCTGGGGAACGCCTGCCAGGACACTGAGCTGGTCGGCCGACAACCAGTTGCCATAATACAGCCGGCCTTGTCTGCAAGTCTTGGAAAAGGCACTGTACCAGTCATTGCCCTTCTTTTTCGCAACCCAGCGATAGGGAATCTGCAAGTTCTGCAACCATTTCTGGCAGGCCCTTTCTTCCGGGCGAAATTCATGGAAGGCCAGCGGCGTCCGGTTTCCCTTAGGCCCGCTGTACAGGGAGCCGATGGTATTGGCCAGCCGGTACAACGTCGTCCGCTTGTCGCTGCACAAGTAGGCACACGAGAGGAAGAGGCCTTTGCCGCGGCCATTGTCCAGCCGCGGCAGGAGGACGTCATCGATATATTTCAGCCAGTCCGCCGCCGCTTTTTGTTCCATTTCCAGCTGATAAGACCGGCTGTAATTCTGGCCTTTTCCCGAAACCGTCCCGCGGACAGTCTGGCGGCCATACGTAAGGGATACGTTCTTCTGCAAACTTTCCTGACAGCTGTCGGTCCGGTTCGAAGTCTGATGCTGGGCGTCGCTCTCGTTGATGCTGTTCGTATACATTTCGTTCCCCTGGCTGCTCCAGCCTTTCGTAGACAGCGTCTGCGTGCCATTGCTCTTGCCTTCGTCCGTATATTCGTTGTTCCCGCCCCGGTGCGTGTTCGACGATTCATTCGTATGTTTCGTCGTCTGCGTGCTTTTCGAGCCTGACGTCGTCGTGCCCGTCTGGACCTGGCTCATCTCATCGTGACGGCTGTCGCTGCTGATCCCTTCTCCCTGGCTGTGCGTCGTCGCCGACTGGCTGCCGGCGCTGCGGCCGCTGCCTTTATTCCAGGTCCGGCTGACCTGCTGGCTTTCGTTTTCGCTGCCGCTCTGGTCATAGCGATACTGACAGCGCGTCAGCGGCATCAAGGTATCGGCAACGGCCAGGAGCTGGAGGGATACGTCTTCGATAGCCCGGCCCGTATAGGGCTTGGCCAGGACGACGAAGGCGAAGCGTTCCTGGCCCAGCATGACATCGGCCAGGCGTTCGACGCCTTGGAAGTTCTCGTTTTTCTCATCGATAGTCGGCACGCCTTCGAGGATGCCACCATAAGTGTTCTGCGCCAGGGCATCGAGGATGGCCTGTTTCTGGTCATTGTCACTGATCAGTTTCAGCTGGCAGCCGCGGAAATTGCCGCGCAGGGCGGGCTGCAAGATTTCATTGCCCACGTCGGGAATGCTCTGGAAGGTCGGCTGCCGGCAGTCCAGGTCTGACGCGACGCCGAGATAGAAGTGGATGCCTTCCGGCGTCCCCAGAATCAAGTAGACGAAATGGATGCCCTCCATATGACGGAAGGTGCCGATGATATTCTCCATCGCTTCCCGGCGCGGCGCCTTTTCTTCATACGTAATTTCTTCTAAACAGAACAGCGACAGCTGCGGCAGGGCCAGGGCCGGCGGGTCTTCCTGCGGCGCCTGGCTGTCATCATAGGCCATGGCCGGTCCCTGTGCTAAAAAGTCCACAGCCCGGCGTGACGACGCCAAAGCTGCTTCTACCTGCTGCCGGACAGCCTGGGCCTCGTTGTTTTCTTCTTTCATCTCCATCACCTCAAGGTCTGCCGAATGATATGTTTCTGTTTGACACAGTCTTCCTGGGAGAATTCCCCTTCCGTGCCGACGGCGTATTCAATCGTATCGGGATTGACTTTGCGGATATAAATCATCGTGTCGTCTGCGTCAGAAACATCATCTGCTTCAATCCGGCAGTTGACGTGCTTGACGGCTTCCGGCGGCATCTGGTTCTCGATGGCCTGGGGCTCCGAGGTATAGTAGATTTCAAAATCTTCTTCATCGGCATAGCAGAAGGCCGCCCAGCTCTGGTACGGGACCTGTTTGCCAATGCGCACATGGAAATGACCTTCGATATCGATGTCGCCCAGGAAATACGGGAAGAGCGCTTCGCCGCTGGCATCGACGTTGGCGTTGATGATTTTGACGTCTTTCCCGCCTTTGCGGCTCCGCAGCAGGCCGAAGGCGACGCCGGTCTTCCCGGTCAGCTTCCGGTCCAGTTCTTCATTCGGGTCCGCTTCGCCTTCTTCCATGCCCAAGGGCAGGTGTAAGATGAACAGGCCCTCAGCCTGTTTCCCATCGGAGTGGGCCGATATATCTTCTTCTTTCGCTTTGATTTGTTCGTCAAAGAGTTCCTTGACAATAGGCGACCGGCAGGAATTGCCAGCCAGGAAAATATGAATATGGTCCGGCATTTCTTCCCGGTTCTTGAAGGCTTCCTGCCAGGCCTGGAAGAAATTCGTCACGCCCCGCGAAATGAGGCTGCGGATGACGTCTTTCAAGTGATCCGTGTCAATCGTCAAGTTTACGTTCTTCCGATTCTGGTTCGCTTCCTTTTCGGTCCGGCTCGTATCGACAAAAAGGGACAGAGTCAGCTGGTTGTCTTTTAAGTTTTCTGCCGCTTCGGATTTTCCTTCCCATAAAGGGCGCAAGGCTTCGGCCAAGCTCTTCCGGTTCATGAAAGAAATCTGCGTCGCTTCGCGGTCGGCTAAAATCAGCGTTTCCGTCCCCGCCGGAGCTGTGCAGCCATGCGGCAGGGCGATAGGGATGCTTTCTTTTCGCATCGTGTCCAAATTGGCGCAGTAGACTTCAAAGGCCAGGTGATTGAGGATATTTTCACCGCCTAAATAAGGGTCGCCGCCGCGGCCGAACTGATGGAGTTCGAATTTGCAGCGCCGCGGATTGGCTGAAAGTTTTTCAATGCCGAAGTCGAAGTCCGTCGTGCCGCCGCCAAAGTCAAAGACGCCATAGGCCGTCATGTCGCCGGTCTCCTTCGGTTCCAGGCCATAGGCCTTCAGGGCTGCTGCGGCATAGGCTGCCGGTTCGCTGGCACCGGCATAGACGCGGAACCTCTTCATCAGGTCTTCGTCGGCCAGGATAGCCGGCGGCAAAGATTTCTTCAGGCCCCGTTCAAAACTTTGCAGCAATTTTTTCCGGACGGCCAGGTCGTAGTTGACTGGGAAGGACAGGATATAATCGAGATAAATGCCGTGGCGCATGTTGTTGATGTACAGGCCCAGGTAGTAGGCATAGATTTCGATGGGGTCAAAGGCATCGTCTGCCAGGGTGAGGTATGGGTCGAGCTTCCAGACGACGCCCTTCCGGTCCTTGAGCAGCAGGCGACGGTCCTTTTCATGCGCCCATTGTTTCAATTCACTGAAGACGGCGTAATAGACCGAACTGTCGATGTCTTCCTGCAGCAGCGCCGATTCGGCCTGGTGGGATACGGTGATTTCTTCCCACGTCGTGAAAGGCCGGCCGGGCCGCTGCTGATAGGCCTGTTCAAAGCTCGTCAAATCGCGCAGTTCGATGACCGTCGGGTTTTCATAATCTTCCTTTTTGGCTGCCTTGGTGTAGTCGCCGGTGCCGACGCGCAGCAGCCGGGCTTCCTGATTGCGGCAGACGACGACGGTACTCTTGGTCCCGAAGTCGATGGCACAGGTCCCGCTGGCGACGACATCCAGCTGAGGCGGCCGGGCCGTCCAGACCTGGTCAGAAGGCGGTACGACGGGGATAGCATTTTCTTCAGGTGCTTCAAACAGTTCCCAGTGGCCGATATTGATGTCCGACAAGACGCTGTCGGCATAGGGTTCGAGGTTGGCCCGCCGGTAATCGCAGTCCAGCAATCCTTTCCGCCAACGAGGCATGGAACTGGTATACTTCATCGTTTCCTGGCGGCAGTCCTCGATGATACCGGCTAAGTCGAAACGGCGCTGAAAGACGGTCTGACTGAACTCACCGTTGCCAACAGCCTGGGCAAAGGAGTCCTTGCGGAAGGACACGTAGTCGTCCTGACTGTCCCAATCCAGGTAGGTGTCGATTGGCTGGTATTCTTCTAAAAAACGGACATAAGCCGGTTCATCAGCCGGATCTAAGCCATCGGGAATGAGGCCGTGCTGCAGCCAGGCATGCAGCGTCCGGGCCGTACTCAAGCCTTGGCTGTCCTTGCCATCCAGCCAGGCAATCATAATCATCAGCATAGCTCGACAAGGACTACAATTACCATACCAACTTGAGTTTCCATTCGTATAATGATAACGAAGATTACTGCCATTATAGTAATAATCATCAGCTATAAAAATATTGTCTTGATAATTATCTGCTGCATAATTAGTAATAACCCCATTACCAGCTACATAGGGATTGCCATTTTCTTTGTGAAAGGTCGTTGCAGCTTCTTGGGGTGTCGCCAAGTGGAAGGTAATGTCGTCGACGTGCAGTACGTTTTCTTTAGTATCGAAACCTTCACCAGCCTGATAAATTTCTAAAGATGGTATAGTTGACTTACAATAAGGCATGGCTACCTGGTCTAATTTGGGATACAAGGCAGCTACGTCCCGGTCATACCAGACGCGCTTGTTCTTCATCATGACAAAACGCTTATCCATCAGGGCCTGGCAAGCCTTCAGAATGTCGTTGACAGCCTGTTCCACCTGTTCGCCCCAGGATAAGGTATCGGCAAGGAAAAGGTCTTTAAAATCGGCCTGGTTCACGGGGATTTCAGTAAGTTGTGTCGGTCTTTCTTTCGATAATTCCATGTCTTTCGGCTCCTCTTCTAAATTTCTACGAGACTTTTGCAGACGACGTCACCGGTACGCACATTCCGATAGCCCGGCAGATGGACGACGCGCACAGTCCCCTGGACCCGGCTGCCGCCGGTCAGCGCATGGCGTTCGATATCGTAGCGGTCGCCTACGGCGACGTTTTCAATGGCAAAGACGTCGTCAGCCCGGCTTTGGTTGACCAGGCCCAGGCTGTACTGGAAGATATCCCACAAGACGTTGGCCGACGATTCATCACGGCACTTCATCAAGGCTTCCCGCGTCGCACTCCAAAGGGGCCGCAAAGACCGTTCCTGTGCGGCACCGATGATGAAGGCCTCAAAGCCAGGCCGGGTAAAGACGCCGGTCAATAAGCCCCGGAGATAGTCGCTGACCTGTTGATACTGCTGATAGAGCCGCCAACCTTCGGCAAAGCGCTGGGACAAAGCCTTGTCCGCGTCCTTGGCTTCCTGCCGCAGGGACCGGGCCTCGCCCTGTGCTTGGTCCCGTTCCTGTCGGGCCTGGGCTGAATCCCTTTGCATCTGTTCTAAGCTCTGGCGCAGTACCGTTCCCTGCTGTTCCAGGGTCTGACACTGCCGCTGTGCCTGCTCAAGGGCTTGCCGATAACGTTCGCCATCGGCCAAAGCCTGCTGCTCCCGTTCCGTCAGCGCATCGATTTCTTGCCGGGCCTCTTTCAAAGCCCGGCGCAGTTCCTGCTTTTTCTGTATAGCTTCCGGCCGTTCCCTTTCAGCCCAAGAAGGGCTGGGGCAGCTGCCGCCGGAAACGATTTGCCGAATGATTTCCCGGACTTCTTCATCATGACGCAGTAATTCCAGGAAATCTAATCGGTCTTTCCCTACAATAGCCATAGAGGCACCTCCACCAATTCGAATATGATATCATGGTACCATGAAGCCAGCGTGAACACAAGAAAACTCCGTGTTATTTTGCGGATATATCACAGTTTTATAAACAAAGGATAATCCGTGGAGCTGTCTTCTTCTATAGCTTACCATTTAGAATAGACAGATTCTGTCATTTCATAAAAAAGAAGGAAAAATAAACGACCTTGTCAAACCGTCTTCCTTTCGTTATACTATACTAAAAAGGTTGTATTTAACAGATTGTTAAAAATAAAGGAGTGTTGTTTATGAAGAACTATGATGTCATTGTCATCGGTACGGGGGCGGCCAATATCGTGACTGATGCGGCCCTGGCCCAGGGCTTGCAGGTAGCCGTCATTGAACGGGGCCGGTTCGGTGGGACTTGTCTGAACCGCGGTTGTATTCCGACGAAGGTCATGGTCACGGCGGCCAACCGCATCCGCGAGATCCGCGAAGGGAGCCGCATCGGCGTCTTGGCTGACAACGTCCACCTGGACTGGGATATGTTATCCAAGCGGTTGTGGGAAAAGATCGATGAAAGCCCGGCCATCCAAGGTTATTACGACCAGTTCCCCAACGTCGACACCTTCAACGGCACGGCGTCTTTCGTCGACAATCACACGGTTGCCATCGCCTTGAATGACGGCACCAGCGTTACCTTGACAGGCGACAAGATTTTCATTGCCACTGGCGGCCGGACGAATATCCCCGCCCTGCCGGGCCTGGCAGAAGCGGGCTATTTGACGTCGGAATCGTTCTTTGGCCCGTCGTATCCGAAAAAGCCCTACCAGAGCCTGATCATCATCGGCGGCGGCCCTATTGGCTGTGAATTCGCCCACGTCTTCGATGCGGCTGGCACCAAGGTCACTATGGTCCAGCACAATGTCCGCCTCCTGCCCAAGGAAGACCCGGCTGTATCGGCGTTCATCCTCAAGCAGTTCCAGCGCTACGGCATGGATATCCGCCTAAACAAAGATACGGTTTCCGTCAGCCAGCGCGACGGCCTGAAGGTCTTGTCCTTCCGCGACCGCACGACCGGCGAAGAAGGCGAAGTGGCAGCTGAAGAAATCTTGGTCGCTCCGGGCATCCGGCCCATGACGGAACTGCTGCACCTGGAAAATACCGACGTCCGCCTGGACAAGCGCGGCTATATTGAAACGAACGAATTCCTGGAAACGACAGCTGAGAATATCTGGGCCTTAGGCGATGTCAATGGTCTGGCCCCCTTCCGCCACAAGGCCAATTACGAAGCGGAAATCCTGGCGCACAACCTCTTTTCCAGAAACGCTCCGGAAACATGGCGTTGGGCCGATTATGATGCGGTACCGGCCGTCACCTACACCTATCCCGAAGCGGCTCACGTCGGCCTGACCGAAGACCAGGCCCTGAAGCAAGGCTACGACGTCGAACGGGCCATCAACCACTATTCATCATCAGCCAAGGGCTACGCCATGGGCTATGAACCGGGCGATGAAGACGACGGCTTCATCAAACTGGTCATCGATAAAAAGACGAAATTCATTCTCGGCGCCCACATCGTCGGCCCGGAAGCGTCCATCCTCATCCAGCCTTTCATCAATAACCTCATGAGCGGCACCCACGTCATCCGCCCGGTCCACGAAAACATCGCCTCTCCCACGGCCCAGGCCTTGCGGGCCAAACCGCTGACGCGGACCCTCGACCCCAAATCAGTCTACACCTTCAGCGAAACCATGACGCCTCACCCATCCCTGTCGGAAGTCGTCATGTGGACGCGCTATTATTACGAAGGGAAATAGGAAAAAGCGGCTGTCCTTTGAAGACAGCCGCTTTTTTAGTGGCTCGTGGCTCGTGGTTCGTGGATGGGGTTTCTGTAGGGGCGACCACGTGGGGCGCCCGTTCGTTGCTATAAATTAGTTTCTGGTAGCTAAGGCGATACGGACCAGGGTCAGCATAATCGGAACTTCCGTCAGGACGCCGACAGTCGTCGCCAGGGCTGCCGGGCTGGTGACACCAAACAGGGCGATGGCTACGGCAACGGCTAATTCAAAGAAGTTAGAAGCGCCGATGAAGCCAGCCGGGGCGGCAATGTCAAAGGGCAGTTTCAGCAGCCGGCAGGCTCCGTAGGCAAGGAAGAAGATGAGGAAAGTCTGCACTGTCAGTGGAATGGCGATGAGCACGATGTGAAGCGGATTCGATAAGATGACCTGGGCCTGAGAGCTGAAGATAATGACCAGCGTCAGTAACAGGCCCCAAGTCGTTGCCGAATCGAATTTGTGGACAAAGTGCTGTTCAAAATAATCGAGGCCTTTTCGCTTAACTACTGTCATCCGAGTCAGGATACCGCCTGCCAAAGGAATGACGACGAACAGAAAGATACTGACAAAGAGGACACTATAAGGCACCGTGACTTGTGAAACGCCTAAGAGGAACTTGACGATAGGTACGAAAGCGATGAGGATGATCAAGTCATTCGTCGCAACCTGGATGACGGTATAGGCTGGATTCCCGTTGGCCAGGGTACTCCAGACGAAAACCATGGCCGTGCAGGGAGCCGCACCGAGCAGTACGGCGCCAGCTAAGTATTGACGAGCCAGGTCTGTCGGAATCCAGGAACTGAAAAGGACAAAAAGGAAGAACCAGGCAATCGCATACATGGTAAAAGGCTTAATGAGCCAGTTGGCAATCCACGTGACGAACAGGCCTTTAGGCTGGCGTCCTACGGCTTTAATGCTCTGAAAGTCGACTTTCATCATCATCGGGTAAATCATGACCCAAATCAAAATAGCAATGGGAATGGAAATTCCCATGACCTGTAACGTATCTAAAAAGGCCGGGACAGCCGGAAGGGCATACCCGATGGCGACGCCGACGACCATGCATAACAAAACCCAAAGAGTTAGATAGCGCTGAAAAAAACTGATGCCTGTCTGTGATTCATGTTCCATGATAAGGCACCTCCTATGAATAGATAAATTGAAATACAAGCTACAACGTCCCTAGGACGTCGCCGCGGACTTCGTCTGGGCGCCAGGCGATGAGGGCCGTGTGGCCTTTTGTATGTTCATCGACTTTATTGATCCAAGGGATTTCATGCGAGGCTTTGGCCTTTAACAAAGGGCTCGTCGTCTTGGCCTGATAAAAGGACTTGTTGATGACCCACCACTTCGAGCGCAGCTTGGTCCGCTTCAGGTCCGCTTCCAGACGCAGGGCTTCGTAGACCGGCGTCGCTTCGGGCAAGGTGACGATGACGACTTCCGTTTCCGTCCCTTTCAGGCGCGGCAGCAAGTGCTGTACCGACGGCGGCGTCGAGCCATGGGTCCGGCGGATTTCCTTATCGTAGCTTTCCGTCGATTCCAGTAGCAGCAGCGTATGGCCTGTCGGCGCCGTGTCGATGACGACGATCTGGTCGTCGGCGGCTTCGACGATGTCGGCAAAGGCGTGGAAGACGGCAATTTCCTGGGTGCACGGCGAACGCAGGTCTTCTTCGATGTAAGCCAGGTCCGACGGGCCCAGGCCGTTGCCTTTGGCCTGGTTCAGGACTTCATCCTGGTATTTCCTCAGCTCTTCCCCTTCGTCGATATGACTCAAGGTCAGGTTGTCCGTCTGGCTGACGATATACTGCAAATGGGCTGCCGGGTCGGTCGTCGTCAAGTGGACGCGATGGCCGCGGCGGGCCAGGCCCAAGGCGATGGCTGCGGCGACAGTCGTCTTACCGACGCCGCCCTTGCCCATGGTGAAAATGACCTTGCGATGGCTGCTTTCCAAATCGTCAATGACGGCCTGCAAAGGCTGGACCCGTTCCAGCGTCAGTTCCGTCGCCGCTTCCTTCACTTCCCCTTTGAGCAGGGCCCGGACGTGGTCCAAGCCGGTGATATTGTACGTCCGCAAGGGAATCTGGAAACGCGGCAAATCGGAAATAACCCTAGGCATGGCCTGCAAGGCAGCCTGCTGCTTTTCATATAAGGTCTTGGTCGCATCGTCATCGTAGGAAGGCAGGAGGCCGTTGATGATGAGCTGCTGGTTGGCAATGCCCAGGGCGGCCAGTTCCTTCGACGCCCGCGCCGCTTCTTTTAAGGGCAGGTCATCGGGACGGGCGACGAGGAGCATCGTCGTCTGCTCCCTGTCGGCCAGGGTCTGGACGGCCTGCTTATACAGTTCTTTCCGCGATTCCAGCCCTGACAGCTGCCCCAGGCAGGACGCGCCGTGTTTGCTCTTCTGGATAAACTGGCTCCACGCCGACGGCAGCTGCAGCATGCGCAGGGTGTGGCCTGTCGGCGCCGTATCGAAGAGGATGTGGTCGTAATCGCGGGCGACGGTCTCATCGGTGAGGAAGTTGGTGAACTCGTTAAAAGCGGCGATTTCTACGGTACAAGAGCCGGACAGCTGTTCCTCCATGTTGCGCAGGGCCGCTTCCGGCAAGAGGCCGCGATAAGGACCGATGACGCTTTCCCTATATTCGGCAGCGGCCTGGACCGGATCCAGATTGGCCACGGCCAGATTAGGCACGGCGTCAATGGCTGTAGCCTTGTTAGTCAGTTCCATAGAAAAGACGTCCTGCAGGTTCGACGCCGGATCGGTACTGATGAGCAGGACCTTCTTCCCGGCATCGGCCAGGGCGACGGCCGTGGCACAGGCGACGGATGTCTTGCCGACGCCGCCCTTGCCAGTCAGGAAGAGGTATTTCGTCTGGACAACGCGAAAGGGATCATAGAGGATCACTTGCAGTCACCTCCACAGCAGCACGACGAGCTTTCTGGTTCCGCCGGTGCATCGCCACAACAACAGGAAGAAGCTTCACTTTCAGCCGATGCATCGCTGCAGCAGCAGGAAGCCGTTGCTTCGGCGCTATCGCCGCAGCAGCAGCTTTCCCCAGCAGCCTGGGCTGCTTCGAGGATGGCCGGGTCGAAGCCGATGAGGCTGGCAAATTCATCATTTGTCGGATAGCGGCCGGCAAACTGGACGGCGCCGTCGACGAGGATGAGGGGCAGGTCTTCCGGGCCGTGGTGCTGGAGGAAATCCGTAACGGCCTTCGTCTGGACGAATTTCAAAGGCGCACTGGTCAGATTATAGCGTCCGACGTCGATGCCATGCTGTTTGAGCGTGTCCAAAACGGTCGATACGCGCAAGAGTTCCGGGTCGATAGAAGGGCCGCAGAGACCGGTCGGGCAGCACATTGCTTGTTCAAAGATTTCCATATGTTTCATCATAAAAGACCTCCTAAAAAATTCATATATTTACATTTATCAATGTATTAGCTAAAAAAGAAACCTGCCTTACTGGCAATGGCAGGCTTCGTCCTCTGCCGGCACGGCACTGAGTTGAAATAAGTCATGTACGGCCTGTTCCAGGACCGGGGCCTGAGCGCGGTTGAGGGAATAGTAGACCCACTTCCCTTCTTTGCGGCCTGTGACCAGCTGGGCCTCGCAGAGGATTTTCATGTGATGGGACAGCGTCGGCTGGGACAAGTTCAAGTGTTCCAAGAGTACACAGGCACACCGTTCCCCCTGCCGCAGGAGCGACAAAATGCGCAGGCGTTTTTCATCGCCCAAGGCTTTAAAAACGCGGACCGCTTCCCTTTCGTCCATCACGACGCCTCCTTTCATATCGAAGTTTATCAATCTATGGTTAGAGTATAACGCACACATTGACATTTGTCAATATGTGCGTTAGTGGTTCATAGCTCGTAAACCAATCGCGTCCGCATAGTAGCACCTGAAAGGCTTACCATAATACCAGAACGGGCTGTGGTCAAATATCACAGCAGGCCGCCCGTTGGGACGTCCCCTACGAAAGCGGTCCATGGGACCGCGGCTGACGGCTGATTGCTAGCCACGAAGCGATTTACGGGATTCCCACACACGGGCTTCCTTATCAGGACGGACCCTTACTCATACGACCACAGGCCGTATATCTTTGCGAGCTGCCATTTACGGCCAGCGTTTATTTTTTCATCGCCTGTCTGCGATACCGTAGGGGACGTCCTGTCAAGGCGTCCCGCCTGAATCCTGTACACAACCGGAATTTATGACGGACAACACTTGGTCGTAATACAATCATGAGTCTGTCGCGGCGAAGCTGCATCGGAGTCCGAAGAAAGGCTCACCATAATACCAGAACGGGCTGTGGTCAAATATCACAGCGGGCCGCCCTTTGGGACGGCCCCTACGAACCACGAGCCACGAGCCACGAGCCACGAGCCACGAAAAAGGCTTGTCGCACAAGCGACAAGCCTTTTTCATCTCTCTTATTTACTTACCAAGTCTTCTTCTACTTGGATGTGGAGTTCATGCAGCTGTTTTTTGGTAACTGTCGACGGAGCTTCGCTCATGGGGTCGATAGCGTTCTGGGTCTTCGGGAAAGCGATGACATCGCGGATGGACTTGCGTTTGAGCATGAGCATGATCATGCGGTCCAAGCCGAAAGCCAGACCTCCGTGGGGCGGTGCACCGTATTCGAAGGCGCGGAGGAGGAAGCCGAATTTCTGTTCTGCTTCTTCCGGTGTCAGGCCGATAGCCTTGAAGACGCGCTGCTGTACGTCGGGCTGGTAGATACGGAGGGAGCCGCCGCCGAGTTCGATGCCGTTGAGGACCAGGTCATAGGCCTTGGCATAGACGTGAGCCGGGTCTGTTTCCAGTTTGTCCAGGTCTTCGTCGCGCATAGCCGTGAACGGATGGTGCATAGCAACATAGCGGTGTTCTTCTTCGCTGTATTCGAACATGGGGAAGTCGACGACCCACGTGAAGGCGAATTCGTTTTCGTCGATGAGATTCATGCGGCGGGCCATTTCTTTACGCAGTTCGCCCAGAGCGGCTGCGACGACTTTCGGTTTGTCGGCGATCATGAGAACCAAGTCGCCTTTTTCAGCGCCGCAGGCCTTACCGATTTCGCGGAGCTTATCTTCACCGAAGAACTTCTTGATCTGCGATTTAAGCGTGCCGTCTTCGAGGAAGCCGATCCAGGCCAGGCCTTTTGCGCCGTAGTGGCCGACGTATTCGACGAGGCCGTCCAGTTCGCGGCGGGGAATGTCAGCGTCGCCTTTGACGTTGATGGCTTTGACCTGACCGCCGTTGTCGATGACGCTGCGGAAGACTTTGAAGTCCGTATCCTTGACGAGTTCCGTCACGTCGGTGAACTTCATGTCGAAGCGCAGGTCCGGCTTATCGGAGCCGTAGTTTTCCATAGCGTAGTCCCAAGTCATGCGGTGGATCGGGAGCTGGACGTCGTGGCCCAACGTTTCTTTGAAGATGTAGTGTACCATCTGTTCGACGAGGGTCAGGATTTCTTCCTGGTCCATGAAGGACATTTCCATGTCGAGCTGAGTAAATTCCGGCTGGCGGTCGGCGCGCAGGTCTTCATCGCGGAAGCAGCGGGCGATCTGGTAATAACGGTCCATACCGGAAATCATGAGGAGCTGTTTAAAAATCTGCGGCGACTGCGGCAGCGCATAGAATTTGCCTTCGTTGACACGGCTCGGTACGAGGTAGTCGCGGGCGCCTTCTGGCGTGCTCTTGCAGAGTTCCGGCGTTTCGATGTCGATGAAACCGTGTTCGTTGAGGAACGTGCGCATGGCATGTTTTACTTTGTGGCGCATAATGAGGTTCTTCTGCATTTCCGGACGACGCAAGTCGAGGTAACGGTATTTCAGGCGAATCTTTTCGTCGACGTCGATGTTGTCTTCAATGTAGAACGGCGGTGTCTTGGACGAATTGAGGATGCGCAGTTCTTCGCAGCGGATTTCGATGGTGCCCGTCTTCATCTTGGGGTTGATCGTATCTTTATCACGCATGCGGACGATACCGCGTACAGCCAGGACGTATTCTGTACGTACCTGTTCCGCTTTATCGAAAGAAACCTTTTCATAATCCGGCGAAGCGACGACCTGTACGATGCCCGTACGGTCGCGAAGATCGATGAAGATCAGTCCGCCGTGGTCGCGGCGGCGTTCTACCCAACCGGTCAAGACGACTTCTTTGCCGTTGTCCGCTTCACTTACTTCAGCGCAGTATTGGGAGCGGTGTAAACCTTCCATTGTATCCATTCGTAAATCATCCCTTCTTGTGTGTTTCCATATATGCAACAATCCCATCAAGGGGAACGCTGACTTGTTCTTTGCTGGCCATATTGCGGACCTGGGCTTCACCGGCAGCCAATTCATTTTCGCCGATGATGACCGTGTAATCGGCGTTGAGCTTGTTCGCCGATTTCATCTGGCCCTTCATGCTGCGGCCTAAGAGGTCGATTTCAGCATATAGGCCCTTTTCGCGGAGCTGCTGCTGCAGTTCAAAGGCCTTGGTCTTGGCAGCATCGCCGAGGGCGACGATGAAGACGGGCTGTTTCTTTTCGACCGGCGGCAAGAGGCCCTGTTCCTTCAAGGTCAGGAGCAGCCGTTCCATGCCGATGGCAAAGCCGATGCCCGGTGTCGACGGACCGCCGACTTCTTCGATGAGGCCGTCGTAGCGGCCGCCGCCGCAGACCGTGCTCTGTGCGCCCAAGGGAGCGTACATGATTTCAAAGGCCGTATTGGTATAATAGTCGAGACCGCGGACCAGGCGCGGGTCGAGGGTAAAGGGAATACCGATGGCTGTCAGATATTCCTGGACTTTGTGGAAATGTTCCTTGCAGTCGTCGCAGAGATTATCTGTAATCAAGGGTACGCCCATCTGCATCATTTTTTCGCCGTCTTCTTTGCAGTCGAGGACGCGGAGCGGATTCTTTTCCAACCGTTCGTTGCAGTCGTCACAGAGCTGATCCCGTTTATCGGCAAAGAAATCGAGGAGCTTCTGGCGATAGACAGGACGGCATTTCGGGCAGCCGACAGAGTTGAGGTGCAGGACCAGATCGTTCAGGCCCAGTTCCCGGAAGAGCTGGAAGGCCATGGCGATGATTTCGGCATCGACAGCCGGGTCCTTGGAGCCGATTTCTTCGACGCCGAACTGGGTGAACTGGCGATAGCGGCCGGCCTGGGGACGGTCATGACGGAACATGGGCCCCATGTAGTAGAACTTATGGACCTGCGGGTCGCCGTACAGCTTATGTTCCAGGAAGGCCCGGACGACGGAAGCCGTATTTTCCGGGCGCAGGGTCATGCTGCGGCCGCCGCGGTCTTCAAAGGTATACATTTCCTTGGTGACGACGTCTGTCGTTTCCCCGATGCCGCGTAAAAATAATTCAGTACTTTCAAACATAGGCGTGCGGATTTCGCCGAAACCATAGAGCGAGCAGATCTGGCGGATCTTGGCTTCCAGCAGCTGCCACTCTGCCGTCTGTTCCGGCAGGAAATCCTGCGTGCCTCTCGGTGCAGTAATTGCCATTTAAACATCCTCTTTTCCGTATATGATAGCACACAAACGGCGGCGCTGGGCCATTTTCTCAGCCAGCGCCTGCACATATGCATCGACATCTTTCGGCATATACACCTTTTCCAAGGTGTGGCCGTCGCGGCAGAGGAACTTCGTCGCCCCGCCCGGTCCGGCTGCCAGGACGGACTGCCGCTCTTCCATCATTTCAATATTATAGGCACTGACGCTGCCCGGCAGGGCGTAGCCGATATTGGCGAAGCTGGCTGCCATGTACTTCTGGCGGTACATATAATAGGGCACATAGCCGCTGCCGGTCAGGATGGACTGACAGAGGCGGACCATGCGGCCCGTTTCTTCGACAGGCGGAATAGAAGCCCGCAATTCATGATGGAACAAAGGAGCCCGTTTTTTTAATGCTAACGTATGAATTGTAACATTTTCCGGGTGCAGTTTGCAAACAATTTCCATATTTTCCTGCATATCCGCCACGGTTTGCCCGGGAAGGCCGGCGATGAAGTCCATATTGATGACGGAAAATCCCAGTTTCCGGCAGTTTTCATACATGGTGTAAATCGCTTCGACGCTATGGCGCCGGCCCAGGGCATCGAGGAGGTGCTGCTGCAGTGTCTGGGGATTGACGCTGATGCGGTCGACGCCGGCCTTGCGGAGCATGGCCAGCATGTCCGGCGTCGCCGTATCAGGACGGCCCGCTTCGACCGTCCATTCGCGGGCTTCCGGGAAATTCCGGGCCAGCCGCGTCATCATCGCTTCCAGGACCGGCAGGGGCAGGCACGTCGGCGTCCCGCCGCCGACATAGAGCGACGTCACTTCCAGATCATAGGTCCGGCACAAGTCGGCCAGGTCGTCGAGGTCGGCCAGGACGGCATCGCGGAAAGCCGTAAGCGCTGCCTCCCCTTCCCTGCCGATGAGGCGCGACGGGAAGGAACAGTACAGGCAGTGGCTGGGGCAGTAAGGGATGCCGACGTATAAGGCCAATTTCCGCCCCCGACAGGTCACGTAAGGCCGCTGCAGGCGGGCCATGGCCACCAGGTCCCGAGCCGTAGCCGGCGCGACGTGATACGACGTCTGCAAAGCTTTTTCGGCCTGGTCGTCAGTAAAGCCCTGGTCGAACAGGTGGTGGACCAGCTTCGTCGGCCGCACGCCGATGAGCGTCCCCCACGGACCCGGGCCATGGCCGGAAAAGCGGCTGTGCCAGTGGATGAGGCAGTCCTTGAGGGCGTCCCGTGCCCGGACCCCTGGTAAGAGGCGGGCTTCAGAGAACCAGGGTTCCCCGCCATCCTGGAAGGTACAGCTCAGATAGAGGTGGCCGCCGTCATCGCGGACGGTAACGGCCGCCCCGACGTCGCGGATTTCCCGGCCGCCGACATAGCCCAGCGACGCCATGACCTGGCCGACCAGGGCGTGGAGCCCCTCGGGCCCGTCATAGGTATAGGTCTGGACAGACATGTTATTCCGCTTCTTTCGCAGCTGCTTCCTTGGCCGCTTCTTCTGCCCGCTTCTTCTGGCAGTCTTCACAGTAGCCATAGACTTTCAGCTGATGGTCGACGGTGTGGAAGTGGAGGCGTTTTTCCAGGATCGTTTCCAGTGTTTCCAGGAGGTCGTCTTCACATTCCCAGACCTTGCCGCAGCCCAGGCAGATGAGGTGATGATGGAAATGGCCTTCATTGTCGCGGTCATTCAATTCGTAGCGGCTGCAGCCGTCGTCGAAGTCGAGTTTCTTCAAGAGGTCCATCTGGGTGAACAGGTCCAGCGTCCGGTAGACCGTAGCCAGGCCGATGTCGGGCGCCGTCTTCTTGACGAGTTCGAAGACTTCTTCGGCGCTCATGTGGCGAATCGGGCTTTCGACGAAGGCCCGCAGGATGATCTGACGCTGGGAAGTCATCTTGCACTTCTTGAACTTAATCTTTTCTTTCATGCGCTTCATCATGGTTTCCATGATTTCTTTTTTATTGGTTTCTGTTTTCGTTGTTTCCATTGTGCTTCATCGCCTTTTCTTTATATGTATTGTAGAACCATAAATGTTTACACAGAATCTGTAGCACTGCCGTCACCGGGACAGTAAGGATCATGCCGGCTACGCCAAAGAGGGTCCCGCCGATGAGCAGGGCGATGACGATGACGACCGGATGCAGGCTGATGACGGCCCCCATGACCTGAGGCATGATGAGGTGGCTGTCGATCTGCTGGATGACGATATAGAAGATGAGGACTTTGATCGGCAGGGACAGGCTGACTGTCGCACTGAGCAGGATGGCCGGCACGGCGCCGACGATAGGCCCGACGATGGGGATCCATTCGGTAATGGCCGCCAAAAGTCCGATGACCATGGGATAAGGTACGCCCATAGCCCACATGCCGAGGAAGGTCAGCGTCGCAATGATACAGCTCATGAGAATCTGGCCGCGGATGTAACGGCTCAGGACGTGCTGTATTTCCTGGAAGAGCCCGGCCAGGTGGCTGCGGTAACTTTCGGGGAAGATGTCGACGAAAATCCTGACCATATGGCCACCGTCTTTCATGAAATAAAAGGTAATGATCGGTACGACGAAAAATTCGACGACTGTCCCGGCAATGGCAAAGACCGACTGGATGAGGTTGGTAATGCCGTCGATGCCGTAATTGCCGACTTTGACGAAGGCGTCGTTGATGATCTTCTTGACCTGGTCGGGAATATAGAACTGGGTCTGCTCATTTTCAAGCTGCGTCACCAGAGCCGCCGTCTGGCTGACCAAATCGTTGAAGTTGGCTGCCAGTAAATTGACCTGGACGACCAGCGGTTTGACGATGCTGTTGGTAATGACCGTCACGATGACGATGAGGATGACGAAGGAAATGAGGATGGCTATATCGATGGGTACCTGGCGTCCCGTAAGGCGGCGCAGTCCCTTGATGACGCCATCGCGTATCGGCATGAGGATGAATGTCAGGATCAGGGAGATGACGACGGGCCAGTAGACGGCGTGGACCGTCAGGAACAAGGCCCCGGCCAGGACGGCCAGGGTGACGCGCATCCAAAATTCCGCTCCCTTATAGGCAGTCATGGTTTACCAGCCTCCGTCCAGGAAGGGATTGCCCCGCCGTTCGTCACCGATGGATGTGGCCGGGCCATGGCCGGGCAGGACCAGCGTATTGTCGGGCAAGGTCATGAGCTTCGTTTCCAGGCTGTGGAGCAAAGTCTTCGACGAGCCGCCGTAGAGGTCGGTACGGCCGACGGAATAGCGGAACAGCGTGTCGCCGGAAAAGACGACGCCTTCGCCGTACAGGCTGAGGCCGCCCGGCGTGTGGCCCGGCGTTTCCAGGACCGTGAAGTGCAGGTTCCCCAGGGTCAGTTCATCGCCGTCCTTGACCAGGTGGTCGGCCGACGTACATTCGATGGCCTGGCCCATGAACAGGGACAGGTTGTTGTGCGAATTGGAAATGAGGTCGGCATCGCCGGCGCCGACGTAGACCGGTACATTCTTGCGCTGGCGCAGTTCCTGCAGGGCGCCGATATGGTCGGCATGGCCGTGAGTCAGGAAGATGAACCGCAGCGTCAGGCCATGGCTGGTCAGGGCCTTGTCGATGGCGGGATAATCCCAGGCCGGGTCGACGACCATGGCGTCTTTCGTATCCGTATCGTAGACGATATAACAATTGGTCATGATAGGACCGAGTTCCATATTGATATATTTCATGCTCATATACACATTTCCCCCTTAAAAGGTTTTCTGGCTGTCCAAGAGGATGGTCACGGGCCCGTCGTTCTCCAGGGATACGACCATGTGGGTCCGGAAACGGCCTGTCGCCACGGGTACCCCGAAGGCGCGGACAGCGTCGACGAACTGATTGTACAGGGCTTCAGCCTGTTCAGGCCTGGCCGCTTCGATATAACTGGGACGGCGGCCGTGGCGGGCATCGCCGTACAAGGTGAATTGCGAAATGACCAGCATCTCCCCGCCTTCATCGAGGAGGGAGTGATTGAGTTTCCCCTGGTCATCTTCAAAGATCCGCAAGTGGACGATCTTATCGGCCAGGTAGCGGACGTCATCGTCTGTATCCTTGACGGACACGCCCAGGAGGACCGTCAGGCCGCTGCCGGCCTGACCTGCCAAGACGCCGTCCGACGTCACAGAGGACTTCAAGGTCTTTTGTACGACAGCTCTCATGCCTGGCTCCCTCCCGTATAGCGTTCGACGGCATAGACATCCTTCAGGCGGCGTATCTTGGTGGCGACAAATTCGAACTGGGCCAGGTCCTTGATGCTGATGCCCATGTGGATGGTGACGTTCTTGGTATCGCTGGTCTTGGCGTTGACGCTGAGGATGGAAATCTTCATTTCCGCCAGGGTGGCCATGATTTCGGCCATGATGCCCGTGCGGTCGTAGGCGACGATTTCCATGTTCACTTCAAAGCGTTCGTTGCCGTCGTAATCCCATTCGACGTCGATGAGGCGGTCTACGTCATTCTGGCCGTGGGTGACATTCGGGCAGTCGGCGCGATGGACGGAGACGCCGCGGCCGCGGGTGATGAAACCGATGATGGGGTCGCCCGGTACAGGACTGCAGCACTTGGCCAGGCGGACCAAGAGGCCCGGTTCGCCTTTGACCAGGATGCCCGTGCCGTTGTGCTTGACAGGCTTCTTGGTCTTGAGTTTTTCCAGGGCTGCCAGGCTGTTGGTCTTTTCTTCCTGCTTCTGCAGGTCTTTCTTGTGCAGTTCCAGGAGCTTGATGAGGACCGTATTGACGGCAAAGCCGCCGTAACCGACAGCGGCGACCAGGTCGTCTTCGGAGCCGGCATTCATCTGCTTGGCCACGCGGCCCAGGCGGCCGCCGACGTTGAGGGCTTTCCAGTCATGGCCCAGGCGCTTACATTCCCGTTCCAGCGCATCCAGGCCCTTGGCGATGTTTTCTTCGCGGTTTTCCTTCTTGAACCAGCTGCGGATCTTCGAGCGGCTTTCGGAGCTGCCGACGATGTTCAGCCAGTCCAGGCTGGGCTTGCCCACTTTGGACGTAATGATTTCGACGATGTCGCCGTTCTTCAATTTATAATCCAAGGGGACGATCTTGCCGTTGATCTTGGCGCCGACGCAGCGGTGGCCGACGTCGGTATGGATGCGGTAGGCGAAGTCGATGGGAATAGCCCCCTGGGGCAGGTCGATGACGTCGCCCCGCGGCGAAAAAACGAAGACTTCGTCGGAAAAAGCATCGAGCTTGAGGGCATTGACAAATTCCTTGGGATTGCTCGTATCCTGCCATTCCAGGAGGTTGCGCAGCCAGCCCATCTTTTCATCGAAAGCGTCCTTATTGGCCGTCTGATTGCCTTCTTTATACCGCCAGTGGGCGGCGACGCCGTATTCGGCGATGCGGTGCATTTCCCAGGTGCGGATCTGGATCTCGACGGGCTGCCCCCGCGTCCCGATGACCGTCGTGTGCAGGGACTGATAGTTATTGGGCTTGGGCATGGCGATGTAGTCCTTGAAGCGGTACGGCAAGGGCTTCCACAGGCTGTGGACGATGCCCAGGACGCCGTAACAGTCCTTGACGTCGTCGACGATGACGCGGATGGCGAAAAGGTCATAGACCTGGCTCAAGTCGCGGTTATCTTTCTTCATCTTCTTATAAATGCTGTAAAAATGCTTGGGCCGGCCGTTGATTTCGCAATGGATATGGGCTTCGTCGAGGGCCTTCTTGAGGACGTCGATGGCTTCGTTGACGATTTCTTCGCGGACGTGGCGCTTCTGCTTCATCTGGTCGACGAGGTCATAGTATTTATCCGGTTCGAGATAGCGGAAGGACAGATCTTCCAGTTCCCATTTGATATTGAAGATCCCCAAGCGGTGGGCCAGGGGCGCAAAGATTTCCAGCGTTTCCTGGGCGATGCGCTTCTGCTTGTCGCTGCGCATGTAGCGCAAGGTCCGCATGTTGTGCAGGCGGTCGGCGAGCTTGATGACGACGACGCGCACGTCCTTGGCCATGGCCAGGAACATCTTGCGCATGCTGTTGAGCTGCTGATCTTCTTTGGTACGGTAATTGAGACGGCTCAATTTGGTGACGCCGTCGACGAGGAAGGCCACTTCCTTGCCGAACATCTTCTTGAGGTCGTCCAGGGTATACGACGTATCTTCGACGACATCGTGGAGGAGCGACGCCGTAATGGTCGTCGTGTCTATTTTCATATCTGCCAGTATCTGTGCCACCGCCAGGGGATGCAGGATATACGGTTCCCCGCTGACGCGGCGCTGGTCCTTATGGGCCTCTTCGGCCAGCTGGTAGGCTTTGGTCACATCATCGCATTTGGCCTTAGGCAAATACGAATGTATCGTATCGATGAGGTGTTTAAATTCGACATCTTTATCTTTAAATTCCATAATATGAAGACCTCCTTACTCCTTGCAGTACAATTCATACGTCGGCGACGCATGGAGATCCATTTTCCCCGCAAGGATAGGAAAATAATAAGCTGGGCCGTCGTCATCATGGCGCACTTTGAGGACGCCGATTTCCCGCAGGACGACGATGGCAGCATAAATGGTGTGGACGTCGTAGCAGTCCCCCTGGGCCGCAGCCAGACGGCGGCGGACCTGCCAGACCGGCATGCCCCAGTCGGGGATGCACTTCTTGAGGGCCATGTAGATATCGACCATGACCGCCCGATTGAGGACGATATGGCGATGGGGCAGGTGGACGTCCTGGATGACCAGCTGCGGCGACGACAGGCCATTGAAGTCGTTCCGTTCGAGCTGGAAGGCCACGTCGATGACATCGCCTTCGACGATGGCGTCACACAGGCCGGCCTGGGACCAGGCCACGCCGGAAAGGCGCGTCCTGTCTGCTCCGCGGGCGACGAGGCGGACGTGCTGCTTTTCCCGGCCGATGGGCCGGATTTCTTCTACCACCGCCCCGGTCAGGGAAAAGACGGGCCGGCTGTTGCCCATGCCATACGGTTCCAGGCGGGCCAGTTCGGCAATGAGGTCCAGCGTCACCTCCGCCGGTTCCAGTTCCTTGTCGATGTGGACCAAGGGGATGTAATCAGCCGCCGTCATGTGGGCTGCGGCATAATCGAGCAGGCGCTGGCGCAGGGCCTCGATATTCTCGGCCTTGACGGAAAAGCCTGCTGCCATGGTGTGGCCGCCGAACTGGATGAGCAGGTCCTGGGCATACTGCAGGGCTTCGTACATATTGAAACCGCTGATGCTGCGGCACGAGCCCTTGCCGATGCCGTCGCGGACGGTGATGACCAGGGATGGCCGGTAGTACGTTTCCATCAGGCGCGATGCGGCAATGCCGATGACGCCGACGTGCCAGCCCTGGTGATAGGCGATGAGGACGCCGTCGCGTCCCCTCCCCTGCCCTTCGATCTGAGCGATGGCTTCCTGGGCAATGGTGTGCTCGATGTCCTGGCGCTCTGTGTTGAGATGGCTCAGTTCGGCCGCATCGGCTGCCGCCTGAGCCGCATCGGTTTCCAGGAGCAGTTCAACGCCTTTCGTGGCATGGCTGATACGGCCGGCCGCATTGAGGCGCGGCGCCGCCGTAAAGGCGATGCGGCCGGCCGTGATGTCCTTGCCGCTCAGATTCGACGCCTCGAGGAGGGCTTTGATGCCTATCCGCTTCCCTTCTTTCATGGCCGTCAGGCCATGGCGGACGAGGATGCGGTTCTCGCCGGTCAGGGGGACCAAGTCGGCAATCGTCCCAAGGGCGGCCAGATCCGTATACCCCGGCAGGTCTTGGTGGCAGTGATGCTGCCACAGGGCCCGGCAGAGGACGTAAGCCACGCCGGCCCCGGCCAGCTCCTTGAAGGGATAGGGGCAGCCGTCCTGCTTGGGATTGAGAACGGCCAGGGCCGGCGGAATCAGGTCCGGCGGCTCGTGATGATCCGTAATGATCATATCCAGGACCGGTGAGAACTGCCGGACCAGGTCATACGACGAAATGCCGCAATCGACGGTGATGAGCAGGTCTGTCTGCCGGCTCAGCTGGTCCAAGGCCCCTTCGTTAAGGCCGTAGCCTTCGCTCTCCCGTTCAGGGATATAGAACTGCGGCGACGCACCCAGGTCGCGGAGGACGGAATAAACAAGAGACGTCGACGTAATGCCGTCGACGTCATAGTCACCGTAGATGACGATGCGCTGTTTTTCGGTTATCGCCTGCTCCAATCTGACGACGGCAGTCTCCATGCCTTTCATCTGGAAAGGATCAGCCATATCAGCCAACGTATCGTGAAGAAAATGGACCCCTTCCGGAACATCGGCGATGCCGCGGTTGATCAACACCTGGGCTAATATCGGAGATATATGTAATTGTGTAGTCAAGGCTTCCATGAGCCCCTGGTCAGGGCTGGCGAACTGCCATCGTTTCTCCATAGCTATCATTATACATTCTCAAGAATAATCACTGTGAACTCTCACCCGACTAAAGTCGGGTGCTTCCAACGACACGATTAAGTTCGTGTCATGCTGTCTTTAGGACAGCGGACTGTCTTTCTACGATAAGGCACTGAACTCAGATAACTTGGGAATTTGCCAAATCTGGAATCGAAATCGTATTTTGGGCAAGGATTCGATTTAGTATGATGAATTACGCACTCAATCGCCCTCTGTTTTTCGAGAGAGCGTTCGATTTCTTTGAGGGCATTCCATTCTTCTAAAGCCACACCAATAAGAAAGTCTACAGCTTGACGATAGATTCCCACGGTGTTAGCTAATGCACGATGCGAATCTCTGATTTTGGTTTTGTAAGTAGTCATTATCTTCATCGCCAAGCCCTCCTTTCTGAATCCTTTTTTCCTTGAGATTTGACGTATTCCCTAACTTGTGTTTCTATGTTCTCAGAAACACAAGTTAGTCATATTCTCACCTCCTGCATATATAATAACATATGCAGGAGGTGAGAATATGATTTCAAAGTTTATTTGCGATTTTACAATGACATATGTTATGTGTCGCCTAACTCATGACTAAAGTCACGAGTTAGGCGACACTTCATCAATTATTATTTTATCACTTTCTATTCTCAAAATAAAGACTAAATCTATCGCTACTTGACATTATTTATTAATTTTGAGAAAGTTTAAGATTTGTTTAACATTGCAAGCGTAAAAAAGGGCTTGTCGCACGACGACAAGCCCTTTAAAGTTGTTAGTGGCTAGCAGTTAGTTGTTAGCGGATGGCTTTAAATTTGAAGGTTTTCTCTGCAAACTACAAACTCACGATTCGGCGGCTACAGCCGGCGAAGCGATGGCGTTGTGGTCTGCAGCGGGATTGATATCTTCTTTCGAGATGGTCAAGCGGTGCTGGGCAGCCTGCAAGATGAGGTCCGCTGTCTTGACGACGCCGTAGTCACTGGACTTGAGGCTCAAGTCGTAGTTGGCACCATAGCCCCAATAAGAATCGGTGCAGTACATGCAATGGTCGCGCCGTTCGTGGTTGACGTGGTTGCGGATTTTCCGTGCTGTTTCGGCATCGACGTGTTCCCGGAGCATGATGCGCTGGATAGCCCAGTCCGGATCGGACGAAATGAAGACGTTGAACGTATTCGGCCGTTTGCGCAGGATGTAGTTGGCCAGGCGGCCAACGATGACGCAGGATTTCCCAGCCGTCAGGCCCTGGATGACTTCCGCTTCATCGCGGAACATTTCCTGCTGCTTCGATTCATAGCCCGATGCATAGTGGATGTAATCATCATAGACCTTGGTCAGCAAGGGCCCGAGGAGACGCTTGCGGTCTTTGCACCAAGCAGCGAAGGTCTGAGGATGCTCTTTGCGGGTCAAATTGAGGATTTCCGTATCGTAATACGGGATGCCGAGCTGACGGGCGACGAGTTTGCCGATATTGCGGCCGCCGCTGCCGTATTCACGGGAAATCGTAATGACCAAGGGGCTTTCTGTATCTTCCTTAATCCAAGCCGGATGGTTTTCGCGGCCTTCGATTTCGCCGATAGCATGGTGGCGGAAGAGCAGGTGTTCAATCGGCCCTGCCATGGTGCAACCCAGAAGGATCAGGGCCAAGCCGACGACGGCATTGACCGTAATCGGTTCCGACAAGATGATGGCCGACAAAATCAAGGCGATGATCGGCTTAATGAAGAAGGCAAAGGATGCATTGGACGGCCCGGTCAGTTCGATGGCTTTCATGAAGCACAGGTAGCCAAAACCGGTGACGACTAAGGAGCAGTAAATCAGGGGCCATACGGTATGGGAATCAATACCGGCCACAATGGGATCGCCGTGGAACAAGAGGATGAAAAGCAGAAAGACGCAGCCGATAAGAAAGCTGAAGGCATTTTCTACATTGCCGCCCAGTTTTTCAATACGCAGTTTCCCCAGCGTCGTGTAAAGGGCAAAGGAAACGGCAGCTGCCAGTGATACGAGCAAGCCGATATTGCCGCTGCGGATAATAGCCATGGGATTAGCGACGATGACCAGGCCGATAAGGCTCAAGACCAGGGTAATGGCCTTCTTGCGGGTAAAGGCTTCGTGAATAATGAAATACGAGAAAATCATGACAAAAATCGGATTACTGGAGAAGACAATGGCTGCCAGGCCGGCATTGGCCATGTTGACCCCGATTTGGAAGAGGATCATGCTGAAACAGATGTTGATCAGCCCGAGGACAGCCAAATACCCCCAATCGGAACGATCAAGGTGAATGCTGCGCTTCTTCAAATCGCGGATAGCCAGCGGCATGAGCAGCAGCCCGCCGACGAGGAACCGGAGAAAGGTCAGCTGGAAAGGCGTGAACGCCGTCCCGGCAATCTTCAAGGAAATTTCCATCGTACCAAAGGCTATGGCCGTTAGGACAATACATAACGTACCCAATTTAGATGACATACAGAAAGGCCCCTTTCTAAGTGGTTCTTAAAAACACGCTTTATTATATACCTATGGAGAAAGGATGGCAATAAAAAAGACCCCGCATGAGGGTCGAAACCTTCATGCGGGGCCTTTCTTCTATTCTCATGCAGCGAGTGCAATCAAATTAGTCTTCAAAACCCTTCTGTAAACGTACATAGGATTCGCGACGAGCTTTAGCGTCTGCTTCTGTCTTAGCATAGAGAGCGTCTGCTTCTTCCGGGAAGCCTTTCTTAAGGGAAGCATAACGAACTTCACCCTGTAAGAATTCCTGGAATTTGCTGTAATCCGGTTCTTTGGAGTCGAGGCTGAACGGATTCTTGCCCTGAGCTTTGAGATCCGGGTTGTAACGGAAGAGATCCCAGTAACCGCATTCGACAGCGAGTTTTTCTTCGAGCTGGCTCTTGCCCATGCCTTTACGGATGCCGTGGTTAATGCAAGGAGCGTAGCAGATAACCAGGGACGGGCCATGGTAAGCTTCAGCTTCCGTCATAGCTTTCATGAGCTGGTTCTTATCAGCACCCATAGCTACCTGAGCTACATATACATAGCCGTAGGAAATAGCCATCATGCCGAGGTCCTTCTTCTTCGTGCGTTTGCCGGCAGCAGCGAACTGAGCGATTGCTGCAGTCGGGGTAGCTTTAGAGGACTGACCGCCAGTGTTGGAGTAAACTTCAGTATCGAGGACGAGGACGTTGACGTCGTGGTCGGAAGCGAGGACGTGGTCAACACCGCCGTAACCGATATCGTAGGACCAGCCGTCACCACCGATGATCCACTGGCTACGTTTAACGAAGAACTGTTTCTTAGCGAGGAAGTCTTCGAGAACCGGTTTGCCAGCAGCTTCTTTTTCGAGGAGAGCTGTCAGTTTGTCAGCGCGTTCACGAGAGCCTTCGCCTTCGTTCATGTTAGCAGCCCAGTCGCTGAGTGCAGCCTGGAGTTCCGGAGAAGCAACGGCTTTAGCAGCGTCGAGGTTTTCAGCCAAGTCTTTGCGGACTTTGTCTACGCCGAGGAACATGCCGAGACCAAATTCAGCAGCATCTTCGAAGAGGCTGTTTGCCCAAGCCGGGCCATGGCCAGCAGCGTTCATGGTGTACGGGGAAACCGGAGCGGATGCACCCCAAATGGAGGAGCAGCCAGTAGCATTTGCAATCATCATGCGATCGCCGAAGAGCTGCGTGATGAGTTTGACATACGGTGTTTCACCGCAGCCTGCGCATGCGCCGGAGAATTCGAGGAGCGGAGTTTCGAACTGAGAACCGATGACGGTCTTCTTGTTCTGCGGGTTAGCTTTCGGAGCAACCTGTTCCGTACCATAGTACCAGAGATCCATCTTCTGACGTTCTGCGTCGGTGTTCGGAACCATCGTGAGGGCCTGAACCGGGCAGACGTTTACGCAGGAACCGCATTCGAGGCAGTCGAGCTGGTCAACGATGATGGAAACATGATACTGTTTGCCGGATTTAGCTTTAGCAGCCGTCTGGAAGCCAGCCGGAGCAGCTTTGAGTTCTTCGTCAGTCGTGAGGACCGGACGGATGGTTGCGTGCGGGCAAACGAAGGAGCACTGCATGCAGCCGATACATTTTTCAGCATCCCAGGAAGGAACGTGGAGAGCCGGGCCTGCTTTTTCGAATTTAGCAGTGCCGGAAGGCATGGTGCCATCTTCGCGGCCAGCAAATGCGGAAACCGGGAGATCGTCGCCAACCTGTTCGAGCATCGGTTTTGCAACTTCCGTGAAGTACTTCGTAGCCGGGCGGCCTTCGACGACTTCGTCTTTAGCGTCAGCCCAGGAAGCCGGATAGTTAACTTCATGGAATTCTTTGATACCAGCATCAACAGCGCCGTTGTTCATGTCAACGACTTTCTGGCCTTTCTTGCCATAGCTCTTGACGATGGAGTCTTTCAAGTATTTAACGGCATCATCGATAGGAATGATCTTAGCAAGTGCGAAGAATGCAGCCTGCATGACCATGTTGATACGAGTGCCGAGGCCGAGTTTCTGGCCGATAGCGTCACCGTTCAAGGTGTAGAATTTAACATGATGTTTAGCGATGGAACGTTTGATGCGAGCCGGAAGTTCTTTTTCCAGTTCTTCATCAGTCCAGGTGCAGTTCAGCATGAATGTGCCGCCGTCTTTAATGCCGCGGAGGACATCAAAACGTTTGATGTAGGACTGACGATGGCAAGCGATGTAGTCAGCTGCGTCGATGAGGTACGGCATATCGATCGGGCGAGTACCGAAACGCAGGTGAGAAATGGTTACGCCGCCGGATTTCTTGGAGTCATAAGCGAAGTATGCCTGAGCATACATGTCGGTGTGGTCGCCGATGATCTTGATAGCGGATTTGTTAGCGCCGACAGTACCATCAGAACCGAAGCCCCAGAATTTGCAGGACGTAAGGCCTGTCGTGTCAAGCGGCATTTTCGGTTCGCGCGGAAGGCTGAGGTTGGTAACGTCGTCGTTGATAGCCAGCGTGAAGCCGTTGAGCGGATGTTCTTTCTTGAGTTCTTTGAAGACAGCGAGGAAGTCTTCCGGAAGAACGTCTTTGGAGCCCATACCTGTACGGCCGCCGATAACGTCGATGTTGAGGTTTTCTTCAGTTACGAAGCCAACGATATCGAGGTAGAGAGGTTCGCCGAGGGAGCCCGGTTCTTTCGTACGGTCGATGACAGCGATCTTCTTAACTGTTTTCGGAAGAACGTTGAGGAGGTATTTGTTGGAGAACGGACGATAGAGGTGAACGTTGATGGCACCGACTTTTTCGCCCTGGCTCTGCAAGTATTCGACAGTCTGTTTAGCGACGTCGGAGAGAGAACCCATGGATACGACAACGTATTCAGCATCCGGAGCACCGTAGTAGTTGAACGGTTTGTACGTACGGCCCGTGATTTCAGAAATCTTGTCCATGTAGCCAGCTACGATATCCGGCATAGCGTCATAGAACTTGTTGGAAGCTTCTGTGTGCTGGAAGTATACGTCCGGGTTTTCTGCAGTGCCGCGGATTTCCGGATGATCCGGGTTGAGGGCACGTTTGCGGAATGCTTCGATAGCGTCCCAGTCAACGAGTTTCTTGAAGTTTTCGAAGTCCATGACTTCAACTTTCTGAATTTCGTGAGATGTACGGAAACCATCGAAGAAGTTGATGAACGGCAGGGAACCTTTAATTGCTGCCAAATGAGCGACACCACCGAGATCCATGACTTCCTGAACATTGGATTCGGCCAAGAGACAGCAGCCTGTTGCACGAGCAGACATAACGTCCTGATGGTCACCGAAGATGTTCAGTGCATGGTTAGCCAAAGCACGAGCAGCTACGTGGAATACGCCCGGGAGGAGTTCACCGGCAACTTTGTACATGTTCGGGATCATGAGGAGGAAGCCCTGAGATGCCGTGTACGTAGTTGTCAAAGCACCAGCCTGTAAAGAACCGTGGAATGCGCCAGCTGCGCCAGCTTCGGACTGCATTTCAACAACGTTGACTTTGTGGCCGAAGATGTTTTTCATGCCAGCGGCTGCCCAATCATCGACATGTTCTGCCATAGGAGAAGACGGCGTGATCGGATAAATTGCGGCAACTTCAGTAAATGCATAGGACACCCATGCAGCTGCTTCGTTACCATCCATGGTTTTAAATTTGCTCATAGATAAAACACGCTCCTTAAATAAAAGTATACTTTCAATATGGAAACACCATACTGATAGGCTTAAGAAAGCTATAAAGACGTTCTGTTGCATCCTCATACGGGCGGCGCGGACACCATCACCCAGGTTCCATGGATGATTTTTGTTCACGTATCGTCCATACACGTCCCTACCTTGAAAAAAATGCAATGAAAAGTGGGAAGGTTCAACAATATTCAAAAAAGGTATTGCTAATATTCTCAATCTGTAATACTATTATAGTGATATTACAGATTTGCACACCAACATGCCTTTTGAAGCTTGCTGACCATCACAAACCGAACGACTTTGTAACTTTTTCTTACAAGTTAATTATATGCCTAAGTAATGCTAAATTCAATAGGAATGTGATGCTAGTTTATGCATCATTCAGTGCTATTTTGTAAACGTATACCAATCGAGTGTATATTAAAGGCTCGATTCGGTGTACACCATTAGTGGAGGTGTTAGTATGGATTTTCATCATCTTAAATACTTTGTCGAAGTAGCCGACAAGAAATCATTCAGCAAAGCGGCGCGGACGCTGCACATTTCCCAGTCCGCCATCAGCCGTACCATCAAGGCCCTGGAAGAAGAGCTGGGCGTCGTCCTCTTCATGCGCAATGCCAAGGCCGTCGAACTCACCGATGCCGGTACGATCTTCCTTTCCCACGCCAAACGCGTCGTCTTCATGTTCGAACACTTGAAGACGGACTTTGAAAATGAATTTAAGCTGGAACAGGGGACAGTCCTCATCGGCCTGCCGCCGATCACGGGCGCCCCCATCTTCGCCAACCTCCTCGGTGCCTTCAAGCAGGAATACCCGCAGATTGAACTGGACCTTTACGAACACGGCTCGAAGAAAGTCGAAATCAGCGTCCAGGAAGGCCTCATCGACCTGGGCATCGTCTGCACGCAGCCGAAGGAAAAGGATTTTGAATCGTTCTTCCTGACCCAGGACCCGATGAACGTCATCATCCACCGGGACAACATCCTGTCCAAGGAAAAGACGATTCCTCTCAAGAAGCTGGCCAATGAATCGCTGGTCCTCTACCGCGACGACTTCAACCTGCACGATGAAATCATCCAGCACTGCAAGAAGATCGGCTTCCAGCCGAAGATCGTCTTTGAAACGAGCCAGCGGGACCTCATGATCCAGACCGTCGTGGCCAACCTGGGCGTCGCCCTCCTGCCGAGCCGCCTGTGCCCGACGAAGGAAACGAACCCCCGCGTATCGGAATCGGTCGTCGTCCGTCCCCTGGTCGAACCGGAAATCATGCACGTCCTCTACGTCATCTGGAAACGGGGCCACTACCTCTCCCATGCCGCTCAGTTATGGCTCGACTTCGTCCGCAATAAGGCCCGCGTCATTTCCAACTTATAGGCGCCATGGACAGACATAAGTCCCCGGCCTTCCTGGCCGGGCTCCGCCAAAAGGAACAGCAGGGCTGTGCCGCCCTTTCCCACCTGCGCCGCCGTTTCTGCCAGGCCTGGCGTGGTCTCCCCAAGGCCCAGAAGTGCGTCGTCCTCGTCGCCCTTCTGGAGTTCCTGTGGATCGCCGCCCTCCAGTTCCAGGTCTATGAGCTGGCAGACACGATCTCCATGCAGCGTGTCCGCATCGCCCAGCTGGAAAAGCAGGCTAAAAAACAAAATAATATGTTATATTCTGCTTCACAAACACTGGATGATATCGAAAAAAAATGGCATCGCCTCAATTTCCGCGTCCTGGAAAACACCTGGCGCATCGAAGAACCCGAAAAAGACCCGGACTCCTTATGAGTCCGGGTCTTTTTTGACCTTCTTTTTAATTTTCGATGATCTTCAGGAAGGTTTCCGGTTCCGGCAGGGAATGGAGCAGCTTCCAAGGCGCGCACTGAGCCAGTTCCTCATAGGAATAGCGGCCGGTGGCCACGCTGACCGTGCGGGCGCCGATGGCCTTGCCGCACTGGATGTCATAAGGCGTATCGCCGATGACATAAGCCATCTCGATGGCGTCACCCCAGGCTTTCTTGGCAATGGCCAGGGCATTGCGGGCCAGATCATCGCGATAGTAATAGTTGAAGGCGAAGCCCGAATGAGGGAAATCGAAATACTGGGACAGGCCGAAGACATCCATCTTCATGCGGGCGCCAGTGGCACTGTTGCCGGTCAGCAGGAGTTGCTTATATTCCTTGCGCTGCTGGAAAAAGGCCAGGTTCGCTTCTACCTGAGGCAGGACGACGCCTTCGTCAGCCTTGCGCTTCAGCCATTTGAGGAGCTTCTTTTCGTAGCCCCGGCAAAAAGCGTGGACTTCTTCGTCTGTCGGCATGATGCCCGTCGCTTTGTACAAGAGCTGCTGGCAGATGAAATTATCCGTCCGGCCGCCGGCGGCGATTTTGGGCACGGGCACGTCCGTGCCCTTGAGGTCATGGAAGACTTCTTCAATGGCATATAAGCCGGCCCGGCCTGTATTCAATAAGGTTCCGTCAATGTCCCAGTATAGTAGTTTCACCGTATTCACTCCCTCTGCGGGCACGCACTTGAGTCATTACTGTTTGGATACGATTTCCTTCGTATCGCGGGCGATCATGATTTCTTCGTTCGTCGGGATGACGTACATCTTGACCGTCGAATCGTCCGTGCTGATGAGGGCATCTTTGCCGCGGACGTCGTTGCGCTGCGGGTCGAGTTTAGCACCGAGGTATTCCAGGCCTTCTGCAATGGCAGCACGGTCTTCGATACCGTTTTCGCCGACGCCAGCCGTGAAGGTGATGACGTCTACGCCGCCCATAGCGGCTGCGAAAGCACCGATTTCTTTGCGGACCTGATAATGGAACATGTCGAGGGCGAGCTGAGCGCGTTCATTGCCTTCAGCAGCAGCCTGGCCGAGGTCACGGAAGTCGCTGGAAACGCCGGAAATGCCGAGGACGCCGGATTTCTTATTCATGAGCGTATCCATTTCTTTCGTCGAAAGGTTGTGGTTGTCCATGACGTTGAGGACGATAGCCGGGTCGATATCGCCGCAGCGGGTGCCCATGAGGACGCCGGCGAGCGGTGTAAAGCCCATAGTCGTGTCGACGCATTTGCCGTATTTGATGGCAGCCAGGGAAGAACCGTTGCCGAGGTGGCAGTTGATGATGCGCAGTTTTTCAACCGGTACGCCCATGACTTTAGCGACTTCGCCAGCGACATAGCGATGGCTCGTGCCGTGGAAGCCATAACGGCGGATGTGGTCTTCTTTGTAAAGTTCATACGGAAGGCCATACATGAAGGCTTTAGCCGGCATGGTCTGATGGAAAGCCGTGTCAAAGACACCGACCTGAGGAACGCCAGGCATGATAGCTTTGCAGGCGTTGATGCCGATGATGTTAGGCGGATTGTGGAGCGGAGCCATAGCCGAGCATTTTTCCAAGGCTTTCATGACTTCATCTGTAATGAGCGTGGAAGCCGCAAATTCTTCGCCGCCATGGACGACACGGTGGCCGACAGCATCGATGGCATCCATGGATTTGATGACGCCGCATTCAGCATCGGTGAGGATGTCGAGGACGAGTTTGACAGCGACTTTGTGGTCCGGAATGGACTGTTTGATTTCTTTTTTCTGGCCATTCCATTTGTGTGTCAGCTGCGAATCGGGAAGGCCGATTTTTTCGACCAAACCTTTTGCCATTACTTCTTCATTGTCCATGTTGACGAGCTGGTACTTCAAGGACGAGCTGCCGCAGTTTACAACCAATACGATCATGAAAATTTACCCTCTTTCATTTGTCTTAGAATTATTTGAGCTGGCCAAATACGTGGTCAACTACTTCTTTAGCCAGGGCATCGCCGTCTTTGTACATGTACATGACGTGCCATATCTGGCCATTATCTTCAAAGAAGAGACTCCGCACAGTGAGTTTGGCCGGCTGGCCGTTGAGCGGTTCCGTATAGGAAGCGTTGACAACGGTGGTCTTACGGCCGCTTTCTTCCGCGTCGGTGACCTTCGTTTGCAGATCAGAAACATCCGGTGTCTGTTTCAGCATGGCAACGTATTCCTTTGCCATGGCTGCAGGCGTCGTTTCGCCAGCCGTTTCGGAGACAGCGACGACATTGATGTGCTTATCGTTGTTAATGTACATCATGCCTTCACCATTCTGGCGGCTTACATGTGCCAGATCGAACGGCGTCATGACATACACTTCCGAATTGCCGGCTTTCAGCTGGACATACCCGAAACTGTATTCTTCGAGCATCGTCATGTTGCCACATCCGGACAACAATACGACAGCTGCGGTCATGGCCGCAACTGCTAATAATTTCAATCCTTTCATGCAATCACCTATTTATGCTTTCTACAGACTAGGTTCATTATAGCATAAAAGATTTATAGCGTCACCTAAAAAAAGCGACGAATTGCAAATACTTTCGCCCCTTCCCTTGTCCCTAACGAGTATACACCATTGACGTTTCAATATACCGCCCGTATACTTAACGTAATAAGCTATACTTTTTATAAAAAATGCATCCCATAAATACAGTGATGCCATACTCGGCGTCAATATTGTGAATTTTAGAACTTATGGAGGTCTTATGGAAGCTGTCGCCATCATTGCCGAATTTAACCCCTTTCATACCGGTCATGCCTATCTCATCCGCCAGGTCCGGCGCTTATCCGGGACCGATGCGGCCATCGTCGTCATCATGAGCGGCGCCTTCGTCCAGCGCGGTGAACCGGCCTTTTTCGATAAATGGCACCGCGCAGCCTGGGCCATCGAGGGCGGCGCCGATGCCGTCATCGAACTTCCGGCCGTCTATGCCCTGTCCAGCGCATCGGGCTTTGCCCTGGGCGGCGTCACCTTAGCGGCCCGGCTGGGCTGCCAGTCCCTGGCCTGCGGCGTCGAGGCGGGGACGGCCGAGGATTTTCTCTCCCTGGCCCGCCGGGCCGATACCCTGGAAATCGGCCCGGAGACGGCCAAAAAAGGTTCGGCCGGTCAGGCACGGACCGACGCCCTCATGGCAGCGGCCCCCGACGAGGCCCGGCTCCTGGAGCAGCCCAATGCCCTGCTGGCTTTTGAATACGCCCGGGCCCTCTTGAAGCAGGAACGGCCCCTGTCCTTCCTTCCCCTGCCCCGCCAGGGCCGCCATGGCGATACCGGCCTCGGCGCCACCTTTGCCAGCGCCTCCGCCCTGCGGCAGGCCATGACCGACCATCCAGGCGATGAGAAGCCTTATATATCCTATATAGTAGAAAGAGTCCGCCCGTCCCTGCAGGACCAGCTGACCTTGGGGTCCTTTACAGATTACCGCCGTTACGGCGATTTCGTCGCCGGCCAGAACCGCCTGCTCACGCCGGACCAGCTGCGCCGCCTGCCGGCCTTTACGGAAGGCCTGGAAAACCGCTGGTACCGCGCCTTCGCCGAAGCCGGCGATTACGACCAGGCCCTGAAGCTCATCAAGACGCGGCGCTATGCCTACAGCCGCCTGTGCCGCATGGGGGCCTATACCCTCTTGCAGCCCTCCCGCCGCCTCATGGACCAGTCCTACGAGGCCGGCCCGCAGTACGCCCGCCTCCTGGCCCTCAACGGCCGGGGCGCAGCCTTCCTGAAAGGCGCCCGGGACAGGCTGGCAGTCATCACCAAAATCCGCCAGGACCTTTCCAAACTGACGCCGCTGGGCCGGGAACAACTGGCCTTGGACCTGCGGGCCAGCGATGTCCAGTCATTCTGTTTTTCTAAAGAAAATCAGCGCAAAGGCCATCAAGATTATTATCATTCACCTATTTTTATAGGTATTCAAAAATAATATCTGCTATATGCCTAAAAAATCAAACTGTTTTCCTATTTTCACAATTGTTTTACAGCCTAAAATCTGTTATGATATGTATTGTATTTTTAAAATTATAAGGAGGTTTTCCGCGTGTCTTTAAATCTTAATATCTATCAGACCCTGGCTGCGGCCATCGTCGTCTACTACGTCGGCGTCTTCTTGCGCGTCAAGATCAGCGTCCTTCGTAAGTACTGTATCCCGGCGCCCGTTGTCGGCGGTATCTTATTTGCTATCATCAATTGCATCTTATATACGCAGGGCATCTGGAAGTACGAACAGGATACGATCATGCAGAACATCTGCATGATGCTCTTCTTCACCAGCGTCGGCTATACGGCCAGCATCAGCCTCATCAAGCGCGGCGGCGTCATGGTCTTCAAAATGGCCATCGTCACGACGATTTTAATCGTTTTCCAGAACATCATCGGCTCCGGCCTGGCCATGGCCTTCAACCTGAGCCCGCTCCTGGGCCTGGCAACGGGTTCCATCCCCATGGTCGGCGGTCATGGTACGGCAGCGGCCTTTGGCCCGCTCCTGGAAAGCATCGGCCTCGACAGCGGCGCTACCATTGCCGTCGCAGCCGCTACCTTCGGCCTCGTCGCCGGCGGCGTCATCGGCGGCCCGATTGGCGAAGAACTGGTCCACAAATTCCACCTGGTCAGCTCGGCCGAATCGGAACGCTTCGACCCATCCTTCAATGCTGGCACCGTTTCGAAACTGAAAGCCGTTGCCGGCAATAAGGAACGCGCAGAAAACGCCATCAAGATTGAAAATAAAATCGGTCAGACCATCGACAACTACCGCTTCATGAACGCCATGGCCCACCTCTTCCTGGCTATGGGCCTGGGTACCCTGGTCAGCGGCTTCTTCAGCAGCATCGGCCTTGTCTTCCCCGGATACATCGGCGGCATGATCGTCGCTGCCATCATCCGCAATGTAT
>OIYF01000054.1_pt1 | contig 60805 bp, 51 predicted proteins | sample 1587971 | NCBI WGS metagenome assembly OIYF01 (sample SAMN03283248) | human gut metagenome | biome: human-associated habitat; material: feces | host: Homo sapiens | place: Peru | collected 2012 | reverse complement strand
TTAAGCTCACAAACGCCGAAAGTACTTGGCTGGAAGCGGCCCGGGAGGATAGGAAGCTGCTGATTAACTAAAAAGGACATCTGCCAAGATGTCCTTTTTGCTTGCTTTTAAGAGAATAGTCTAGACTGGCCGGAATCGCCGGGAGGAACAAGCTGCTGATGAACTAAGAAGGATCAATCATGTAAATGGTTGATCCTTTTTGCTTTGCTTTCATTTGGTTCAGGGTTCAAGGTTGAGGGTTCATGGCTCTCGTGGCGGCTTTGCCGCCTTTTTTATTGGGCGATGCTCGAAAGTGGTATTTTAGTCACCAGTCACTAGTCACTAGTCACTCCTACGATACGAGGAAGGATTGTACAGGGCAATATAGAGCATGCAAATCAGCAATTGACTGCAGAGTCCTCAATCTTCGCGTTGTCATACTGCGGCTGGCAAATGGAGATATCGAGTTATTTAGTGACCAATCTCTCAAGAGAAGAATTTAGTAATGAAGACATTGCCGCTCTTTACCGTAAAAGATGGGATATTGAGGTTTCCTTCCGGCATCAGAAATATGCGATTGGCGGCATTGTCTTTCATTCTAAAAAGCTGAATGTTCAACAAATGGAATTGTATACAGCTCTCACCTTGTATAACATCGTTTTCGCTATTATTCAGCACACCAATATCCCAAAGAAGAAGCGAAAAGCAATGTACAAGATCAAATTCTCTACTGCGGTCATTTTCTGTATCGAATATCTATTCAAAAGAGGGACGCAGAACCTGGAGAAGAAGCTATAAAGTAATTTAACGAGAATCGAGAAAAACAGAATTTTTGACAGAAACATAAGGCGAAAGTCGGCAAGAACTTTTAATGTTCGACCAAGATGAATTGTTAACCAATCTCTTAAGCACCCCTCGCATTAATCGAATAACATCAATTTAGTACGAGGACTCTTTAGTGTGCTCAAAATCCGGCTTACAAAAGTAAAACGCATTCATCTTTATCTGCAGCAAGGAAAACGTAGCCTAAATCTTTCAAGTTGACAAATTGAAAAGGGAACTAACGCGGTGATTTCACCTTAACTTAACAGCATTACCCGCGTGGGGAAGGTGGCGAGCGGAGCGAGCCGGATAGGGTACTAGTGGGATGAAAGAGAGCGAGAAGATCGTCTCAAGAGCATCGTATACGAGAGCGTTGCTATCCCCGACATAAAGCCTTCCCCCCTCAAGGGGAAGGCGGCGAGCGAAGTGAGCCGGATAGGGCACTGGCGGTATGAAAGATAGATGAGGAAAACGGAGAAGTGCGCGGCGCATGTGTGGGAAGCGTGACTTCTGACCGCGAATGACAAAGATTTCTCACTTTGCTCGAAATGACGATACAGGAGTCTGATGTCTCCTAGTCTCTTAGTCTCCTAGCCCTTAGTCACCAGCCACTCATTCCGGTTTTCATTCCCGCAGCGTTTCTTATTTGATGTGCCGTACCATCTCTCCCTTCCCTGCGGAATCCGTCACAACCGATTGCCTGCACCGTGACGATTTCATATAATAAAGAAAAACGTACAGAAGCGAGGAAAAGACGATGAAACTGCAATATGGCAATACCTGGTGGGGAAGCGAGTGGCTGAAAGCGCTTGAGGAGGCAGACCATGCGAACCGTCTGCCGCGCGGGCGGGTGTATGCCCGAGGCGGCGCGGTCATTTCCATGCGCCGGGAGGGGGAGACTCTGACTGCGAAGGTGCAGGGGACGCGGCGCACGCCCTACCATGTCACGCTGACGCTCCCTCCTTTTCCGGAAAACAAAGTCCAGGCCTTTCTGGATGATGTATCGCACCATCCTTCGATCGTGACGAAGCTCCTGCATCGAGAACTGTCTCCGGCTGTCATGGAGCTTGCGGAAAGAGCAGGGCTTTCCCTATTCCCTTCCTCGATGAATGACATCGAGATGCATTGCAGCTGTCCTGACTGGGCGCACCTCTGCAAGCACATCGCGGCCGTCATCTATGAGGTGAGCCGTGCCATCGACAATGATCCTTTCCAAGTCTTTTCCCTGCATGGCGTGTCGCTTGTGAGCGAGCTAAAGAAGCGGCATGTGACGATCACAAATGAGATGTCTGCCAAGATTCCGCGCTGGGATGACCTTGTGAAAGGGGAACTGGTGAAGGATATGGCACTTCCCATGGCAGAGGAAACGGCAGAAATTCCAGATTTCACGAAGATCAAAAGCCTCTTTTCCTTATGGATGCGTGTGCTTCCAGCTTCGCCCGCCTTCTATGGGCGAGGCAGCTTCAGCCGCGTCTATGAAAAGACCATGACGGGCGTCAGAAAGATCGCAGAGAAAGCGCTCTTTGATTCGTCAGCCGTTTACGTCGTGGGCGGAGGGAAAGACAGTCTGGAGCTTGCCTCCGTTTCTTCCGTGCATCTCGTGATCGAATGGCTCTCCGAGGGGAAGCTCTATACAGATCGCGGCGACTGGTGGCCGATGAGCCGTTTCCTCGCTGCTCTTCTCGATATGACGGAAGAGGAAGCGGCGGACAGCTCTTACACCGTGCGCGCCTTCCGCGAGGTGGTGCTGCTCGCTATACACCTTCTCCGTACAGGAAATGCCATCCCCGAGCTGGTGCGTGTAGATGAGAATGCGCTCTCCATCCGCTGGATGCCGACCGAGCAGGACGCAGGCACGGCGGAAGCCGTGGGGATCCTCTCGAAATGGGTGACCCCTTCCATGGTAGAGATCGCGCGATACAGAGAGAAGAGATGCTTTGCCAGAGAGCCTGCCGAGGCGGCACTTTCACTTTTTCTCACGCACTTGATGCAAAACCTGGCGAAGAAAAATTTCGCAGACGACCCCATCTATGATCTTTTCTTCATGGGGGAGCCCCTGATGGCGCGGGAAGGAAGGCCGCACCCTGAGGCTGACGGCATCGCATCCTGGCTATCCTATTTCCACCTGAGCGCCGCCCGCTGGCAGCCTGTGTTTCTCGTGTCAGATGATCCGAAAACAAAAGCCTTCCGCCTGGACCTCTCCGTCACAGACAGTGAGGACAGCGAAGGGGACGCAGTGCCGCTCGCGGACGTTTTCAAGAAGGATGACTATGATGCCTGCCGCTACCAGATCTTAAAGGATATGGACCTGCTTTCTTCCCTCGTGACCGGCATGGAAGACTACATGGACAGCGAAGGAAGGACACCGATCTCCTTCACGGCGGAAACCTTTGCCCCCTTCCTTTTGGAAGCCATCCCGGCCATGCGTCTTTTGGGCGCGCGCGTCATCCTGCCGAAGTCCTTGCAGCACCTCATCCGGCCGAAGAAGACACTCCGCCTCAAAAAGAAAGAAGAGGGAGCGGCGCATGCACCGTCCCTCCTCTCTTTGGAAGACATGCTCGACTTCGACTGGCAGATCGCCCTTGGAGACGAGCGGATGTCTCCGGAAGATATCGAAAAACTATCCGTCAAAGCAGGCTCCCTCATCGCATTCAAGGGGCAATACCTCTACGTGACCGAAGCAGATCTGAAAAAGCTCGAAAAAATGTGGCAGCGTCCCGCCTCCCTCAAAGGGGAAGAACTCCTCCGCATCGCCCTCGAGGGCAGCTATGAAGGCGCGGAGATCACCATGACGAGCGAGGTGAAGCGACTGCTCTCCTCCATAAAAGAGGGCGAGTCCGTCGCGCTGCCGGAAAATGTATGTGCGACACTTCGCCCCTACCAGAAGCGCGGCTATGCGTGGCTTTACAACAACAGCCGACTCGGCTTCGGCAGCATCCTAGCCGATGATATGGGCCTTGGGAAGACCCTTCAGGTCATCACCTTCCTCGAAAAGCTCCGCGAAGAAGGACGCCTTGCCAAGAAGAAAGCACTCATCGTCGTGCCGGCGAGCCTTCTCTCCAACTGGCAGGAAGAGATTGCTCGCTTCGCACCTCTCCTCACCGTTTTCCTCTACTACGGCGCCAAGCGCGACCTCGCTGATTTCCATGGGGACATCCTTCTTACCACCTATGGACTCCTTCGAAGCGACCAGGAGCTTCTCAAAAAGAAGAAATGGGAAGTCTTCATCATCGACGAAGCGCAGAACATCAAGAACCCTGACACCGCCCAGAGCCGCGCCGTCCGCAGTATGAAAGCACCCATCCGCATCGCCATCTCCGGCACTCCCGTCGAGAACAGCCTCAAAGAATTCTGGTCCATCATGGAATTTACCAACAAAGGCTACCTCGGCAGTGCGAAGACCTTCCAGACACGCTATGCGAATCCCATCCAGTACGAGCAGGATAGAAAAGCAGCCGAACGCTTCAAAAGCATCACCGCGCCCATGCTCCTGCGCCGCCTCAAGACAGACAAGGCCATCATCAGCGACCTTCCGGATAAGCTCGAGCAGGACGAGTACACCCTCCTTACCCCCGCGCAGGCCGCCTTGTATCACCAGACCGTAGAAGAAAGCCTCCGCGTCATCAGCGAGCAGAAGGACGGAGACAAAGCCTCCCTCTTCAAGCGCCAGGGCCTCGTCCTGCAGATGATCCTCGCCCTGAAGGAGATCTGCAACCATCCCGCCCTCTTCACCAAAGAGGACAACTGGGATCCCGCCCTCTCCGGCAAAGCCGAGCGCCTCCTCGATCTCGCAGAAAGCATCCAGGCCAGCCGTGAAAAGGCCCTGATCTTCACCCAGTTCAAGAGCATGGGCGACAAGCTGGCAGATCTCCTCGAGAGCAGGCTGGGAGAACGTCCGATGTTCCTCCACGGCGGCTGCTCTCTCCGGGAGAGAAAAGACATGGTGGACCGCTTCCAGACAGACCCGAAGGCGAGATTCTTCATCCTCTCCCTGAAAGCCGCCGGCACCGGCCTCAACCTCACCGCCGCCTCCCATGTCATCCACTACGACCTTTGGTGGAATCCCGCCGTAGAGTCTCAGGCGACAGACCGCGCCTACCGCATCGGACAGAAGAACAACGTCCTCGTCCACCGCTTCATCACCAAGAACACCTTCGAAGAAAAGATCAATGAGATCATCCAAAAGAAAAAATCCCTCGCCGACATGACCGTTTCTGTCGGCGAAAGCTGGATAGGAAATATGACGGATGATGAGCTTTCCAAGATATTCCGGTGAGAGGCGGAGACGAAGAGAAGTCAGAGGGCAGAGGTCAGGAGTCTGACATCTGACCTCTGACTTCTCTACGTCTTTCATTGACAAATTATGTAGACTGGCGATTTTTTTCGCGTTTTATAACGAAATATGATATAATGTGAACGTAAAAATGGTAAAGAGAAAAGTGGAAACCGAGTGATTTCTACGGAAGTATCGTAAGCGAAAAAAATTTCGGGGGGGGGTAACAATGCCTCGCCCCCTTTTTAGGCTAGGAGGCTAGGAGACTAAAAGACTTGAAGACATCAGATAGCAGGGTGATTTTTTCAGTCTCGCAGACTTCGGGTCTAAAGTCTCGCAGTCTAAAGTCTAAATTCTCCGAGTCTAATGTCTCACAGTCTCACAGTCTCATAGTCTCATAGTCTCATATACAAGAAAGAATACCACCACATGAACAACCCTAAATACCACCATTCCATTTCCTGCGCATCCGGCGCCGCATTTTTCTACCTCATAGGCGACTACATCGCCCTCGTCCTGGCAGGGATACTTTCCCTTGCCATTCGAAACCTCCTGATCACCCACACCACCTATCACATCGCCCCCATCTACCAATATTTCTGGGTACCGCTGGTCTACATGGCCTTTATCCTCTATGAGGGACTCTATGGGAAGCGCATGCTCATCTACCAGATGATGAAAAAATTGTTCTGGGCTTCCCTGGGCGGTACCGTCTTCTCCATCATCCTCATGTTCCTTGCGCAGGTGGCAGGGGACGTATCCCGTTTCTACGTCATCCTCTACACCGCGATCTCCTTCGCCCTGCTCTGCCTTTTCCGTGTCATTCTGGCGAAAGGAATGAAGAAATCGAAAGCCTTCCAGATCCCCATCCTCATCGTCGGGGCAGGAAAGACCGGCGAAGTCATGGCACGCCAGATACAGAATGATACCGGCATGCGCTACCGCATCGTCGGCTTCCTCGAAGACCATGAGCCCTACGACAAGTCCTGCACCATCCTTGGCGGATTTGGTGACATGGAGCGCGTTATCCATGATACCGGCGTCCAGTATGTCATCATCGCCGCCCCCGGTATCCCACAAACCCAGCTCTCTTCCCTCATCTACCAGGCACAGACCCTCGTGAGAAATGTAGGCGTCGTGCCGAACCTTGTCGCCGTCCCCATGTCGAATGTGACCGCCGAGTCCTTCTTCGATGCGAAGATCATGGTGCTCCAGATCCGGAACAACCTCGCCCGGACATCGAACCAGATCGCCAAGCGTCTCTTCGACCTCGCCGCCACCATCTGCGGCGGCCTTCTGATCTCGCCGATCCTTCTCCTCATCGCAGCATGGGTCTATCACGACTCTCCGGGACCGGTCATCTTCAAGCATCGCCGTGTCGGCAAAGACGGGAAAGAATTCAACTGCTACAAATTCCGCTCCATGTGCACGAATTCCCAAGAGGTCTTAGACCGTCTCCTCGCGACCGATCCGGCGGCGAAAGAAGAATGGGATAGGGAATTCAAACTGAAGAACGATCCCCGCATCACCAAGAGCGGCGCCTTCCTCCGAAAGACCAGCCTCGATGAGCTGCCCCAGCTCCTGAACGTCCTCAAAGGCGAAATGAGCCTCGTCGGTCCCCGTCCCATCATCCAGAAGGAAGTCCCGCGGTATGGGAGATATATCAAGGAGTACTACTCCGTCCTCCCCGGCATCACCGGCATGTGGCAGACCAGCGGACGAAGCGATATCGACTATCCCGAGCGCGTGCAGATGGACAGCTGGTACGTGCATAACTGGAGCGTGTGGCTGGATCTCGTGCTCCTCTGGCGCACCATTGCAGTCGTCCTCAGCCATAAAGGGGCGTATTGAGACTTTTGAAACTTTGAGATGTGGAGACATTAGAAATTGGATATTAAAAGTCAGAAGTCAGAAGTTAAGCAGGCATTGCTCACATAGGCTGAGAAGGAGGAGCGAGTATGCAGCATCGGATCGATTGGATAGATGCATTGAAAGGATTTGCTATATTGACTGTCGTGATCGGACACTGTATCACAGACAGCTTATCGTCACAAACATTTCCGGAATACGCAGCGCTTTTGCAGATGATGTATGATGCGATCTATTCCTTTCATATGCCGTTGTTTTTTATGATCAGCGGGTATGTTTTTTACCTGACGAAAAGTTATCGCAAGTGGAAAACTAAGGTGCTGGATTTCAGCATTGTATATGTCATATGGTCCACTTTGATGTGGTTTTCTAAATACATGATGAGCGGAGATGTCAATCATCCTGTCACAATCATCGATTTGGTCAGTATTGTCTATAAACCGATTATGGTTTATTGGTATCTCTATGTTTTGATCATTCTGTATGCGATCGTATCCTGTTTGAGATGGGAGAGAGTCAGTTGGAGGCTTTTGGGAATATCGGCAATAGTTGCTATAATTGTGAAAACCATTCAGCTGGATATAGGGGTTATAAACAATATTGCATACCATATGTTCTATTTTCTGGCAGGGGGGGGTATTGCTGCAGACCGGATTGCTGCAAAAGCTGAAACTTAAACATGCTGCTTTCTTAAGTGCATTGGTTTTGATGAACTGTATTTTCTATTTCAGCGGGATTCCCACGGCAGCACTGGTTGTAGCTGCAAAGCAATTCTTGATAGCTAGCTGCCTCTCGCTCCTTTGCTTTTGGGCGTTTTCCAGGCTTGGTGTCAATGCGGCGCTTCGCGTGATGGGTGTCAATACTCTTCAGATCTATGTGATGCATTGCTTTTTTACCGGCGGTCTGAGGATCCTCTTCAAGCATATGCATATGGGAAGCCTTGGATTATATTTTGTAATGACCACAGCATTGGGCGTCATCGTACCTGTCTTTTGCGCGAAAATTGCCCGAAAGATACCTCTGCTTCATGTAGTGTTTGAACCTAATATCGGAAAAAAAGGAAAAGGAGATTCCATATGAATCCTTATGATTATCTGATTGTCGGCGCAGGTTTATTTGGCGCCGTTTTTGCGCATGAAGCCGCGAAAGAGGGGAAAAGCGTTCTTGTCATCGAGAAACGGGATCATATCGCAGGCAACGTGTACACGGAAGACATGGAAGGGATCCATGTACACAAGTACGGAGCGCACATCTTTCATACAAATCTGAAGCATGTTTGGGACTATATGCAGCAGTTTGCCACATTCAACCGTTTTACCAATTCACCGGTCGCCAATTATCATGGCGAGCTCTATTCCCTGCCTTTCAATATGTACACCTTTAATAAAATGTGGGGGGTCGTGACGCCGGAGGAGGCGGCGACCAAGATCGAGGAAGAGAAGCGGGCGGCTGGCATCACGGAGCCGAAGAATCTGGAAGAACAGGCGATCTCTCTGGTCGGGACGGACATCTATGAAAAGCTCATCAAGGGTTATACGGAAAAGCAGTGGGGACGTCCCTGCAGCGAGCTTCCTGCTTTCATTATCAAGCGGCTCCCGGTGCGTCTGACTTTTGATAATAATTACTTCAACGCACTCTATCAGGGGATTCCTGTCGGCGGCTATACGAGGATGGTGGGAAATATGCTTCACGGTGTCGAGGTGAAGCTCGGTGTTGACTATCTGGCAGACAAGGAGAAGTGGGACAGCATGGCGGAGCATGTCATCTATACTGGCCCGATCGATGCCTATTTTCACTACGCCCTTGGACCACTGGAATATCGCAGCGTGCGTTTCGAGACAGAAGTCCTGGATCAACCGAATTTCCAGGGAAATGCAGCGGTGAACTATACAGATCGAGAGACGCTATGGACGAGGATCATCGAGCATAAGTGGTTTGAATTTGGTAAAGACAGCGAAGGAAATGATCTTCCGAAAACAGTCATCAGCCGGGAATACTCTTCGGAATGGAAAGTAGGCGATGAGCCATACTATCCGGTCAATGATGAGAAGAATGGAGCTCTTTATCAGAAATATAAGCAGCTGGCAAAAAAGGAGACGAAGGTCATTTTCGGCGGACGTCTTGGCGAGTATAAGTATTATGATATGGATGCGGTGATCAATTCAGCATTGCAGTGTGCGGAGAAGAGATTGGGAGACTGAGAAACGCCAGACGTTAGACATTAGATGTCAGAAGTCAAGCATTGTTCATCAGCTGAGAGGACGGAGCGAGTATGCAGCATAGGTCGATTGGATAGATGCATTGGAAGGATTCGCTATAGCTGCAATGCCCAAAGTCTAATATCTCCAAGCCGGATAGTCTTTCATAAAGAAAGGAGTCTAAAATCAATTGGATCTAAAAATTCTTATCGCTGCCCATAAAAAATACTGGATGCCAAAAGACGACGTATACATGCCACTCCACGTCGGAGCAGAGGGGAAAGAGCCGCTGGGCTATACGCCGGACAATACAGGCGAAAACATTTCCTCGAAGAATCCTAACTACTGCGAACTCACCGGCCTCTACTGGGCCTGGAAGAATATGAATTGCGAGTACATCGGACTTTGCCACTATCGCAGATACTTCGGAAAGAGCACGCACACCAAAGACATCGAAAAGAAGAAAAGTGCTATTTTCCATCGAGCAGACTATGAAAAACTGCTAGAAAAATACAATGTCATACTACCCGTGAAGCGAAACTATTATATCGAGACCGTCAGGAGCCAGTATGAACACGCCCATTTCAAAAAAGACTTGGACGAAGTCCAGAAGATCATCGCTGAGAAATATCCCGGCTACGCGGATGCTTTCACCGCGGTCATGGATCGCCGGACGCTGCACATCCTGAATATGTTCGTCATGAAGAAAAGCTACTTTGACGAATATTGTACCTGGCTTTTTGACATTCTCTTCACGCTGGAGAAGCGCATCGATGTCTCTTCCTATGATTCCTATGAAGCGCGCATCTTTGGATTCCTCTCCGAGCGTCTTTTTAACGTATGGCTGGAAAGGCAGAATCTGAAGAAAGTGGAAGTGCCCGTAGTGTTTTTGGAGAATATCGACTGGCCGAAGAAAATCAGAGATTTTTTGAAGCGAAAGTTTTTAGGGCGATGATCAGAATGAGATAATCAGATAGTTAGAATTTCAGTTGTTCTGTGTTTGGATTTTTATATAATAATAGAGGAAAAGAAAACCTTATCTAGTTATTTAGAAGAAAGGATTCTTTTTTAATATTGGAGATTAAGATTAATATGAAACGACTTAATGCTGATGAAATGAAAGTTATTGAATTAGATATGCTAAAGGATATTTCAAACTTTTGTGATAATAATGGTATTCGTTATTATCTTTGCGGCGGTACTTTATTAGGGGCGGTTCGACATAAGGGATTTATTCCATGGGATGACGATATGGATATAGCGATGCCTCGTCCTGATTATGAGAAATTTTTAAAGATGTACAATAATTACGGTCATCGTTATGAAGTTAATGGCATTGAAAATAATCCTTCATGGCATTCTACTTTTGCTCGAGTAGAAGATAAATGCACTGTATTATACGAAGGAACACTGAAAAAGAAGTACTGGAAGAGGCATGTTTTTGTTGATGTTTTTCCTTTGGATGGAATACCAGATAATCCTAAAGAAGAAGCTCGTTTCATGAATAGGCAGAATCTATTAGGGATTATCACAAATGCTTCCGCATTCAGATTTTATCCTAGTCGACATTATTCTGATTCTAAGAAGTCTAATACTAATTTACGTAATTTTGCTAGGACTATTTCAAAGTATCTAGCAGTTGTTTTGTTTTCAGGGGTTAATACACAAAAAATCATTAAATTAGTTAATCAAAATTCTCGAAAGTATAAATATGGAGCAACGAAGAGCATTGGAATTACAGTTATTGTATGGAATCGACATTTTGAACAATCTAGCGCGGAATCGTTTGCGGAAAGAGTGAAGTTTAAATTTGAGGATGGTGAGTTTTGGGGCCCTAAAGGGTATGATGAATATTTGACCAAAACTTATGGGGATTATATGACACCACCACCTGAAAAGAATCGTGTTTCTCATCATAGTTTTGAGGCTTATTTGATTGATAGTAAGGAAGAAAGGTGAATTCAAAAAATGGTATATGTAAATAAAAATATTAAGAATACAGTAAGAGTTTTTCCCGAACAAGGGCGATATGACTATTATCGATATGATATGAATGAAAATCCAGATGGATTGCCAAAAGCTTTTGTTGATGAAGTATTACAGGAAATTACTCCTCAATTTTTATCAATCTATCCGGAACCGGGTAAGTTTCTGAGAAAATATGCAAGATTCGTAGGAATAGAACCGGAAAATCTGACAGTAACTAATGGCTCGGATATGGGACTACGGTATATTATGGAAACTTTTGGAGAAGTAGGGAAGAATGTAGTAACTGTTTCTCCATCTTTTGAGATGTATTGGGTGAATTGCAATATTTTGGGATATCATCATGTTCCAGTTCCATATGAGTCCGATATGACAATTAAAATTGACAATATACTTAATGCAGTAAATGAAAACACTCGCATAGTTGCACTTTTAAATCCAAATAATCCCATTGGAAATGTTTATACACAGGAAGAAATTAATCGGGTTATAGAAAAAGCTAAGCGAGTTGGAGCAGTAGTTATTATTGATGAAGCTTATCATTATTACTACCCGAATACTTTTTTGTCGACAGCTCTGGAAAATGATAATGTAATTATATTGAGAACTTTTTCAAAAGCATTTTCAATTCCGGCTTTGCGGTTAGGAGTGATTATTTCAAATCCGCAGATTATTCACTATATTAATAATTCTAAGATGACTTTTGACGTGAATTCCGTGGCGTTACTCTTTGGAGAAAGGTTACTTGATCATCCGGAAATTTTACAGGATATAGTGGATTCTGAAAATCAAGGGAAATCTTATACTCTGTGCGAACTTTCTAAGAAAGGGTATGCTTGCCGTGATTGCAGGGGAAATTATATATTTGTGAAACCTAGGCATGATGCAAGGAAAGTCGCTGCAAGGCTAGAAAGTGAAAAACAGGTGTTGGTTCATCCTTATGGCAATGAATTATTAAAAGATTATCTTCGAGTTTCGGTAGGCTCGGTAAAATCTATGAAAACCTTTTTAAAGGCTTTTTATGAAGTAGATTTGACTGATTAAGGGATATGAATATGAAAAAAGTTATAACTTATGGTACTTATGATCTTTTTCATCAGGGACATTATAACCTTTTGAAGAGAGCAAAAGCATTAGGCGACTACCTTATCGTTGGGGTTACTTCTGATTATTTTGATAAATCACGAGGAAAGTTTAATGTTCATGACGATTTGATGACACGTATTGAGAATGTGAAAAAAACTGGGTTTGCTGATCAGATTGTTGTTGAAGAATATTTTGGACAAAAACTTGATGATATAAAGAAATATGGGGTAGATGTTTTTACGGTTGGCTCAGATTGGAAAGGATATTTTGACTATCTGAACGAATACTGTAAGGTCGTTTACTTGGAAAGGACTAAAGGAATTTCCAGCACTCAGATTCGTAATGAACATAGTGTACGTTTGGGTATTGTGGGCAATGAAATTATTTTGGATCGTTTCTTAAGTGAGATAAAATATGTCAGTGGGATTGAAGTAGCTGGTGCCTATACTCCCCTGGATGCTGTGGACTCCAAGTATAAGTCTATTCGGTTTCAGCAATTTCCTCTATACCGCACCTATGCGTCTTTGCTTGAAGATGTAGATGCTGTTTATATCAATGCACCTTTAAAACTGAGAGATAATTTAATAGAGGAAGCTCTTGGACAGGGGAAACATGTGCTTACGGAGTTTCCCTTCAGTCTCAACTATCAAAAGGCCAGGAAATTCGTAAAAGTTGCGTCGGAAAAGAGCCTGGTCTTGATGGAGGGATTAAAAACCGCTTACTGCCCGGCTTTTGGAAAGATGATTTCTTTAGTAAAAAGTGGACGCATTGGCAAAATACTCAGTATTGAAGCTAATTTTACTCAAATCCTCGGTGATGATCTTCCTAATCAGGTACGTATAGCAGGAGGCAGTGTTGCTTCTTTGGGAGCATATCCACTTCTTGTTGTTTTTAAATTACTGGGATATAATTATAAAAATATTGAATTCATTACACATCAAGAAAATGGCATTGATACAATGACCAGAATGAACTTCGTTTACGATGGTGCTATTGCTACTTCGTTGGTGGCGATAAATGCCAAAGCAGAGGGGGCGCTGACCATTTCAGGGTCAAAAGGATACGTATATGTTCCTGCGCCTTGGTGGAAAACAGAATATTATGAGCTAAGATATGAAGATATCAACAATAACTCTAAATTTTTCTACAAATTTGAAGGCGAAGGATTGAGATACGAAATTATTGAATTTATTAAAAGAATAAAAGATAATAATATGATGGCGGGATCTCTAACATGTATGGATATGTTGGCGGAATCGAAAGTAATTGATTGTTTTATGAAAGATAAATATAATGTACCATTCTAAAGAAAAGAGGCCATATATGCCATTGTTTAGTCTAATAATGCCAGTTTACAACAATACAAAAGAAGAATTAGAAAATAGTATTGATAGCGTATTGAAACAAAGTTATAGCGACTATGAATTAGTTATTATTGATGATGGTAGTTGTGATAGTTGTGCTAAATTATTGGATACATTTGTTCAAACTAATATACATGTATATCATTGTGAACACCAAGGCGTCTCGGCGAGTAGAAACTATGGGGTGTTAGTAGCGAAGGGCATGTATATTAGTTTTTTGGATGCGGATGATTTGCTAACAAATGATTTTTTATTAGATGTAGCGAATATTTTGAATGTAGCAAATCCTGATATAATATATGGACTATTAGAATATATCAATATAGAGAAATCAAAAACAGATTATCTTTCGGTTAATAGTTATAAAAATTCTCATTTGAATTATTGTGTGTTAAATGATAACGATATGGATGACTTGCGTTTTCATATGTTCAATTTAGGATGTCTTAAATACCACAACAAAGGTGCCTATATTAGCAGAGGACCTGTAGCAAAAATGTTAAAAAAGTCGTTATGTTTAAATTGTTTATTCAATACAGAATTGCAGTTTGGTGAGGATGAGGAGTGGAATTTACGGCTTCTTACTTTAAAACCGGTAGCAATAGTATCTTATAGAGTGTGGTATTACTATATATATCGAAATACGTCTACGTTGCATAGATTTAGAGCGAATTATATTGATCTGAGTATAAAACGTTTAAAAGCAATGCAGAAATATATCTTATCAAGTGAAGATAAAAAAGCTTTTCATCTCGAAGCTATGAGAAATATAAAAGAGATACTACAGTTTTATATTCTGTCGGATAGTTTTAACGGATCTATGATGAACAGATTAGCTATATATGATACTGTGCTTCAACTAGAGCCATGGAAATCTGTGCTTACAATAAAAAATTTTTTCAATGCAACAATTAAAGGGAAAGTTTATGCTTTAATGATTAAGAGTTACATTCTTTTTTTTATTATGCTCTTAAGAAAATAGTTTATGCTTTATAGTGGGAGTGGCAGTATGACTATAATTCTATCTGTTTCTGTAGCAACTTATAATGCATCAAAAACCATTGAGCAATGTTTAGATTCATTTATCAATTCAAAATATGTAAGATTGGGTATGTCAAGAATTTTGTGTAAATTTCTTAGAAATTTTTGTCATATTTTCTCATCAGAGGACCCAGCCGTTCATCAATAAGCAGCTGATTCAGGCTTATAGCCCAATTGGCCAGGCGATGTGAATTCCATTTCTTATAGAGTTCCAAGATTCAAAGATAGAAGATTTTAAAAACAGCGTCTTCATTAGGAAATGAGCCTTTCTTCGTAACCTTGCGGAAGCTGGTATTTACGCTTTCAATAGCGCTGGTCGTGTACATTACCTTGCGTACGGCGCTGCCTTAATTAAAAAGCTGCTCGACGTGTTGGAAGTTGTTTTCCCAGACGGCGACGGCGCCGGGATATCCCTGCCAGTCCTGCTTAAACTGGTCGAAAACCCGCTGCGCTCCTTCTACCATAAATCCCTTTCAGCTGCTTTGTGAAAGCATGCCACTGCTTCCGGGGAATATAATGAATAGAGTTTGATGCGAGATGGACGATACAGCGCTGTTCGGTGACATTCGGGAAAATAGCTTTTGCGACCTTTTCCAAGCCGGATACGCAGTCAATCGAGAGGATGCCTAAATCCTCGATGTCACGGGCTTTAAGCTCATCGAAAATCTGCATCTAGGCATGCTTCTTTCCGTTTCGTTGATCCAAAGGCCCAGTATGTCTTTGTACCTGTTGGTATCGTAAGCCAGCATTACATAGACAGCGACCTGACGGATACCGCATTCCATCCGCATAGAAACATAGATGCAGTCTACAAAGGAAAAGGATAGAATGGCTTTAGCGGCCGTGTGCGCCAGCGATTCACTTTTGCCATAACGCAATCCGTAATATTCGAAATTTTTCATGAGAGAGCTGAAAACTATAAATATCTTCGATGGTAGCAATAATGTCACGCTGGTTCATACCACGTGCATACATGGCCAATACTTTGCCTTCAATAGACAATACATCGCGCTGATGTTTCTTTACAATCTGAGGTTCAAACGGCCCCTGACGGTCCCTAGGGACACGAATAAGGACTTCACCTAGCGAGGTTTTCAACGTCTTCTGGGAATACCCATTAAGGGCATTTGTTGAATCTTCTGAATGCCCATTCTTTTCATAACCGAGGTGATTCTGCATTTCCCCTTTCAGTACAGCTTCAAATATAGGGCCCAAAACCTGCTTCAAGGCATCCTGTATGTCCTAGGCATCTTTAATATTATAGTAATATCATAGTTTTCAAGAATCTGCTGAGCAATTTGTTCTCCGAATGTCGGCGTAGCCTTTTTACGTTTCGTCATGAATACCATCCCTAATGTTTGATTACCCAATTATGAGGGGATAAATTAAATTTGTGCAATAACCGGTTTACACAAACTATTTTACACTCTCAAAAGATTTTGAAGTTATCGTTGTGAATGATGATTCTAAAGATGAGACTGTGGATATTGTATCCACTACATACGTTTAAAATCCAAGAAACTGGTTTAAATCTTTGGGATCATTATACCGTCTATTCCCTCAAGTAATGATAAGGGTTATATGGTTCGGATACTAGAGTTTAAAAATATTTACTAATAGAAGGGTGCAGATATGAATAGTACTATTCGTGATTATATTTTTTTCTTATTATGCTTTTCTTTGATTTTTGATAATATACCCAAACCTATTCAATTAAATTTTCTAGGGGGGGAAGTTGGAAATAAACTGGTAATCTATCCTTTGTTGACCGGAGCGATTTATAGTGCTTATTGTCATTACAAGTATAGGGATATTTTTGTTCATATCGAATGGTTTAAAAGATATATTGCAGTTTTTATTGCAGTGATTGCTTTATCTACTATTACAGGATTAGTGTTTTTTCCTTATTACGATTTAGTATTCAGTGGCCCTGCGAATCAGTTTGAAAAATTACCTCGAATTTTGGATTTTTTACACTTGCATGGCATATACATCAATCAAAAAACAATGATGCAGCTGTGGATTATCCTTCGGCAGCTAAAGGGAATCCTGATGGAATCCTTTTGGTGTTTTGGCGGAGCTTACATGATTTATTGCTGGTATAAAAATGATTGGCATAGAGCGGTAAATATCATGGTCCGAGGCATTTCGGTATCGTTTATCGTACTATTTTTTTATGCGCTGGTTGAGATTTCTTACTTAGGTGGAAGTTTGAGGGCAGCAGATGTATTAAAAAGTATTAATCCATACATTCATACAATTGTTACTAATCATGAGTGGTGGCCACCTTTGCTTTGGAAGAACCAATTAAGGCTGGTATTTCCTGAGCCGTCGCATGTTGGAAATTTTATTGGCATTGGATTGCCAATCATTTGGTATATGTATTTTAGCCAGAAAGGGTGGGCTTTAACATTTGCATTAGCTATTCATACAGTCATGTCTTTTTTGATATTTATGACAAAGGCAAGAACAGCGTGGGGAATGTTAGCGGGGATGATGGTGCTTCTCCTATGCCTTATTGTATGGGGAAAGCGCTATGCATTGCTAAAGAAATTTGTCGTCCTTACTGTCTGTATATGGATTGGGTTTATTGGATTTCTTCAGTTTGAAAATTATTCGTTGTCAACATCTACGCATAGTGAACAGGTTGTGGCAGTGCAAGCAATTGAAAATAATTTTACTAGTTTGGCTTCAAGTAATAAGAGAAGCAATGGTGCAAGATATGCTTTGTTAAAAGCATATCTTCGGACGGGGATAGAGCATCCTTTCTTTGGTGTAGGGATAGGGCTTGCTAGTGCATATGTGCGTGATCACTTTACTGCGAAAGAATCAGAAAATAGTGAAATAGCATTATGGATACATTATCAGGATACACATGGTCCGCTGGCTTACGGATATTCTATCCCTGATGCAATGAATGAATTTGTAAATCGTTTCTGTACAACAGGTGCTTTTGGTGTAATTGTCTTTTTCTTTCCTTTTGCTTATATCACAATATTGTTATTAAAGAAATGGCGAAGAGACTCTGAATTAACTAGTATGTTTGTTGTTTTAGCTCTTGTTTCATCAGTTGTAGCTGGATGTAATGGCGGCGTGAATATACTGTATGCGGTATGGATATTGCTTGGCGTTAGCTATGCAATTATTTTTGGCAGAAACGAGAAAGGAAACACTTAATGAATGGGCGAAAAGAGGGAATTCTTCTTAGCTATTTCAATATTGCTCTACAAGTCGTAATTGGCTTTCTTTATGTGCCTATTCTTCTCCATTATATTGGACAAAGCGAGTACGGCCTGTATCAGCTCATGGGATCTTTAATCGCCTATTTCAGCATTATGGATTTCGGCCTCTCTGCTGCGGTCATCCGGTTCTATGCCAAGTACAGAGCATTGAAGGACAGTATCGGCATGGAGAATATACTTGCCATTTCTGTTCGTGGATATGGTGCAGTGACTGTATTGGCACTGGCTATAGGCTTTATTTGTTATGGCTTTCTGGACGTTATCTTTACAGGAGGTATGACGGTATCAGAAGTGGATGAAGCAAAGCAGATTTTCCTGCTTTTACTTTTGAATATTGTCATTACTTTATCTACCATGGTTTTTCGTTCCGTCATTAATGCCCATGAGCGGTTTTTCTTTTTAAAAGGGATGGAGACCATTCAGCTGGTCATGCAGCCAGTTCTTGTCGTACTTGTGCTACAGCAGCATCCCACCGCCTTTTCTGTGGCAACTGTGCAGACGGTTCTGAATCTGGTTCTCAGTGGGGCAAGAGTATATTATTGTTTCCATGACCTTCATGTGAAAATTCGTTTTCATTATTGGAACCATGAGCTTTTCTCAGAATTTAAAAAGCTGGCTCTGAGTGTTTTTGCTGTATCATTGATTGACCAGGTCTTTTGGAAAACAAACCAGATTATTCTGGGAATTATCAGCGGTACTACGGCTGTGGCGGTATATTCTATTGCTTCGCTGATTTATATGAATTATATGGCACTGTCAATAGCTATTTCTGGCGTGTATCTGCCTCATGTTACCGGCATGGTGGCAAGAAAGGAATCTATCGGTAAGCTTTCGAATCTCTTTATCCAAATAGGCAGATGGCAGTATTATCTATTAGCTCTGGTGGGAACTGGGTTTATTATCTTCGGGAAACAGTTCATTTCTTTATGGGCTGGACCGGGATTTGAAGATTCTTATATTATTACTTTGCTCATTATTATTCCTTTTACCGTGGATTTGATTCAAAATATTGGTCTTGCTATTATGCAGGCTATGAATCGCTATGATTTCCGAGCTCGCATTTATTTTTTTACAGGGATTTTGAATCTTGTCATGGCGATTCCAATGGGAATGCATTATGGGGGAATTGGCTGTGCAGTGGCTACTGGCGTTTCCATGATCGTAGGAAATGGATTCATCATGAACTGGTACTACGCAAAAGAGATACACCTTGACATTGCTTCCTTCTGGAAACAGATAGGCAGGATATCTCTGGTTACAGGTGCATGTCTTGTGATAGGATATGCTGCTAATGTATACCTTTTGCCTAAGGGGGGGATAGGGCCTTTTGTTTTGAAGGCAGCAATGTATACAATACTGTATATGGTAATGATATATGCCTTTGCTATGAATCAGATGGAACGAGAGAAAATCCAGGCTGCTTTAAGGAAATGGCATATTTGCTAAAAAGCGAATGTGGTAAAGGAGTTCTCTTTTACTTTTATAATTGTTAGCCGCTATTTATCTATTGTAGCTTTTTAGGTTGCTTGCCCTGGATACAGCATTGGGAACATATTTGGGGTTAGGTGGTTCATCGGAGGCCTCCCTATGCGTTTCAATGTACGGTAATTGAGCGGCTATATCCACGCTAACGAGCTTTAACCAGAAAACCAGCAGATCAGCTTCTGGATTTCGACGCCTCATATCCTGAATGAGCTTTAATTCCGCAGCTGTATGTGCTTTGGAATGGTATTTTGCCCGGCGGGATTTATTACGAGGGACTCCAGTGAGCCATTATAACGTCGAAGCCAGCGATATACGTATGGGCGATATGTATTGTACTGGATGGCGGCTTTAGTAACGCCGTGCTTCAATGGATATTTGACCGTAGATCTACGATGTTTTATAACTTGTGATATAATGTTCATGCGAGATACTCTTTTATAAAAGCTTTTTTGACGAACTAACTATATCACAAGTATTATTATTGCGCTATTTGGATCTATTATGGCGTTGTTTTTGAATGAGGCTTTTTACAGTATGTACTTATGTGTTGGAGTTTTGTACACAAAAATTTGGAATATTCGAAACAATGTGTAGTGGATGCTGGGCAGCCAGTCTGTAGAATCATGTTTTAGAGAGGGAATATACAATTTTGCAGAAATTAAATTCATTACAGGGCTTTCGATTTTTAGGCTTCTTACTCATATATCTGCCCCATGCCGGATGGATTCTGTGGTCGGATTATACATATTTCGCATTTGGTACTCGTGGGGTGGAAATCTTCTTTGTCCTGTCCGGATACTTGGTGGCATATAATTACAGCAATGCTGAATTTGAATATGACTTGAAATCTTCCTTTTATATATGTTATCGAAAGCTAAGAAGTTTTATTTTTTGCACATGCTGACTTTCCTGATTCTTCTCTGTCGTATGGAGAGACACGGATTTACATACCCAAGTGGACTATCCGGATTTGTCCGTGATGTATTTCTTAATATAACACTGCTAAAAAGCTGGTATGATCCTTCTAAGTTTACTTTTAATGGGGTGACATGGTTTCTATCCAGTATTTTGTTTATCTATTTTTGCGTCCATTTTATTATCCATTTCTTTAAAAGTAAAAAATGGGGGGGTATAGCAGTATTCTCGTTCCTTACGATCTTTCTCGTGAAAATGGCGTTTGATACCTTCGGATGTAAAATGGGGATGAATCCCTGGCCTGGAGTATTTGGTTGGTACTGCAATCCAGCATATCGGCTATTGGATTTCTTGCTGGGGTATACTGGTTTTCTGGTTCTGGAGAAAGCATCTTTGCGGATGGTATCTTGGAAAATTTCTCTTATTCAATGTACCGTCTTAGCTTTCTATTTCGCTGCATGTCGTCTATTCGATCATCAATGGGTGCCAGCTCCTTTTATTTTACTTACTATAGTTTTGATTTTCACTTTTACTTTACCGGATGGTATTTTTGATATTATTTTTGGAAATCGATTCCTGACGCATTTGGGAAATATCAGCTTTGAGCTGTATATACTACATCAAATGAATATAAATTTGTTGAGCAATCGGTTGTTGAAATTGACTGGAGATCATCGTTTGCTCGTATTTATTATGCTTTTAGTCATATCCTGGCTCATGGCGGAGTTCTTTGCGTGGCAGCCGGTGAAGAATTTTATCACCAAGACGATTTGGAATAGAAAATTATGCTTTTTTCGGTCGGCTTGATGTGCAGCTTCGAGGCAGGACGGCTATCTGCATTAAATCCTTCAGAGTGCTGGTAAATATGCAGGTGGCGGGAATCATTTCCTCAGGTCAATGTCTCCTACCTGCTTTTTCTGATTAATTTATGCTTATAAGGACAGGCTGACAAGCTTCCGTGTCCACAGTTATGGGGACAGTATAATCAGACATCAGATAGCAGAACCCAGAAACCAGAGGTCAGAAGTCTGATATCTAACATCTAAAGTCTCCAAGTCTTGAGGTCGGTCTTTTGCATGGTTGTGATAAAAAAACGGTTATTTTATCATAGGAGAGCAAGGCATGTGATAAAATAGTCGGCTTTTATCACATGGGGAAATGTAATATAATGAAATTGATCAATACTTTTATGGGGTAAATTGCAAGTTGAATTTGAACACTCATAATCAAGAAGCACTCTCAATAGCATAAACTTCATCGAGAAATGCATCAAATAGCTATGACGGCGTATGGTAGCCCAAAACACGACGTGGGCGCTGGTTCAGAGTATCCGCAATGTTTAAGGACATCCTCATCAGAGAACCGCTCCATGGACATGCCTTTGGGGATGAAATCCCTCAGTAGGCCATTGTGACGTTCGTTCGAGCCAGCTCCCATGAGCTGTATGAATGCGTAAAGTACATCTTGGCGTCAAGACGTTCAAACTGCGACAGAGTCTCAAACTCAGGATCGTTATCGGCCGTCATCGTCTTAAAGATCTGGCTGAAGCGTTCTGTGCCATACAGCTCCTGCAACTGTGCAAGAGCCGCTTCAACGCCGGCACAGGTACGTCCGGGGATGCGGATGGCGATGTAGCCTCGCGTAACCTTTTCAACAGCGGTGAATACTACTGCCTCACGGCCTGCGCGCCGACCAACGACTGTATCCACTTCCCAGTGTCCAATCTCCGTGCCATCATTGACGACGGCAGGACGTTCCTCAATGGAGCGCCCCTTCATACGCTTGTTTTTACGCATCCATTTGCGTTGGCGTTTGTGTCTCAAGGCCTGTGGCACCTCAAAGAGCGACAGTGGAAGCTTGTTAGCCCAAAGCATGTTGTAGAGCGTCTTGGTACAGGGAATCTGTTACGGTGTAAACAGCTTACGCAGCTTGGCATAGCCAACACAAGCATCCAGTGACCAGCATTCTAGACGGACTCGTTCTACCATCCATTGGATGAACGGTTCGCAGTCGTCATGGTTGATTTTACAAGGTTTCCTGGAGTTTTTGCGATTCTTTGCGTAAGCCTTGTGCCCGCGTTTTGCCATATACTGAGGAGCACGACCGCGCTTGCTTTTTTTGCACCGGCGTTCCTCGCCGAAGTTCATAGAAAATAGTCGTATGAGCACATTCTATCGCGGCAGCGATGCTGCGAAGGGAAAGACCCGGATGATGCAGAGCCTGAAGCATGCCACGGTCTTCTAAAGAAAGATGGCGGCCGAATGTAGGTACATCCTCAATTGTGTTAGAATGGATGTGATCCATAGTGATTGCTCCTTTGTTGATGATTTCTACAAACCATTTTAACATGAAGGTTCACGATGGTTTTTTGATTAACTGTTCAAGTTCATTTTACAACTAACTAATTGTTACCATGGGACAAAATGCATTAAAGTGTATCATTATGATTAATGGTGGTGCCTCAGTTGCTTTCATTGCCTTTTTGAACAATAATCTATCTAAATTCTTGGTAGATGACATCCTTTCTGAGGTATATCTTTCGCTTTGGTATGTATTGATTGCATTCGACGTGGGAACATTTCTGGCTAGTACAGGATATGGATTAGCTTGGGAAATATTATAATGACTCTTTGAAACAAATTGCCAGTATAAGGCAGGAGGCTTTCAATAATAAGTCAATCAGTGTTAGTACCAAAATTTCATGGTTGCATTGGGTGATTCTGATTTGCTGTGGTGCTGCATATGCTGCTTTTTTGTAGGTGTGTGGAATAGTGCCTGCGGATTTTATCAGGTACTCTTAAAAAAAGAATTTTATTAATGAAATCAATGTAGATACCTGATTATTAGCTTGTACGTATGTTTGGGGGGCTGGCTTATGTTACATGATATTGTTTCTTTACAATTGCAAGGCGCAAATTTTGATGAGTTAACAGAGCTGTCGTTATTTTACGACAAAAGCAAACCAAAGTCTCAACTCAGCTGCTGTAAAGGGGCTCTTTTATATGGGCGAAATGGAGCTGGCAAAAGTACAATTGCCAGATGTTTTAGAAAAATAGTAGGAGAAAATCCTACAGGTATTGTGCATGCAACCCTTTATAATGCTGAAGGAAGAGAGTTAAGTCTTACAGATGATGATAAAAAGCATATCTTTGTATTCGATGAAGACTACATCGATAAAAACATAAAGCTGCAGGAAGATCATTTAAATACCATTGTTTTATTAGGGGAAGCTGCAGATTTGACCGACAAAATTGCTGAAACACAGAAAGTGCTTGAAAATGCACAGGTTGAGTACAATAAGCAGAAGAGCATATATGACGAGTATACTAATCCTGATAATGTAAAATCACCGGAATACTATGGAAAAAAGATTTTGTTAAAGTTAAAAGGTGATGCTAACTGGGCAGGAAGAGACAGACAGATTACTGGAGCAAGGAAGAATACATCCGTGAATGAACGAACATGTTTTGAAATTTTGAGGCATAAAACAAATAAGAGCATAGAGACATTGACGGGAGATTTTCGAGAAAATTTAGAAAAATTGCATAAGGCAAAGTCAGGAAATTCCATTATAAAAGCAAATATTCCCGAAATTCCCGAATATTTATTGCAATATGAAGATGGGAAAGTCATTCTGGCACTGGCGCGAGAAATTGAAAATCCAACTTTAACTGAACGAGAAGCTAAACTTTTGAAAATGGCAGAGCAGGAAGGATTTGAAAAACTGGAAGAACGGAAGAACGTATTCAGTGATAATTCTATCCATGAGTGCCCTTATTGTATGCAGGTCCTGAATGACAATTATAAGGAGGATCTTGTTAAAAGTATCCAAAAGGTTCTGAGCAAAGTCGTAGAAGAGCACCAGAAGGAATTGAAAGATTATTTGGTGCAAATTGAGGAACCTGACCTTTCAGCATTTAAAGGCATTAAGAGCTATGAAGAATGCGATAGGATTTGGAAGTTAATTATCGATAAGATTGCTATATATAATGATAAATTAAAGGATAAAATAAGTAATCCTTATGTACAAGTTCATAATGAAAACTTAGGTGTTAAGCTGCTGGTTCAACAACTCTGTGAAGTACGCAAAAATTTATGTGAAGAACTTAGATGTTATAATGAGAAGGCTGCAAAAGTAGATCCGATTAAGGATATTCTGAAAATACTGAACGCAGAGTGGGCATTTCTTGAGATTAAAGATTTAGTTTCTCAAAAAGATAAACAGGAAAGAGAGTTTAGCCAAGAGAAGAAATTGTTTTGTTCAGCAGATAATGCCTTAAAGGTTGCAAGAAGAAGGCTGGAAGATTTAGAAGCCGAGCGTAGAAATGTTCGAATAGCTGTGGATCGGCTTAATGCATGTATGCAATATATTTTCTTTGCAAAGGATAGACTGTCAATCCAGTATAGTAATGATCAGTACAAACTATTTTCTCGTGGAAAACCGGTGAGGCCGTGTGATGTTTCTGTAGGTGAAAGGAATATTATAGCTTTGAGCTATTTCTTCACTAACATCCTTAAAGGCAAGGCTGAGTCTGAAGCTTATAAAGATGAATATCTATTGATTATTGATGATCCGGTTTCCAGCTTTGATATGGAGAATCATGTTGGAATTTTATCTTTTTTAAAATATGAGCTGGGACTCTTCTTGGAAAGTAATCAATATTCTCGTGCACTCTTGATGACTCATGATTTAATGACGTGCTCAAATATGGATAAGATTTTTAAAGAAATCAATGATTCTTACAATCAAAAGAATGGCAATGGTTATTTTTTACGGTGGAAATTAGACCAAAGAGCTTTAAGTGAAATGAATATTGATCAGCATCAGGAATATAGTGAACTTATACGTAATGTTTATAGATTTGCTTTAGGAAAACAAGATGACGCTAGTCTTATGATAGGTAATGAGATGCGTCAGATTTTGGAGGCCTTTGCAACCTTTGAATATAAGACGAGCATTGAAAAGATATCTACAGATGAGAAAATACTAAATTTATTGCCGAGTAAAGAATATGTTAGCTATTTTAAGAATTTAATGTATCGTTTAGTCCTTCATGGAGGAAGCCATAAGAAAGATGCAGTAAATTCCATGAAAGACTACGATTTTTTCTCTTTTATATCTGATGAGGAAAAAAGAAGGACCGCAAGAGACATCTTATGCTTTATATACTTGCTGAACAAACAGCATTTGCTGGTACATTTAGAGAATAAAAAGCATAAGGAAAATTGGGAAATGCAGCTCGATCAGTGGCGTAATGAAATAAAGGACGAGTCACCGGAATTGTAAGAAAAAATAAATGAACCAATCACCATCTCAGGGGTTCTTAATACATGTCTGAGAGGCAGACAGGTACCAGTGGGGAAACGGAACCAATATTGGGCGAATCACATATACCCATGATCATAATTCTGCTTCAAATCCCCTCAATACACGCTTGAGAGCCATACGATACGCAATAGGGAGCCAGTGAATACGCAGATGGGATCCATTCATTTCAGAGGTATGGATTCATTTATGACTTATCTGAATTTTGGGGGTAATCATGCGCATTTCTGAGAAATATGGTGTGGCTCTTCGAGGCTTATTGTGTAAAAAAAAAGATAAGTGGAGCCGTCTGCATATCGTGTGGCTATCGGTCACATATTAGGTAGCTTTCATGGCGCGTAATACTCAATTATTTCACTACAAAGAAATCACTACAAAGAAACCCGGTGTCTCCAATACGTCCATCGTGCCCAATGAGTTCAGTGGCTGCATGATCTACGGCCGCTGCTGCACGGGGTGCGACGGCGCGCGCCAGGCATGAATCTCCCGTCATTTCTGCCCTTCAGGGAATTTTCTGGAGTCCTGAGTTTCTTTGTGGGTTTCAGCTTACGCTGATTTTTTTATCTTTCCGGAAAAGGTGAAGGGAGAAAGGCGGCACCCTTTTTGAATTCCGGCATTCCATTCCTGCATTTCCTATGGCCATCTTGGAAATATATGAAATGCTTTCTGTCTAAGCCGCGGGCCTTTTCATGTCCCTCTACTACATAAATAACGACAGGTTGCGATTTTTGAAAAGTGATGAAAATAATTTTGTATAATTTTGCACCAAAGCAGGATTGAAAGGATGTGGGAATGCAGTTCGTCAGATAACAACTTGACAGTTTGCACTTGTTGCAGAACGATATTTTTCTAGGCGGGGCAGGTTATCCATGTTATAATAAAAATATCTATAGATAATCATATGATAGGGGGGAAGAGTATGAATCAGGAATGGACTCTCCATGTCGAGCAGATTGGAAAGATTACGAAGGCAGACATTCGGATTGCACCGCTGATTTTTTTCATTGGCGATAATAACAGCGGTAAATCATACATGATGACTATCCTATGGGGGCTCTTATTCTTGGGAAAGAATCTTTTTCCTGCCCGCCCTTCAGACAGTCGTACATATAAGCGATGTGAAGACTGGCTGCGTGAGCATGTCGACAAGGAGAGTTTGCTCGATGATGCAGTCATTGCTCTTTACATAGATTGGTTCAATGAACTGCTGAGCCAGCGTAAGAAGGGGTTCTTGCATCATCTGTTCAATTATGCGATGGAATCCGGTAAGATGGAGGTTCGGGACTATCAGCAGAAGAAACCGTTGAAATTGCATTTTCGCAATGGCAAGCGCTATACGTTCAACCCGGGGCGTGATATCAGCTTCCCACAGAGTGAGACGTATACACGGGAGGAACTGTTACGGATGAATACATATATCTGTTGGAATCTGCTGATGGGAGACATAGCAGCACCTCTCTATACACCGATTATGCGGGGGCGGCGGAATGGTGAGCCGATATATCTGCCTGCGTCCAGAACGGGCTTTATGCTCACTTACAAGCAGTTGCTGGAACAATCTATCCAAGCGAACTTCGGACAAATGGCAATGGATGACAGGGGGACGCTAACTTTACCTTATGTCGACTTTCTGCAGCTCATAACAAAATTTGAATCTTCGCGGACAAATACATTGGCAGATAGTTTGATGCCATTCTTGGAAACATACATGACGGATGGCTCCTTCAAGATTAAGCAGACAATCCTTCCGGATTTCAAGTATACTCCCCAAAATGTGGCGGTGGATATGCCGCTCTACATCACATCTTCGGTAATCACGGAATTGGCGCCCCTCTCACTTTTGCTTCAGTCTGGCATTAATTTTAAGACTATCATTATCGAGGAGCCTGAGGCACATCTCCATCCTGTATTGCAGAAGCGGATGGCTCAGTTTATTGTTCGATTGGTGAACAATAAGAAGTCGGTATGGGTCACGACGCACAGCGATACGGTACTTCAGCACGTCAACAATATGCTGAAGCTTGCAAAGCGTCCTGCTGCGGAGCGAAAGCAGCTTATGGAACAGTTTGATTATGAGCAGGTGGATCTGTTGCAGGATCGTCAGGTTAGAATGTATCAGTTTTCAAAGAATTCTGAGGAGCACGATAGTACAGTGGTTCAAGAGCTGAAACCGCAGAAGTATGGTTTTGAAGTTCCAAGCTTTAATGATGCCTTGGAACGTATCCTCAATGAGGTCTATGCATTTCAGGGGGAAGATGACTGATGCATGATGAAAAGCTGAATTACATACTGAATGAATTCATTGCTCCGGGATATATGGAGGTCGAGAGTTCGGAATATCTATTGACAGAGGAACAGGATTCCGGTCATACGGAATTGACATTGCATATCAAAGGTGAAAATATCTGCATATCTCAGTATGATAAGAAGAGCCGTTGTGGCTTTTGGAATCGCGATCAGCAGAATGGTTTAAGCAAATGCGTCGATCATGCTGTTTTGCAGCATAGGGATGATGGCTGGGTTTTGCATATGATAGAAATGAAAGGCCGCATGGACAACCGAAAGTGGTTCGATGTTCGATTGAAGAATCGAGCAAGCTATCTTGACATGAAATCATTGTGTGCAGCTTTGGGAATTCAAATTAAGGCGGTGTATGCCTATACGACATATGGGGAGAATCGATTCAGTGCGACTCAGAATCGTACAAATCCGCGCCTGATGGTGGCTCCTTTGGGAAAACGATGCATTGATCCGGTCAAAGAATGGACGGATGGAAGGATGCATGTGACCATTGGGTTAAATGAGGAACTTGTCATTTCTCATCGGGCTATTCTGATGGAGCGGCAGGAAGATGGTCTGAAAGGCGAACTTATCATTACCGGGGTATCTGCATAGCATAAAGGCGCTGATTGACTCGCTCTATTTGCTGGTTAAAGCTTTTTGCTGTATAAACAGTATTTGTGGATGCTGATATGATATATACCGTCTAAGAACCGCCTTGCAGCAGTTGTGTTGCAAGGCGGTTCTTAGTGGGAGTAACAGATGTATGAATGATCCAAATCTTTTTACAAATTTAATGTTTAAAGGACATTTTTATCGATAAAGTATACAATTGAAGCTTTGATTTTATCAAAAATGGAAAGCACACATTGGAACGTCACTCTTATTTGGCATTATGCTTTCATGGCTCTTTGGGATATGAAAACATGAATAAAGGAGATTATATCGAATGATACTGAGTCTGGAAATAATGGCTGATATGGGGGCTGGTGTATGACACTCATCATGACCGGCGGCGCCGGGTTTATTGGCTCTAATTTCATTTTTTACATGATGAAGAAGTATCCGGACTATCGCATCATTTGTCTGGACAAACTGACCTATGCGGGAAATCTGTCTACTCTGGCACCCGTCATGGATAAGCCGAATTTCCGCTTTGTGAAGATAGATGTCTGCGACAGGGATGCAGTGTATGGTCTCTTTGAAGAGGAATATCCAGATGTAGTGGTGAACTTTGCGGCGGAATCCCATGTGGACAGTTCCATCCTGAATCCGGAAATCTTTTTGGAAACGAACATTATCGGTACAGCAGTCTTGATGGATGCGTGTCGGAAGTATGGCATCAAGCGGTATCATCAGGTGTCGACGGATGAGGTGTATGGGGATCTGCCGTTGGATAGGCCGGATCTGTTCTTCACGGAGGAGACGCCGCTCCATACGAGCTCGCCATACAGCAGCTCGAAGGCGAGTGCAGATCTTCTGGTGGGGGCGTATCACCGGACGTATGGGCTGCCGGTGACGATCTCCCGTTGCAGCAATAACTACGGACCGTATCAGTTTCCCGAGAAGCTGATCCCGCTCATGATCGCGAATGCACTCGCGGATAAGCCGCTTCCGGTTTATGGAGATGGAAAGAATGTGCGTGACTGGCTGACTGGCTGTATGTGGAGGATCACTGCAAGGCCATCGATCTCATTCTACAGCATGGCCGTGTGGGTGAGGTATATAATATCGGCGGGCACAATGAGATGGGAAATATCGATATCGTGAAGCTCATCTGTGAGGCGCTGGGAAAGCCGGAGAGCCTCATCACGTATGTACAGGACCGCAAAGGCCATGACCGCCGCTATGCCATCGATCCGGCGAAGATCCACGGGGAGCTGGGCTGGCTACCGGAGACGAAATTCGTAGACGGTATCAAAAAGACGATCGAGTGGTATCTGACGCATAAGGAATGGTGGCAAGAGATCGTCAGCGGAGAATACCAAAAGTACTACGAAAAAATGTATGGCGGAAAATGTGATAGAGAAGTCGTAAGACGTTTTTTTTTAGGGGCGACTCAGATTGCTGGGACTAGCGGCTGACGCGTCTCCCTTTGGAGAAGAGGATGCCCGCAGGGCAGAGGATAGACTGCCTCGCAGAGGCAGAATCCGGTAGAACTGTAAGCGGTACATGTTGAATGGGCGGTGAAACGCCCCCACCAGAAGGAGTGCATACTGCTGCTGTGAGTTGTGCCCCTGCGGGGCACTCTATCCTGCGCCTTTGGCGCGGCCCTTCTTCAAGGGCCTATGTGGTTGGTGCGGTCTAATATGGGTTTTCAGTTCGCTATGAGGATTCCTCCCACGCCGATGAGGCGCTCCTTTTCTGAGGGGCTACTCCGTTGTTATGGTATTACTAATGTTTGATTGCTGGAATATGGGCAGTGTAAGAAATAGAGGTTAGTATGAAGGTATTGGTTACTGGTGTGACGGGACAACTGGGGTATGATGTGGCAGCCGAGCTCGTGCGCCGGGGCATCGAGTATAAAGGTGTCGGCTCGAAGGATATGGATTTGACGGATGCGAAGCTGGTGTACATCAGCACAGACTATGTATTCAGCGGAGAAGGAGATATTCCTTTTGCCTATGATCGTGGTTATATTTCTTGGCTGCCAATACTTGAATCGAGTATTTCGATTACATACGATCAACGAATATAGTAACAAGACGTATGTTTTCATGTTGATACAGCATATCATGATCAATACGTTTATGTGGAGCTTTGAGGAATAGAATCTCTCCAAGCTGGGAGTTCTGTTTTCTCTGCTGCTTGTATTTGGTATGACGATGTACCTGTCGGGGAAAATTGTTTCGGCGTACAAGCCTATAGAGGATAGATTGCTGCATAAAAATGAATAAGATGGACACACGGAACGGCTGATGCAGCTCTGCCGCCAAGTCTAATGTCTCTCCGTCTCATAGTCTCCATCCTTCCCCTTGACAAACGCAAAAAAGAAGTCTATAGTATGACCATACATGTGAGGATAGAGACATGATGGATCCTTGGTACACGCAAAGAGAGTCTGCGGCTGGTGGGAGCAGATGGTGGGGGGATTGATTACCGCTCTGGAGCAGGAGGATCGAAATCTTCCCGGGTGGCCTCGTTACCGGGCCGACAAGTGGAGCTACGGCTCTGATTTGGGTGGAACCACGGAATACAACTTTCGTCCCTTAGGGACGGAAGTTTTTTTATTGCTTTCATGTTGCTTTCTGCGAAGCGGCTGAAATGGCAGAGTCAAGCAGAAAGCAGCAAAAATGGAAGCCACTGTCCCCAAGCAGTGAATGTCTGTTTTTAGAAAGGAAGATACTATGATTACGATTCGTCTGAAAGACGGAAAAGAGAAAGAGTTCGAGGGCGCGGTATCTCTGGCGGATGCAGCGAAGGCGATCTCCAACAGCCTTGGCAAGAATGCGCTGGTGGCGAAGGTGAATGGCGAGCTGACGGATCTGCGCGATCCGATCGTGGATGGTGCAGAGGTGGAATTCTTCACGAAGGAGGATCCGGAAGGTCTTTTCACGCTGCGTCATACGGCGTCCCATGTGATGGCGCAGGCGATCCAGCACCTGTTCCCTGGCGTGAAGTTTGCTATCGGACCGGCGATCGATGATGGCTTCTACTATGATCTGGACTCTGATCATGTTTTCAGCCAGGAGGATTTCGCAGCGATCGAGAAGGAGATGTCGAAGATCGCGAAGGAAAATATCCCGCTGGTGAAGAAGGTGCTGCCGCGCGATGAAGCGCTCCAGTATTTCAAGGATAAAGGCCAGGACTACAAGGTCATGCTGATCGAAGATCTGCCGGAGGAGGAAACGATCTCTCTCTATGAACAGGGTGACTTCACGGATCTCTGCGCGGGCCCGCATCTGAAGTCCACCGGCAAGGTGAAGACGTTCAAGCTGATGACGGTCGCTGGTGCTTACTGGCGCGGCGACTCCAAGAATAAGATGCTGCAGCGTATCTATGCGACGGCATTCTTCAGCAAGGAGGATCTTGACCACTATCTCTTCGTCCGTGCGGAAGCAGAGAAGCGTGACCACAGAAAGCTCGGCAAGCAGCTCGATCTGTTCTCCTTCCATGAAGAGGGCCCGGGCTTCCCGTTCTTCCATCCGAAGGGCATGATCCTCAGAAATAAACTGATGGACTATGAACGTGAGCTCTTCAAGGAATTCGGCTATGTGGAGATCATGACGCCGGTCATCCTGTCGAAGAAGCTGTGGCTGCAGTCTGGTCACTGGGATCATTACAAGGAAAATATGTACTTCACCCAGATCGATGACGAAGACTATGCGATCAAACCGATGAACTGCCCCGGCGGAATCCTTTTCTTCAAGACGCAGCAGCGTTCTTACAGAGATCTGCCGATGCGTGTCGGTGAATTCGGTCTTGTTCATCGTCATGAGCTGAAGGGCGCGCTGCACGGCCTCTTCCGTGTACGCTGCTTCACGCAGGATGATGCGCACATTTTCATGACGCAGGAACAGATGAAGGATGAAGTCATCAAGTGTATGGCGATGTATCAGAAGATGTATGGTGTCTTCGGTCTGGAATACCATGTCGAACTCTCTACCCGTCCGGAAAACTCCATGGGCAGCGATGAGCTGTGGGAGATCTCCACGAATGCGCTCCGTGAAGCCATCGAGACGGCGGGTGTACCGTACCAGATCAATGAAGGCGACGGTGCTTTCTATGGACCGAAGCTCGATTTCCATGTACAGGACTCTCTGGGACGTACCTGGCAGTGCGGTACCATCCAGATGGATATGCAGCTGCCGGAACGTTTCGATGTGAACTATATCGGTGAAGATGGAGAAAAGCACAGAGCAGTCATGCTGCACCGTGCGGGCTACGGCTCTCTGGAACGTTTCATCGGTATCCTGATCGAACACTATGCAGGGGCCTTCCCGACCTGGATCGCTCCGGTACAGGCGAAGATCATCCCTGTCACGGACAAGAATCTGGAATATGCGAAGTCTGTCGCAGCGGCTATGTCCGAGTCTGATATCCGTGTCGAAGTGGAAGAGGCCAATGAAACACTGGGCTACAAGATCCGCAAGGCACAGATGGAGAAGGTACCGTACATGATCATCGTGGGCGATCAGGAAATGAAGAGTCACACCATTTCTGTCAGAAGCAGAAAGAATGGCGACCTGGGGTCCCAGTCTCTCCCGATGTTCGTTGCAAACCTGATCCGCGAGATCAAAGAACGGGAAAACTGAGATGATTTATAAAGAATACCAGAGTGCTGATATCGCACGGGCCGCGCTCCGCATGTCTTTGACCGAGACGCGGGCAGATGAGAATGCGCTGAAGGAAAGGCTGGCGAAGGATGGCATCCGCGCTGTCGCTGTGAACTTTGGCGGGAAATTTCTGGATATCCTTCCGAAGATCTTCGAGTCGGCCATCGTGGCTGCCCAAAGACAGAAGGTCATCTCTGATACTCATGTGGGGGATGGCTCTGTGGTCGGAGCCATGGAGTCTGCCATCGAGCAGGTGAAGCCGATGGCGATCGGCATGAATGTCGGCGGCAAGATCGGTATCGCCCGCTGGAATGAGCATCTCTGCGTCGCGATCTTCGTTGGCGTGGGTGTGCTTCATTTCAATGAGGTCACGGTGGGCATGGCGCACCGTGTCCTTCGGAATGATCTGCCTGATTGAGGAGATCGTAAGGGATGGGGACTATAATCTCATACCTCTCCTGCATAAGAAAAGAGCCGGGGGCTTTTGCCTCCGGCTCTTTTTGATGGGAGAAAGAGGGAGCTATTTTTCTTGACAGAAAAAGCCGAAGGCGGTACATTGAATGAAATTCGATGGTTCGTTTGAGTGACAGGATGGGTGGAGGCTTTATGAAGGAAAAGATCAGTTTGATTCAAATGGATGTAGAGCTGGGACAGGTGGAAAGAAATTATGAAAAAGCCGTGCAGCTGATGGAGCTTGCACTCGAAGACAAGCCGGACATTCTTGTCCTGCCGGAAACGTTAAACACCGGTTTCTTTCCGTCGCCGGACAGTGCGTTGCATACCGCTTCTGATGCAGATGGCGTGCAGACGAAAGAAGTATTCGGCGCATTTGCCAAGACGCATGGCGTCAATATCGTGGCGGGCTCGGTCAGCGTTTTAGAAAACGGATGCATTTTCAATCGAAGCTATATCTTTGATCGCAAGGGCGAGGTCGTTGCTTCTTATGACAAGATCCACGGCTTCAGCCCGATGGGAGAAACGAAGTCGTATACCGGCGGCTCTTCCGCTGTCCACTTTACGCTGGACGGGATCGCCTGCTCGATGGCGATCTGCTATGACGTACGCTTTTGTGAGCTGATCCGGACAGAGGCATTGCAGGGAGTGGATCTGTTTTTCCTTCCTGCCGCCTGGCCGCTCGTAAGAAAGGAGCACTGGATCACACTTTCTAAAGCCAGAGCGATCGAGAATCAGATGTTTTTCTGTGCCGTGAATGAATGCGGCCGTGCCGGCAGCACGCAGTACGGCGGAAACTCGATGCTCCTCTCGCCTTTGGGGGAAGAACTGCTCCATCTGGGAGAAAAGGAGCAGGTGGCCGCGGTGGAGATCGATACGGATGTGCTGCAGGGCATCCGAGAGAGCATCAATGTGTTTCGTGACAGAAGGCCGGAATTGTATCATCTGTAGAAAAATAGGAGAAAGGCGTTTCGCCCTTTGATTGCGCGTGAACGAGGTTCAGCGGGTTCAAGAGGTTCAAGAGGTTCAAGAGGTTCAAGAGGTTCAAGAGGTTCAAGAGGTTCAAGAGGTTCAAGAGGTTCAGGGGGCGGCGCATAAAAATCAGAAGCGCCGCGGAGTATCAATCATGGCGATGCCCGAAGGTTTCTTGAAGAGCCGGTTTCCCGTTTGAGGCTTCCAAACATTGACCATTTTGACCGCGAATGACAAAGATTTCTCGTTTGCGCTCGAAATGACGGTGCGAGAGGGTTCGCAGTCCCCAGCCACCCCTATCGCCCAAGAAAACCATTTTGCAAAAAGTGCTTGACAAAAGTACCATGGATGGATATACTAATATGCGTAACTTACGTGCGGCCCGGTGGTGTAGTGGTCTAACATGCCGCCCTGTCACGGCGGAGATCGTCAGTTCAAATCTGATCCGGGTCGCCACTTTTATTTGCCTCGGTAGCTCAGTTGGTAGAGCAAAGGACTGAAAATCCTTGTGTCAACGGTTCGATTCCGTTCTGAGGCACCATTCCTGCGGCTGTGGCGGAATGGCAGACGCGCTACTTTGAGGGGGTAGTGATCTTTCGATCGTGTGAGTTCAAGTCTCACCAGCCGCACCACTCTTTTTTCTACTTGATTCCCTCAATTCAATTTTATATGCGGTCGTGGCGGAACTGGCAGACGCGCTATCTTCAGGCGGTAGTGGAGTAATCCGTGAGAGTTCAAATCTCTCCGACCGCACCACTAAAATGAGAAAAAGCTCATCCATTGGATGGGCTTTTTTATTGCGCTTGCCGGAATGGAGCGTGGGGCTACTTTCTTAGGAGGGGTCGTGCGCCGCCCTGCGGCAGGTGTTTTTGTATCGGTATTCTAAGCAAGAGGAGATCTTTTTCATTCGCTGCGAGGCGAAGAATGTGTCCCCGCTCACCATGGGAAGCCTCTCTGCCCGGCGCGATTATGATATAATATATACTACGATGTCTGCCCCTTTTGCAAGGCGGTAGATGACGCATTGGGGATCGGCGCCGCGATGTCATTCGTGCGATGCACCATCCTTCAAAGCTTATAACCCTTTGAACCTGTTGCCCATCGGCATGGGGCTTTGGCATTGATTGGCACGCGAGTGCGTACCCTCATGGAGTTTACTATGGAAAAGAAATTGGTCATCATTGATGGCAGCAGCCTTTTATACCGCGCGTTCTACGCGCTGCCGCCCACTATGACATCGCCGGATGGGATCCCGACGAATGCGGTCTATGGATTTCTGCGGATGCTGCTCGGTCTCTATCGCGATCTGGACCCGGAATATATGGCAGTGACCTTCGACAAGGATCGACACACCTTCCGCACGGAGATGTACGAGGGATACAAGGCTACGAGAAAGCCGGCACCGGATGAGCTGGTGCCGCAGTTTGACCTCATCCGCGACGTGATGCAGGTGATGGGTGTCGCGGTGTACAGTCTTGACGGCTACGAGGGAGATGACATCTTAGGGACGCTCTCTCTTCGCTATGAAAAAGAAATGCCGGTCAATATCGTGACGGGCGACCGTGATGCGCTGCAGCTCTCAAGCAGCCGGACGACGGTCTTCCTCACGCAGAAGGGCATCAGGAATATGGCGGCCATGACGCCGGAAGCGGTCTTTGAAAAGTACCACATAGAGCCGCGTCAGGTGATCGATATGAAGGCGCTTATGGGGGATACTGCAGACAATATCCCCGGCGTGCCGGGGATCGGTGAGAAGACGGCTTTGAAGCTCATCACGCAGTATGACAATCTGAATAATCTCTATGCCCATGTCGAAGAGATCAAAGGCGCGCAGGGAAAGAAGCTTACTGCGAATAAAGAGCTGGCCTATCTTTCCTATGACCTGGCGACCATCAAGCGCGACGTGCCGCTCAAGACGTCTCTGGAAGAGATGCATCAGCCCGTTCATTTTGAGGAAATGCGTCTCCTTTTCCAAAAGCTCGGAATCAATCTTTTGCAGCAGTTTGCCAGCCTTCCGCGCTTCCAAGCGTTGGCGGAAGCGAAGAAGGAACAGAGCCGGGCCGAGCTTGTGAAGGCTTTACCCTGGCAGGGAGAGACGTTTGACGAAAAGGTCGCAGCCCTTTTGATCGACCGTTCAGGGATCGCGCCTTTCTTCACGGCAAGGTCTGCGGTCGTTGTGAGTGAGGGACGGGCGTACACGGCGGTGCCGGCGCAGTATGAGAAGCTCGCAGAAGCCCTCGCGAAAGCGAAAGCGGTAGTGACAGTCGATGCGAAAGCCCTTCAGGAGTCCGACTTCCCGGCTGATTCTCTGCCGCTCTTTGATGTACAGCTCGCCTCCTACCTGCTGGACCCGGCGCGCGTGACGTACCCCTTATCGTACATGGCAGGGCTCTATGGAGTGCCCGAAGTCTTTGCGGATGAGATGGAAGATTTCGCAGACAAGGGCAGTCTCATCGGAGATTTCCTGTCGAAGATCTATGGGCCGTGCTGCCGCAAGCTCGAGGAAAATGGAGTGATGACACTTTTCATGGACGTGGAAGAGCCGCTCGTCAAGGTGCTTTCCGCGATGGAGAAGGCCGGCATTGCGACAGACCAGCAGTGCTGGCAGGAGGTCAAGGCGGACATGGAGAGTGAGCTGCGCCTCCTCGTGAAGGATATCTACACCGAGGCAGGGGAACCATTCAATATCAATTCGCCCAAACAGCTCGGACATATCCTCTTCGAGAAACTGGGGATGCCGGCGGGCAAGAAAACGAAGACCGGCTACTCGACCGCTGCGGACGTGCTGGATAATCTGGCGGTCAACTATCCCTTTGTGGGAAAGATCCTTCGCTACCGCACGCTCTCGAAGCTGATCTCCACCTACCTCGAGGCGCTGCCGAAGCTCATCCGTAAGGAAACGGGCCGCATTCATGGCTCCTTCAACCAGACGGTGACGGCTACGGGCCGTCTTTCAAGCTCGGATCCGAACCTGCAGAACATCCCTGTCCGCACGGAGGAAGGAAAGAAGATACGCTCCCTTTTTGTGCCGGGCGAGGGCTATGACTGCTTCATCTCTTCGGATTACTCGCAGGTCGAGCTCCGTATTCTTGCGCATATGTGCGGTGATGAGAGCCTGATCGCGGCCTTTGCGAACCATGAGGACATCCACCGCCGCACCGCGGCCGAAGTGCTGGGCATCCCCTTCGAAGAAGTCACCGACGAGCAGCGCAGTCATGCGAAGGCTGTCAATTTCGGCATCATTTACGGCATCAGCGGATTTGGTCTGTCCAAGCAGCTCGGCATCACGCCCAAGCAGGCGCAGGACTATATCGACAGGTACAATGCCCGCTACCCGAAGATCCACGGCTTCATGCAGCGTATGATCGAAGAGGCCAGGGAGACGGGACGCGCCGTCACGCTTTTTGGCCGCTATCGCGAGCTTCCGGACATCCGCAGCAAGAATTTCATGCGCCGTTCACTCGCAGAGCGCATGGCGATGAATACACCGATCCAGGGCACGGCCGCAGATATCATGAAGATGGCGATGATCGCCGTCTATGACAAGCTGAGGAAGGGCCGCTATAAGAGCCGCGTCCTTCTGCAGGTCCATGATGAATTGGTCGCAGAGGTGGTGGCGGAGGAAAAAGAGGAGATCGCTGCTCTTTTAAAAGAAACGATGGAATCCGTCGTCACGCTCAAAGTCCCGCTCCTCGCCGACGTCCATGCGGGGAAGAACTGGGCGGAGACGAAGTGAGCGGAGAGGCTGGAGACTAGTGACTGGTGACCAGGGGTTAGGGATTAGTAGCTAGGGATTAGGAACCTCGAATGACTGGTGACTTGAATACTACTTTCGGGCATCGCCTCATATATAATTGCAGCGAAGCTGCCACCACAACCCTGAACCCTGAACCCTGAACCCTGAACCCTGAACCTTTACCCCTTTTCTCATTATTATTCAAAGGAAGTTATCTCATTATGTATCGTATCGGATTATCCGGCGGCGTAGGCTGCGGGAAAAGCACAGTCTCCTCCTACCTGAAGGAGCTGGGGATCCCCATCATCGATGGGGACATGCTCGCGCGCGAGGCAGTGCGGCCGGGCAGTGCGGCCATGGAAGACATCCGGCGCGCCTTTGGCGAGGCCATTTTCAATAAGGATGGGACGCTCGATCGGCTGAAAACGGCAGAGATCGTTTTCACGAAGGAAGAGAAACGCCAGCAGCTGAATGCCATCATCCATCCCTTCATCTGGCACCGCACGCAGGAAGAGCTTCTGAAGGCCCAGGAGGAAGGTCATGATCTTGTTGTACTCGACATGCCGCTCCTGCTGGAGATCTCCTGGCAGCTGCGTGTGGAAGAGGTCTGGATCGTCAAGGTACCGCTGGAAATGCAGATCGAGCGTGTCACGCTCCGCGACGGCTTCACCAGAGAGCAGGTCCTTGACCGTATCCATAAGCAGATGCCGACGGACAATAAGCTGAACTATGCGGATGTCATCATCGATAACAGCCGCTCCGTCGAGGACACCCGCCGCCAGGTGAGAGAAGCCCTCGCGAAGGCGAAGGAACGGATGAGGAATATTAGGTACTAGTGACTGGTGGCTGGTGACTAGTGATTTACATACCTCTTTCGGGCATCGCCCCATATATATTCGCGGCGAAGCCGCCACCACAACCCTGAACCCTGAACCCTGAACCCTGAACCCTACACCATTTTTGCCTGAAAGGAGCTGAATCCATGAGAACCGCTTTGAAACGGAAAAAGAGAGAAGTCCACAGACATCAGGGAAATACGGGGGCTATGCTCTTCACCCTTCTTCTGGCCATTCTGTGCGGTCTTGCGGTCTACATCCTTTCGGACATTTCTTTCATGCGTCCCTCGCGGGAGATCTCTCTCCTCATTTCAGAGAGCGCGAAGAAGGAGGAGATCTCGCCGGCTCTTTTAGAAGCCGTCATCCTGACGGAGAGTAAATTCGATAAAAAGGCGGTATCCCATGTGGGCGCGATCGGCATGATGCAGCTCATGCCGGATACCGCAGAGTGGATCTCCGAGGAAAGCGGTCTTCCGGCGAACCGTCTGGAGCGTCCCGAGGAAAACATCCCGCTGGGCGCCTGGTATATCAATTACCTGTTGAAGGAGTATCACAACAATGAGATCCTTGCGCTGGCCGCGTACAATGCGGGCCGCGGCAATGTGGACCAGTGGGTGAAGGACTATGGCTGGAAGGAAGGCTTCTCTGATATGAACCAGATCCCTTTCCCAGAAACACGGGAATTTGTGAAGTCCGTCACCGCATCCAGAGACAGGCTTGAGGCAGAACAGGCGGAGAAGTGAGTGGGATTAGTGGCTGGGGACTAGTGGCTGGAGACTGGTGACTGGGGACTAGTGACTAGGAATCAGAAGTCAGATGCTAGAAGTCAGAAGTCTGAAATCCGAAGTCTAAAGTCTAAAGTCTAAAGTCTAAAGTCTAAAGTCTAATGTCTAACATTTCCTAGTCTTCCAGTCTCATAGTCTCATTTAGAAAGGAGTCACCATGGCTGACGTGGATGAAAAAACAAAGAAGGCGCGTGCGGAGCGCCGCGAGAAGCTGCTTGCCTGGTACGAGGAGAAAGAGCTTCCCACGGTCATCGGCGACTATGAGCTTCGCATCATTGATGAGCAGCACGACCGCATTTATTATGCCTTCGGCTGGTTTCACAAGTCGAATGGATGGAAGATCCGCGTCTTATATGATGAGGAAACGGCGGATTACATGGTGAAGATGGATCTGCACATGATCACGCTGACGGAGATCGAATGCATCACGGGCGATCTTGAGGAATTTAAACGCCTCGTGAAACTGCTGACACCGGAGGTGATCGAGAAGGAGCTCATCCATCGCGAGAAGGTCTCCATTCTGGTCGAGGGCAAGGGCTTCATGGTCTGGGACTATGAAGAGCTGCTGCCGGAGAAGCTCGGGCACTATGTGCGCGTCATTGCGCCGAAAATGCCGCTCCTTGGGCTGAACGGCTCCTACATCATCGCTGCTTATGAGTGTGAAGAAAAGGATACAGGGATCCTTTTCTTCTATAACATGTATCGCGATGAGTACTACGGCGAGCTTCGCGCCAAGGGCATCCCTGGCATCATTCATCAGTACGATGCCAAAACCATAGAAGCCCTTGAGGCGGCGATCGAGAAGCACCTGGTGAAGGATCTGAAGGAGCTCTATGAGCATCCGGTGATCGAGGATTAGAGGGTTCAAGGTTCAGGTTGATGGGGTCAGGGCTCGCCCGTGGGGCAGCTCACCCCTTGATTCCCTAGGAATGAAGGTGGCGGCTCCGCCGCAAATATATATTGCAGCGAAGCTGCCACCACAACCCTGAACCCTGAACCTTTTTTATTGCTTTCCCTTTACAACGTATGGTATAATAGTATCGCAAGTTATGTGTATAGAATTTCCTGGTGAGTGAGCTGCGGCTCACTTTTTCTTATATATGGAACAGTTTCGTGAACGGACGCATGCGCATCGGGGGAAGGGACATATTTTTTATCGCACTGATGCTGCGATCTATGGAGCCCTTGCTCTTTCAGGAGCACTTCGGCGTTCACGTTTGATTGATTTCAAGGAGGCTTATCATGGCACATAAAGCAATCGAAGAAGCCGTAGAAGCTTTGCTGGAACCGATCCTGGATGTGGACGGCATCGAACTTGTCGATGTCGAGTATGTCCGTGAAAGGAATTGGATCCTTCGCATTTTCATTGATAAGGAAGGCGGCGTGGATCTCGCAGACTGCCAGAGCATCAGTGAGAAGGCCGGCGAGATCCTGGATGAGAAGGATATCATCCCGGACAACTACATGCTGGAGGTCTCTTCTCCGGGGCTCGATCGTGTATTGAAGAAGGATAAGGATTTCCGCCGCTATGCGGGAAGCGATGTGGATGTGAAGCTGTTTGCTCCGCTCGAAGAGGCAGGCGGCGGCAAAGCGTTCACCGCGCATCTGGAAGGGCTCACCGAGGAGGGGGATCTGGCGCTGACGCTCGATGGCGGTAAGGAAATCGCATTGCGTAGAGATAAAATTTCACAGGTAAGACTTCATTTTTCGTTTTAATCGAGGAGGAATAGTTCATCGTGGACGGCAAGGTATTATTGGAAGCAGTAGAAGCCCTGGTCAAGATCAAAAAGGTTGACAGAAATATGGTATTTGATGCACTGGAAATGGTGCTTCTGACCGCTTACAAAAAGGAAAGCGGCAGCAATGCCAAGGCTTCGGTTTCTCTCAACCGTGAAACCGGCGAATATAAAATTTATGAGGAAAAGACCGTCGTAGACGAGATCCATGAGGACTCTGAAAATGCGATCAATGAGATCACGGTGGAAGAGGCAAAGAAGATCGACCGCAGCTATGAAGCAGGTGACATGCTCCGCATCGATGTGACACCGAAGAATTTCGGCCGTGTCGCAGCGCAGGCCGCTAAGCAGGTCATGATCCAGAAGCTGCGTGAAGCCGAGAGAGGCTCCATCTATGACGAATTCTCCGGTCGTGAAGGCGATGTGATCACCGGCGTAGTGAAATGGAATGAATCCCGCACCATTTTTGTCGACCTCGGCCGCGTGGAAGGGATCCTGCCTTTCGCAGAACAGATCGAAGGCGAAGAATTCCAGCCGAACGATAAGATCAAGTGCTATGTCCTCGAAGTCAGAAAGACCACGAAGGGACCGGAGATCATCCTCTCGAGAACCCATCCGGGCCTCTTGAAGAGACTTTTCGAGCTGGAGGTACCGGAAATTTACAGCGGCACCGTGGAGATCAAGAGTGTCGTCCGTGAAGCGGGCTCCCGCTCCAAGATCGCCGTATATGCGATGGATCCGGCTGTCGATCCGGTCGGTGCGTGCGTCGGGCCGAAGGGACAGCGTGTACAGAATATCGTGAACGAGCTGCATGATGAAAAGATCGATATCGTCCGCTGGGACGAAGATCCGGCGATCTACATCGCCAATGCCCTCTCCCCGGCAAAGGTCGTTTCCGTTTCCGTATGGGAAGAAGAGAAATCCTCCTATGTCATCGTACCGGACTACCAGCTGTCGCTTGCCATCGGCAAAGCAGGCCAGAATGCCCGCCTGGCTGCCAAGCTGACGAACTGGAAGATCGATATCAAGAGTGAAACGCAGGCGAATGAGGAGGGCTTCGGTGAGACCGACAGTGCCGATCTCGATGACGATATTCTGGGAGATATCGAAAGCGATATGGGGGAGGAAGCTAAGGAATGAAAGTAAAAAAGATCCCCATGCGCATGTGCGTAGGCTGCAAGGAGCTGAAGCCGAAGAAGGAGCTGCTCCGTATCGTGGCTCTGCCGACGGGGCTCATCGAGCTCGACCGTACGGGCAAGAAATCCGGCCGCGGCGTCTACGTGTGTGACGATATCGAGTGCTTTACCAAGGCCTACGAGTCCCATGGTCTTGAGAGATCCCTGAAGCGTCCGGTATCCAAGGATGTATACGATGCGCTGAAGGAACAGATCGAGAATGGATGAGCCGGTATACCGCATACTTGGCCTTTGTATGAAGGCAGGTCGTCTGCTTTCGGGAAATGAACAGGTGGCAGAAGGGCTGAAAAATGTGAAAGCTCCGAAAGGGGCCCTTCTCATTATCACGGAAGACAGCTCCCCAAGAACAAAGGATGAGTACAGAAATGCTGCAGAAAGAGCGCATATCTCCTACAGACTGTTTGGAGAAAAGGAAAGGCTGGGCAGCGCCCTCGGCAAAGGGGTGCGCACAGCGGCGCTCATCACAGATAAAGGCTTCAGCTGCGCGATCGCTGAAAAGATCGACAAGGCGCTGGCTGAAAGATAGCTGCCAGGGGCAGATGGAAATGGGTCTTAGAGCCGCTCGTCGCCAGAGAGCGGCCGCCGAATAGGAGTCCCATTTCCGTAATAATAAACCATGAATCAAATTGACATACACTTGGGAGGCTGCTTATGCAGAAAAAGAAGTACAGAGTTTATGAACTTGCCAAGGAATTTGGCAAGACAGATAAAGAGGTCATTGAAATTTTGAAAGCCGGTCATGTCGATGTGACGAATCGTCTCTCCGGCGTGGATGACAATGGCAAGTCCATTCTCGCGCGCCACGTCGCTGCGGAAAAGAAGAAAGCGGCAAAGCGCCCGGTGATGCGTACCGTCCGTTTTGATCAGGCAGGCCAGCCGAATGGCAAGAAGGGCAATGCTCGCCAGTCCTCCTACTCTTCCTATTCCACGGAAGAGGCAGCGCCGGCAGAAGCTCCGAAACCGGCTCAGAAACCGGCTCCGAAGGCAGAAGCTCCGCAGAAGGAAGCGCCGAAGGCAGAGACAGCCAAGGCGGCAGAACGCCCGTCCCGTCCGGCGAGAGAGGCATCCCGTCAGGATGGGCGCCGTGACGGTAGAAGAGAAGGCCAGAGACGCGATGGAAGAAGCGAAGGCAGAAATGACAGAAACAGTGAACGTCGTGACGGAGGAAGCCGCTCTCAGGGAAGAGACGGTCAGAAAAACGATCGCTTCAATCGCAACGGCGACCGCCCGCAGGGAGCAAGAAATGGACAGAGTGGCGGCAATGGAAGAAATGACCGTTTCAAGAATGACAGAAACGGTGACCGCCCGAAGACCGATCGTCCGGCTCGTCCGCAGCGTCCGGCAGCTGCTGCCAAGGCTCCGGTAGAAGAGACCGCGCAGAAGCCGGTCACCAGAAGAGCGGAAAAACCGGCTAAGAAAAAGACGAAGAAGGACTGGGAAAGAAGCCGCAGAGAGAAGGAAGGCGGTTCCCTCATGGCCCGTTCTTTGAGCCAGAGCAAGAAGAAGAAACACACGAATGAAAAGAAAGTGGCTGCGTACCCGACAGAAGTCGAGCTGCCGCCGAGCGTTACCGTCAAGGAGCTGGCTGAGCTTTTCGGACGTGAAGTCAGCGAGATCATCAAAGCACTCATGATGGACGGCGTCATGGCGACCATCAACCAGAACCTGGACCGCGACACCATCGAGATCCTGGCAGAAGAATTCGGCATCACCCTGATCGAAGCAGAAGCTCCGGCGGATCCGACCGAGTATATCCCTGCAGAGGATGATCCGCGCTTCCTGAAGCCAAGACCGGCTGTCGTCACCATCATGGGCCACGTCGACCACGGCAAGACCACCCTGCTCGATGCCCTCCGTCAGACGAATGTCGCGCTCCACGAAGCCGGCGGCATCACCCAGCGCATCGGCGCATACCAGATCCGTTATAAAAATCACAAGATCACCTTCCTCGATACCCCGGGCCATGAAGCCTTTACCGCGATGCGTTCCCGCGGTGCGCAGCTGACCGATATCGCTGTCCTCATCGTAGCAGCCGATGACGGCGTCATGCCGCAGACCATCGAAGCGATCCATCACGCGAAGAATGCCGGTGTACCGATCATGGTCGCGATCAACAAGATCGATAAACCGGGCGCCAACCCGGACCGCATCAAGGAAGAGCTCGCCAAAGAAGGCCTGCTCGCTGAAGACTGGGGCGGCGATGTCATCATGACACCGATCTCCGCGAAGAAAAAGATCGGGCTCGATGATCTTTTGGAAAACATCCTCCTTGTTGCTGAAATGCAGGAGCTCAAGGCCAATCCGAACCGCGAAGCATACGGCGTCGTCGTCGAAGCCCAGCTGGATAAAGGCAGAGGCCCGGTCATGAGCGTCCTTGTCCAGAACGGTACCCTCCATATCGGTGACGGCATCCTGGCCGGCAAGAGCTGGGGCCGCGTCCGTGCGATGAACAATGAAAACGGCCGCAAGATGAAGAGTGCGGAACCGTCTGTCCCGGTCGAGATCCTCGGCATGGACAGCGTGCCGGAAGCCGGCGACCACTTCTTCGTCATGGATGAAAAGAAGGCTAGAAATATCGCTGAGATCCGCGCATCCCGTGCGAAGGAAGAGGAACAGAGAAGTGTCCAGAAGGTCACCCTTGACAACATCTTCGAAAAGATCAAGGAAGGCGAAATGAAGGAACTCGACGTCATCATCAAAGCGGACGTCCAGGGCTCCGTCGAAGCGCTCGTACAGTCCCTGCAGGCCATCAAGAGCGAAGAGGTCCGCATCTCCATCGTTCACTCCGCCGTCGGTGCGATCAATGAATCCGATGTCATGCTCGCTTCGGCATCGAATGCACTCATCATCGGCTTTAACGTCCGTCCGGATGCCAATGCACGTGCCATGGCGGAAAAGGACGGCGTCGATGTCCGTCTCTACCGTGTCATCTATGACTGCATCGATGATGTCAAGGCGGCGATGGCAGGCATGCTCTCGCCGACCATCCGCGAAGTGGTCCTCGGTCATGCGGAGATCCGTCAGGTCATCCACACACCGAAGGTCATCGTTGCCGGCTCCTACGTGCAGGACGGCAAGATCACCAGCAATTGCCAGCTGCGCCTGATCCGCGACGGCATCGTCATCCATGAAGGCAAGATCGCATCGCTGCGCCGCTTCAAGGATGACGTGAAGGAAGTCGCTGCTGGCTTCGAATGCGGCATCGCCATCGACAGCTATCGTGACGTCAAAGAGGGAGACCAGCTGGAATCCTTCGAACTGAAAGAAGAAGCTGCTGAACTGAAATAATGCATACATCGTTCGCCTTTACAATTTCATAAGGGCGAACGATTTTGTTTTTGGGGTGACTAGGGACTGGTGACTAGGGACTAGGAGACTGGAAGACCAGGAGACTACAGACTCTCTCGTATCGTCATTGAAAGCGTTGCCGAGAAATCTTTCTTGCAGACCGCTAAACGAAGGATGTGTGAAAGCAGAAATACGTAGCACCAAGGCGTTGTTTCCCTGCCGGTGCTTATGTGATACTGAACGCAGTGCAAGATCCCTCGGCTACGCTCGGGATGACGATACGGGAAAGGGATACCCCCAAAAAGTTTGAAAGCAGGGATGAGTAGCTAGGGATTAGTGGCTAGGGATTAGTTGTCGCAAGTGACTAGTGACTGGCATGCCAGCTCATGGCATCGCCATTATTTATGCTTCGCGGCGCATTTCGTCATCCTGAGCGGAGTGAAATGTCGGATGTTCGATCATGTAAAGGCAAAGCAGTGAGAACTGAGTCGAAGGATCTGGCACCGCACCACCATTTCGCATTTCGCATTTCTAATTTCTAATTTCTCATTCAAGCGAAGCTTTCAAACGGAATCAAAGGGCAGTACGCCCCAGGGGCTAACCCTGAGCCCTGAACCCTGAAGTTTGAAAGCAGAAAGAACAATCTCCCCCCTTATATGAATTTTCATAGGTTAAACAGGTTCTGAAGGTTCAAAAGGTTCACAGGTTTCTCATTTTTCGTGAATACCATATCTTCAAAACTTCGCGGCGCTTCTGATTTTTATGCGCCGCACCGCCCTTACACTCGACCCATATTCGAATCGTATTTCCAGAGAGCGAGGTACTTACTATGTCCGAATTACGAGTACGCAAAGTACAGGAATTTATCAAGCAGGAAGTGAGCCAGATGCTCCTTCATGATCTGAAAGATCCGCGCATCGGCTTTGTCACGGTGACCGAAGTCAAGGTGACAGGCGATCTGCGCGAAGCGACCATTTACGTCAGCCTTTTCGGCAAACCGGAAGAGAAGAAAGCATCGCTCGATGCGCTGAACAAGAGCCGCGGCTTCGTGCGCCGTGAGCTCGGGCAGCGCCTCAAGATCTACTACACGCCGGAGATCACCTTTTCTGAAGATGCCTCTTTGGACTACGGCATGCATATCGATGGCCTTCTGAAGAAGATTCATAAGGATGAGGTGAAAGAATGAGCCTTGCAATGAACCATGCCAAAGAGATCGGCAAGAAGGAGGCCATGGATTTTCTGAAATCCCACAAGCGCTTCCTACTGGTCGGTCACGAACATCCGGATGGAGATGATGTCGGCTCTATCTGTGCGCTGCACAATGTCCTTGTATCCATGGGGAAGGAGGCGGACATGCTGCTTCCGGATCCTGTGCCGAAGGTGTACACGCTCGTGAAGGCCTCCGCGCTCGTTCATACATCGATCCCGGAAGGAAGGGACTATGATGCGATCGTTTTCACGGATCTTTCCAATCTGGAACGCGGCGGAAATTTTGATTTTCCACGGGACATCGACTCACTCTCCATCGACCATCATCGCACGAATGAACGCTTCACCGACCTCCTCTATCTGCAGTATCGCTATGCGGCGACGGCGGAAATGCTTGCGGAAATGTTTTTCGACGAAGGCATCGAGATGGACAAGGACACCTGCAATGCACTTTACATGGGCATCGGCACGGACAGCGGCTTCTTCAAATTCAGCTGCACCTCGCCGCATACGCTCCTGATGGCGAGCCAGCTCGTCGCGATGGGGGCTGACCCATCCTATATTTCCAATCACCTCGAAGAGAAATCCATCGAAGCCATGCACTGCTATGAGCTCGTCGCGAAGACCGTCCACTCCTATGCGGACGGGAAAATCGTCATCGCTTACATGGGCAAGGATGCGATGGATCTTGACGGGGAAAATTCCGACTACTACGCCTCCATTCCGCGCTGCATCCGCGGCTGCGAGATCGCGGCGCTCTTCAAGTACCGCGGCGAAGGCGTGACCCGCGTCTCCCTGCGATCCAAAAATTATGCCAATGTCGCGGAGCTTGCCGGTGAATTCGGCGGCGGCGGTCACTGGAAAGCCTCTGGATGCACCATCGAGGGCGACTTTGCTGAAGCCGAGAAGAAATTCATGGCTGTCGCGGAGAAGTATCTCTGATGGACGGTGTACTGAATGTATTGAAGCCCGCGGGGATGACGTCCTTCGACGTGATAGCGCGTCTGCGGCGCATCTATGGGCAGAAGAAGATCGGTCACGGCGGGACGCTTGACCCCATGGCGGCGGGCGTGCTCCCTGTATTTTTGGGGCGCGCGACGCGCCTCATCGAGTACGCGCCGATCCACCGGAAAACGTATGAAGCGGAATTTCTGATGGGCCTTGCCACTGACACCGAGGACGTGACAGGGACCGTGGTGGAGACGGGGGAGATCCCTGCCGATCCTTCGATCTGGGAAAGCACTGCGGAATCATTCAAAGGAGACATCCTCCAGCGTCCCTCGTCCTACTCTGCCATCAAGGTGAATGGCGAGCGCGCTTACAAGCTGGCGCGTGAAGGAAATGCCGTCGAGCTTCCTCTCCGTCCTGTCACCATTTACGATCTGATCCTCCGTGAGGTAAAGTCGCCGATCCTCCGTCTCTCCGTCACCTGCTCGGCTGGCACCTACATCCGTGCGCTCGGCCGCGACATGGGGAAAATGGCCGGATGCCCGCTCACCATGTCCTTTCTTCTGCGCAGCGAGATGGGGCCTTTCTCTATCGCCGAAGCCAAGACACTCGAAGAGATCGAAGCGAATCCGGAAGGCGCGCTCATGACTGACCTTCGCCCGCTCCTTTCCGCGCTGCCACTCCTTGCGCTTGATGAGAAAGAAGCCGCCGATTTCCTCTTGGGCAAACGCCTTCGCACGCGAGAAAAGCCTGTGGAAGTCGCCGCCGCCTTTTGCGGCTCCCGCTTCCTCGGTATTGCCAGTGTAGAGCGCGGCGTCATCCATCCGAAGAAAGTGTTTAATTAAGCTTTTAGTGACTAGTGACTAGTGACTGTGAGACATCCGTCTTTCCCGTATCGTCATTTCGAGCGAAGCGAGAAATCTTCTTTGCAGACCGCTAAACGAAGGATGTGTGAAAGCAGAAATACGTAGCACCAAGGCGTTGTTCCGTACCGGTGCTTATGTGATACTGACCGCAGTGTAAGGGAAACGCTGATTAAATCGCAGAGTCAGATTTTACAAGAATTTTTATACATAGCTTCGTCATAACCTTCCTTAAATAGCTCGAAAGATCCCTCGGCTACGCTCGGGATGACGACAGCGCGAAGCACTATCAAAATTCTGCGGCGCTTCATTATTTTATGCGCCGCACCACCATTTCGCATTTCTCATTTCTAATTTCTCATTCAAGCGAAGATTTCAAGCGAAGATTTCAAACGGAATCAAAGGGCAGCACGCCCCGTGGGCTAACCCTGAACCCTTAAACCTTAAATCCATCATCATGACCATTCTACCTACTTTACACGATTTACCCAAAGACCAGTCCTTCGTCCTTGGCATCGGCTTCTTTGACGGATGCCATCTGGGACATCAGGTGGTTTTTTCCGAAGTGAAGCGCCTTGCGAAAGAGAAGGGCGCGCAGCCGGGTGTTCTCACCTTTTATCCGCATCCGATGAAAGTGCTTGCGCCCGATATTCATGTGCCGCTTTTGCAGTCCATTGATGAAAAGATGGATGCACTGGCCGCTCAGGGTATGGCGCTGGCCGTCTGCATCCGGCCGGATGAGACATTTCTCGCAAAATCCGCTGAAGATTTTCTGGGAGAGCTCGCTCGCCTTCCCGGCCTTGTCGGCCTCGTCACGGGAGAAAATTTTTCCTTTGGCCACGGCGGTCTTGGGAAGAGTGGTGACCTTGTGCGCTTCTTTGAAGAAAGCCGTGTCACCGTCCGCATCGTCTCACTCCGAGAGAACGCAGGGAAGAAGATTTCCAGCACCGCCATCCGCCAGTGCATCCTCGCGGGAGAGATGGAGCAGGCGGCGCGCTTTCTGGGCCATCCTTACACGATCCGGGGCGACGTGGTCCATGGCTTTCGCCGCGGGCATGACGTACTCGGATTTCCGACGGCGAATCTGGCTGTCTCTGAAGACCGTGTCCTTCCGCCGGATGGCGTCTACGCGACGCGCGCGCTGGTGAAGGGGCATACCTTCCCTGCCATTACGAATATCGGAAACAATCCGACCTTCGGCAATGCAAAGAAGACCATCGAGACATTCATCTTTGACTTCGACGAGTCCATCTACGGCGCGTCCTTCACGCTCGCATGGGTGAGCCGCATCCGGGGAGAAATGAAATTCGCCTCACCTGACCTTCTGGTGGCGCAGATCCATCAGGATATCCAAAAAGCGAAAAACAGACTGCATGTATGAAAGGGGCTATGAAGAAATGAATCCTTATTTCTTCACAGCCCCTTTTTACTTTGCTTTCATTTGGTTCAGGGCTCTCGTGGCGGCTTCGCCGCCTTTTTTTAGAAGATGGTATTCTCGTATCGCAGCCTTCCCCTCTAGGGGAAGGTGCCCCGTAGGGGCGGATAGGGTGACTATGGCATGAAAGACAGCTGGGATAAGGTTTCCCGGTCACTCCTATGAGAGCTGCAAGTCCCCCGCGGCAGATGGAACGCGAAAATGAGATGATCGTTATTTCACATCGCCTTTCCATGTGGATAGCCAGCCATTCCCCTTTTTCTCCTGCTCGCGGGCTGCTTATTCCCTAATTGCATATGTTTTTGCGAAATGCATGCATAATCGGTATACCGCCAAGGATGGTATATCTTATTAAAGAATGGTATAATAACCAAAGTAGATGACAGGCTGTTGATGAGCCTGTCTATTTCATTGCGCGAGATCCGAAGGAAGGGATCTTCGCCGGGTTCCAATGGGGGTTTTTATGGAAGCGAAAAAAAGTGGTCAAAGTATTTTGAGAGACCTGGGAACGTGGATCGTCATAGCCACCGTACTGGGCGCAGTCGTCGGACTCTTTCTGGGTAAGAGTGCACACATGCTGGCGCCGATCGGCGATCTTTTCATGCAGCTCATCAAGATGATCGTCGTACCGATGGTCTTCTTTTCACTGGTCGGCGGGGCAGCGGCGCTGGGAAAATCCAAGGGCGCTGGCAAGGTTGGTATAGTGACATTTCTGTATTACGGCGTGACGACAGCGGTTGCCGTGATTTTAGGATTGGCCTTCAGCGTTTTCTTTCAGCCTGGCAGCGGCATCGACATGGCGGCGATCAGCGGGGCGGCTGTGCAGGTGGGCGACCTTTCCAAAGCGGGCGCGCTCCCCGGTTTCTGGGAAACGATCATCGGCTTCGTACCGGCGAATCCGGTGAAAGCCCTGACGGATGGCAATATCCTGCAGATCATCACCTTCTCTCTTTTTGTCGGCTTCGCACTGGCGATGCTGCCCGCAGAAGAGAAAGAGTTCATGAGCCGCATCGTGGATAACTGCACGAAAATCTGTATCAAGATCATGATGGCGGTCATGATGCTTGCGCCGGTCGGTGTCTTCTGTCTGATGGCGGACGCGACGGGGAGCTTCGGCTATGACGTACTCATGAAAATCATTTACCTCATCGGTCTTTATGTCTGCGTGCTCTTCCTTGTCACCTATGTCATGATCGGCGGCTCGGTGGCTCTCTTCTCGAAATGCACGGGGTATGTGGAATTCTTCAAGGCGATGTGGAAGGTGCAGGTACTGGCTTTCTCCACAGCATCCTCTATGGCAGCGCTTCCGCTCAATATGGCAGTCACGGAAAGAGAGCTGCATGTATCGAAAGGAACCACCTCCTTCGCGCTTCCGCTGGGGGCGACCATCAATATGAATGGCAATGCAGCGTACTATGCGATGGCAGCCATTTTCATCGCGCAGATGTATGGCATGGAGCTTACGATGGGCCAGTATATCGCGATCATCGTGACGAGCACCTTGGGCGCAGTCGGACAGGCAGGCGTGCCGGGACCGACGCTTCTTGTTGTCGCTGTCTTGGTATCTGCGGGTATCCCGATCGATGCGCTGCCGATCCTCTTCGGTGTTGACCGTATTTTTGATATGCTCCGTACCGCGGTCAATATCACCGGGGATGCAGCCTGCGCGACCATCGTAGATCGCTTTACGAATGAGGAAGTCCGTGAATAGTGACCGTTGATGGGTCATTGGCCTTATATGGTAAGCCACAAACGGCTGGCGAAACGAAAACGTTTCGCCAGCCGTTTTTTTATATATTCCTGAAAGGAATAACAGATCAGAGGCGGCAGATCGTTGTACTGGATGTTATGGGTAAAAAATGAAAATTTCTTCGATTTTTCCACAGAAGAATAAATAAAATTCATACGCAGAAGATGGCAATTTTATATAATTCGTAAGCTATAATATAGACTACAAGCTATAAATATAGCATATAAAAGTATTATACAAGCTATGAATTCGTGGTTATAATCACAGTCGAAACGTGAAGAAACGTTGCAGATCGTTTTCCTGCTTTCTGGCAGCCATGGAGCCGTGAAATGGGGAAGTATGAGAAAAAGAGATATCACCCAGCGGGCGATGTGGTACAGAAAGGGATAGCCATGATTGACTTAAATGATTTTATTGCGGTAGGGCAGAATGCCATAGCACGTCGCGTGGTACAGCAGTCGGATGCTTCCGATAATTACGATAATGATTTCAAAAGCCTGCTGGCTACACCGAGGCTGATTCATTGGGCGATCGATGCATCTATCAAAGCGATCGATCCCTATCTTCCCGATGACTATGCGAGCATCGGACTGTCGGTGAATTTTGTGCATACGGCACCGACCAGCCTTGGAATGACGGTGACGGTCCATGCATCGGTCATCGCTTTGACAGACCATGATGTGACGCTCGAGGTCAAAGCGTGGGATGAACAGGGAGAGATCGGTCACGGCCTTCACAAGAGAGCGATCGTACTCAAGCAGGCGGTCTTGGACAGGGCGGAAGAACGTACACGCCTGCTGCTGATCCGTCAGGCGAATGAAGAAATCAAGGGGATGAGATAATGGCAGCTTTACCGGATACATTAGGCGGCGCACTGCTTCTTTCCGCCATCGATTTTTTGCTGAGCTTTGTATTTATTTCCTTCATCGGTGTGGTACTCCATTTCTTTCCCCTGCTGAATAAGCTCGGCGAAGTGAAGGAGAGAAAGGATTGAGATCATGGATCAGTTATTTGTGACCTTGATGAGTGAGCTTTTGCACCAGACGGGGCTTTTGGATCTGACTTTGGGAAATCTGGTCATGATCATTGCCGGATGTGTCCTGCTGTATCTGGGCATCATCAAGAAATACGAACCATTTCTGCTGGTAGGGATCGGCTTTTCCTGCATCGTGGCGAATGTGCCGGGCTCGACACTGACTGCGCCCGGCGGGCTTTTCTACTTTGCGTATCAGGGCGTGGAGCAGCTCATTCTGCCGCCGCTCATTTTCCTCGGCGTCGGTGCCATGACGGATTTCGGTCCCATGATCGCCAATCCTTCTCTGGTCATTCTGGGGGCGGCTGCGCATCTGGGCATCTTTGTCGCATTGATCGGCGCACAGCTCCTTGGTTTCCATCTGGGAGAAGCAGCCTCGATCGGTATCATCGGCGGTGCGGATGGTCCGATGGCGATCTACACCACGATGAAGCTGGCACCGCATCTCCTGCCGCAGATTTCTGTCGCAGCCTACTCCTACATGGCTCTCATGCCGCTCATTCAGCCCCCGATCATGAAGCTTCTCACGAATAAGGAGGAGAGAAAGATCATGATGAAGCAGCCGCGCTATGTATCCCGCCTTGAAAAGATCGCGTTCCCGATCGTGATGGCACTCATCGTCAATGTGTTCCTGCCGCCGGTCGCGCCGCTCATCACCATGCTGATGCTGGGAAATCTCCTGCGCGAATGTCTCGTCGTCGGCAAGCTGGCGGAAACAGCGGCCAATACCCTTCTCAATATGGTCACGCTGGTCTTGACGGTTGCCATTGGCTCGACCATGGCTGCGGATACCTTCCTCACGTCCTCGACCATCCTCATCATCTTCCTCGGCCTTGTGGCGTTTGCTTTTGGTACCGGCAGCGGCGTGGTCTGTGCCAAGCTCATGAATACACTCTCAGGCGGCCGCATCAATCCCTTGATCGGCTCTGCCGGTATCGCCTCCGTTCCGATCGCTGCCCGCGTCTCCCATCTCGTCGGGCAGCAGGAAAGCCGCCGCGTCTTCCTTCTGATGCATGCGATGGGTCCGAACCTCGCCGGCGTCTTCGGCACCGCGATCTCCGGCGGCATCATGCTCGCACTTCTGGGAGGCTAAGGACTGGGGATTTGAGAAATGCGATTCAGGAAATTTTGATGGGGGCTGATGTTGTGATTGCATCGGAGTTTCCTGGATCCGTTTTTCCTTAGTGAGCCAAAGTTTTCCTACTAAAATTTTTATTCGTAATTATAGATAAAATCTTTTGGCATATTCATCCTATTTTTGCTAGACTATTACCAGTATAAAAAGTAAATCCTATGATGTAGCGTCTTGATTAAGTACAGCAGGAAGAAAGTTAATAAACCAGCAGCATGAGGCTATCTGTGTTTGTTTTCTTTCTTTTTTTTGTGGGGAGGCTTATTGTGATTCAATGGGGGGATTTTCTGATAGACCCGCGTGAAGGGGAAGATCTATGCCGCATGGCCGTTTTATTAGCTATGACTGTTGATCAAAAGATGGAAAGGGATTTGATCCTGCAATTACAGAAAATGGGGATCAAAAGCGCTGCCACCACCGTGGCAGGGTTTGGTATTTCTTCTCAAAGCAATATCATTCGCAGCGTAGTGAATTTATGCTTGAATACAAATATCATTGAAAGGAAACGGGAACATGTACATCCCGTAGCGCACTGTGTACTGGAAGTCACACAAAGCACAAGAGCTTCCGATGCGATCGGGCAGAATTTCTGTTTCAAAGCTGCTGTTGCTCGCAAAGGAAATCATTTCGCTCTAAGCTTTTATGGCAATCTGGCTATGCATGAACTTTCCGGCCATAAAACGATAGGGGTCGGTTTTCAAATCCTTGGAGATTGATTTTTACAATTTCATAAAGTATCTCAGTATAGCATAAAGGAATTGATTTTAGCAGAAAAGACGCACACGATGATATCGTGTGCGTCTTTTCTGCTTTTTTTCTGCCTGAAAGGGGTGTGCCAAAAGGCAGTGCATATTTTGTTTTCGTGAATAAGGAGGCTTTGAAATGACTAAATCAAGTGGTTTGGAATCTAAAAATGAAACGCCCATTACGAAGATGGGGAATGTGCTTCTCCGGTTATCTCTAAAGTACATGCCAGATGCGAGTATCTTTGCAGTGGCACTGACTTTTATCGCTTTTTGCCTGGGGATCGCACTGACGGATCAGGGACCGATGCAGATGGTTCAAAATTGGTACAAAGGGTTTTGGGAATTGCTTGGCTTTTCCATGCAGATGGCTTTGATTGTCATTACTGGCTCTTGCGTAGCCAATGCGCCTTTGGTCAAAGGTTGGATCAACCGTATTGCATCGATTCCGAAAAGTGCGAAGTCGGCTGTGTTTACGGTGACATTGGTCAGTGTTTTGGTTTCTTTTGTGCACTGGGGCTTATCCCTTATTGTAGGGGCCATCTTAGCGAAGGAATTAGCGAAGAATCTGCGAGATAAAAAGATTCCTTTCGAATATGGTCTGATGGCTGCTGGCGCGTATGTAGGGCAGATGACTTGGCAGGGTGTCCTGTCTTCTTCGGTGGGGCTCTTCATCGCAACTCCAGGCCATATCATGGAAGACTTGATCGGCGTAGTACCTATGACGGATTACATGTTGAATCCGACAAATATCTGCGTCACCATCGCACTGGCTATCGGGCCTGCCTTTTTTGCGACGCTGCTTCTTCCTAAGAATCCATCAGACTATCAGCCATTGGATGAGGATGCGATCAAAGCGATTGAAAAGGAAGACCTGAAACTGCAGAAGCGTCCGTCCAAAGCTACGGTGGGAGATCTTTTAAACTATAGCCCAATTCTGGCCTGGGCTTTGGGGCTACTTGGATTTATTTATATCTTCTATGCTTTCTATACCAAAGGCTTCAATGCGCTAGATTTTAACTTGTTAAATGCTATTTTCCTCTTCGGCGGTATTTTGCTTTATGGAAATATTGCGAATTATGTCATGGCAGTGAAAGATGCCGTGGGTGGTACGGCAGGTATCATTTTTCAGTTTCCTCTGTATGCCGGTGTCCTTGGCATTGTGAAATACTCCGGTCTGGTCATGGTTTTAGCCAATGGGATCGCGGCAGTCAGCACAGAAAGTACTTTCTATCTGTGGACTTTCTTATCCGCAGCGATCGTAAATATGTTTGTTCCTTCCGGTGGTGGGCAGTGGGCTGTACAGGGGCCGGTGGCTCTGGAATCGGCCAAAATGATGGGAGCCGATTTGGTAAAGACCGCGCTGATGGTGGCATATGGGAATTGCTGGACCAATATGGCACAGCCATTTTGGGCGATTGCTCTTCTGGGAATCACGGGTCTTAAGGCGAAGGATATTATGGGATATTCTATCGGCATCATGATTTTATCAGGCTTCATTTTTTTCGCAGCCGCGTTGTTATGAGAGAGGCGTGGCTATTCACCAGAATAGATGGTGAGAAATCAGATAAGGGATATTCTCTCTTGTCTCGCGATAGACGATCCGTCACAGTAACTACCAACCGCGAGTAAGCAGGAGCATTAGGTTATGATTGAACAGGAGAAGAAAAATGGAACACTTTGAATTCATGGAAACAACGATTTCAAAAGTACACCAGGCATATTTGGATGGTTCTTTGACAGCCGTTGAGCTGATGAAGTTCTATTTACAGCGGATCGAAGCCTATGATAAGAAAGGGCCGGCAATCAATTCGATCATTTGTGTCAATCCGAACATTTTGGAAGAAGCAGCTGCAGCAGATGCTTATCTGAAGGAACATCATGCTTTAAAAGGTCCCCTGCATGGGATCCCGGTGATGCTGAAAGATAATTTCAATACCAGTGACATGCCTACCACAGCAGGTTCTATTGCATTGAATGGATGGGTACCGACAGAGAATGCTTTCGTAACAGAAAAATTGAAACAGGCAGGGGCATGCATTCTGGCGAAAACTAATTTGCATGAATTTGCGATCTGGGGTGAAACGATCAGTTCGATCTTAGGGCAAACAGTCAATCCTTATGATCTGACAAGAACTCCTGGGGGATCTTCCGGCGGTACAGGTGCTTCTATTGCAGCGAATATTGGGATTATCGGAATGGGGACGGATACGATCAATTCCGTTCGCTCTCCTGCTTCGGCCAATAGTCTGGTCGGGATCCGCCCGACCATCGGACTGGTATCGCGCGCTGGGATTATCCCCTATTCTCTGACACAGGATACAGCAGGTCCTATTTGCCGCACAGTAGAAGATGCTGTGCGGACCTTGGATGTCATTGTCGGCTACGATGAGAAGGATGCAGAAACGGCATGGAGCGTAGGGCAGAAAAGAGACAGCTACATCGACCATTTACAAAAAGATGGCATGGAAGGAAAGCGGATCGGGATACTCAAAAGTTTATTTGGAAAAGAAAAATGCAATGAATCTACCAATCAAGTGATTGAAACTGCATTGCAGGTATTTAGAGATCACGGGGCGACCTTGGTCGAGGTGGAAAACCAGATCGACCAGCCGTATCTGAATGAGGAAGTATCGGTACACCTCGATGATTTCTGCCATGATCTTAACAGCTATCTGGAAACATTACCTCCCCAATGGCCCGTTCACTCTATGAAAGATATTTTGGACAAGGGACTTTTCCATCCATTTTCGGAAGGGAATATGAGAGATGCTATGACACGGCAGGTGGGGAGTCCTCGTTATTTAGAAAAAATGTATAACAAAATTGCCGTACGCCGGGAAGTCATGAAAATCATGGCAGACTTGCACTTGGATGCCATGGTCTATCCCCACCAGCAGCAACTGGTGTGCAAAATTGGCAGCAATCAGCTGCAGAGAAATGGCGTGCTTTGTTCATCAACAGGTTTCCCGTCCATTTGCGTCCCTGCCGGATTTGCCCCCTCACCAGAGGCACCGATTGGAGTTCCTGTCGGGATGGAAATCATTGGGCGGCCATGGAGCGAACCGGTGCTCATTGAAATTGCTTACAGCTTTGAACAACATTCCCATTTCAGAAAAATGCCTGTATCCACGCCGGCCTTGGAAGACTGAGTGCGGGCTGAACAGATCAGGAATACCTTCTCCTATCTAAACCAAATGGAGCGTATTCTTGAAGTCCTAGATATAGTGCCTGGAGACGGGCACTTTTTCTCTGGGGTAATGGGCAAGCGTCAGGAGAAGGGTTCCATTGTCCTGATTCTGGATTTCCTGGATCAAGGAAAGGTTCACGATGTAGCCCTTGTGCGTGCGGAAGAAGCCTAGGGGGGAGAGACTCGATGATCCCTCTCGTCGTATAGAAGAGAGCGCGGTCGGATTTCTCGGTGGAAATCAGGACGATTTCCTGCGCGAATGAGGAATTAGGAATGAAGGTGGCGGCTTCGCCGCGTATATATGGAGCGATGCCCGAAAGCGGCATTTCAGTCACCAGCCCCTAATCCCTAATCCCTAGCTACTAATCACCAGTCACTAGCTCCCAATCCCCATTTCCGCTTACCGCCACTATCTGTTATGATAGGGCCATAATAACAACAAGGGTAATGAAAACCTGTATACTTATGTCTGTAAAAACCTATTTTTATTGAAAGGAAGTCTATTCATGTTAGAAATCAAACCATGCAATAAGAACTGGCACACCAGAGGAGACGACACCGCAGCACGCATTGCAGCTGCCGCTCCGTATGCAGAGGGAAAGATCGTTGACGCAGCCAATACCGTCAAAGTCCTTGAAGCGGTCCTTCGCCCGGGCGATAAAGTCAATATCGAAGGCGATAACCAGAAACAGGCGGATTTCCTCGCGAAAGAGCTCTGCAAGGTGGATCCGTCCAAAGTGCATGATCTTCATATGATCCAGTCCACCCTCTCCATTCCGGAGCATCTGGATGTCTTTGATAAAGGCATCGCCAGAAAGCTGGACTTCGCTTATGCAGGCAGCCAGGGCAAGCGTCTGGCGCAGATGGTCCAGAATGACGGTGTCGAACTCGGCGCTATCCATACCTACCTTGAAATGTATTCCCGCTACTTCATCGACCTCGTGCCGAGAGTTTCCCTCGTCTGCGCTGACTATGCGGATGCAGCCGGCAACATTTACACCGGCTTTTCCACTGAGGACACCCCGGCGATCGTCGAAGCGACGAAATTCAATCAGGGCATCGTTATTTTCCAGGTCAATCAGATCGTTGACAAGCTCCCGCGTGTCGATATCCCGGCTGACTGGGTCGACTTCGTCATCGAAAGCCCGACACCATACATGCTGAACCCGCTCTTCACCAGAGATCCGGCAAAGATCCAGAATGAACGTATCCTCAAGGCTATGATGGCGATCCGCGGCATTTACGAAGAATATGGCGTCAAAGTCCTGAACCACGGCGTCGGCTACGATACCGCTGCTGTCGAGCTGCTGCTCCCGACCTTCGGTGAATCTCTGGGACTGCGCGGCAAGATCTGCACCCATTGGGTACTGAACCCGCATCCGACCCTGATCCCGGCCATTGAGACCGGCTGGGCGCAGGCCATCTACTCTTTCGGCTCGGAAGTCGGCATGGAAGAATACATCAAAGCCAGAAGCGACGTTTTCGCTGTCGGCCCGGATGGCACCATGCGTTCAAACCGTGCCTTCTGTCAGGCTGCCGGTCACTATGCCGCTGATATGTTCATCGGCTCCACCATGCAGATCGACCGCTTCGGCAATTCTTCCACCGCGACCAAGAACAATGTCGCAGGCTTCGGCGGCGCTCCGAACATGGGCTGCGATGCCAAAGGCCGCCGTCATGTCACCCCGGCATGGAAGAAGGCGGGCGAAGAAGTGGCGAACCGCTACGAACTCATGGGCGACCGCAACCGCGGCAAGAAGCTCGTCGTCCAGATGATCACGACCGTCTCTGAAAAAGGCTTCCCGGGCTTCGTCGATCAGCTCGACGCTGTCGCTCTGAAGAAGAATGCAAACCTTGATCTCGAACCGATCATGATCTACTCCGATGACCTCACCCACATCGTTTCCGAAGTCGGCATCGCTTACCTCCACAAGTGCCACAACATGGAAGAACGCATGAATGCGATCCGTGCGGTAGCAGGCAAGACGGAAGTCGGCAAGCTCGAAGATCCGGAGATCACCAAGAAGCTCAGAAAGGAAGGCATCGTCAAGCTGCCGGAGGATTTCGGCATCGATCCGTCTCAGGCGACCCGCGACCTCCTCGCTGCCAAGAATATGAAGGACCTTGTGGACTGGTCCGGCGGTCTTTACAACCCACCGGCTAAGTTCAGAAACTGGTAATGACAGCATGAAAAACCGTCAGGCTCAGAATCAGAGCCTGACGGTTTTTATTTTTTGGTATGGGGATCATGAGAAAAGTGGTGCCTTCCCTGCCCATGAAAGTAATGCTATTAAGTTAAGGAAATCGTTAGCTACGTAACGTCTTGCTTCCCCCTTCGGGGGAAGTGCCGAAGGCAAT
>OIYF01000050.1_pt1 | contig 62707 bp, 65 predicted proteins | sample 1587971 | NCBI WGS metagenome assembly OIYF01 (sample SAMN03283248) | human gut metagenome | biome: human-associated habitat; material: feces | host: Homo sapiens | place: Peru | collected 2012 | reverse complement strand
ATTGACAGGTATACGATTCTGTCTCAAAAAAATTTAGACCTTCTCACTGAGTATTGGTACAAATGTGGTCGCCCTAAGGATATCCTTTTTCCAAGTTCCTGGATCAGTGGATATCTTGATATAGCCAGTGTTAACCAGTTCTTTAAGAAAAGTGCTAAACTCGCCGGCATAACCCGTCATGTTTCCTCTCATGCATGTCGTCACAGTTTTGCCAGCCACTTATTCGAAAGTGGCACAGATATACAATAAAACCCCATCAGACAGATTTCTCTATCCAATGGGGCTTCTATGTCATATCGTCTGATTCCACATCATTATATTGTTTTCTTACATCAAACTCTGCATCGTTTGGCGTAAAATTGGCGTATTTTTGTAATTTTACAAATTTCCACCAATAAGGTACATCTCGTTTTTAGTACAGCTTTGCACCTGCTGGAATGTGGTCATCAACCATAAGAAGATGAAGTTCTTCATCCTCTGAATCCTTAAGATTGTTTACTGCTGAAAGTAACATACCACAAGATTCAATTCCCATCATCTTTCTAGGTGGAAGATTTGTGATGGCAATAAGTGTCTTTCCAACAAGCTCTTCTGGCTCATAATAAGCGTGGATTCCGCTTAAAATAGTGCGGTCTGTGCCTGTTCCGTCATCTAAAGTAAACTGTAATAATTTCTTTGACTTAGGAACTGCTACACACTCTTTTACCTTAACAGCTCTGAAATCTGACTTGCTGAATGTATCGAAGTCTACTTCTTCCTCAAATAAAGGTTCAATCTTTACATTAGAGAAATCAATCTTCTCTGGCTCAGCTTTTACCTCTTCTGAAGGCTTAGAACTTACGCCATTTTCAGCCTTTACGCCACCAATGATCTTCATTGTCGAGAAGATCAACAAATCTATTTTATAGCCCTTTATGCACCTATATTACTTTATATTTTATACAACAGCATTTCATATTTCACCCTAATTCTACACCCTTTTTCCCTTTTGGGCGTAAATTGGGAGCATGTTGGGCGTAAGTCATCATTACTCTGATTTATAATCCATATTCATCAATGCTCGCAACTGATCTACTTCGTACTTTTTATCCATACACATTAAATCTCCGCTTTTAACTGGTTAAATGCATCATCCATTGCCAAAGAGTCATCTGCCTTTGCCTGCGCAAGACCAGTCTGCATAATGGTATCAAATTCCTCTTTTGATAATGCATCTCTAGTTGTCAAAGTACTCGGGATTTCTAATGAGAAAGGGACTCCATCTCTCATAATAACCTGTCTATATGCCATGTCAATAAATACTGATACCGGAATCCCCAACTTTTCTAATATAGCCTCTGCGTGTTCTTTGATCTCCGGTTGAATACGTGCTGTTACATTAGCTGTTTTAACTGCCATAGTCCATATCCTCCTATCTATCTGTAATGTACCACGTTGTATAGTATTTTGCAATACAGATTTAATTAGTTATTTTTTTCACTATTTGCAGCAGTCCTCCTTACACTATCCACGACTTACCGGAACTACCAAACTTCCATAATTCGTGCTTACTCCATTTATGTATTCATCAAATTTTTCCATTCCTTCCTATAATTTCAAGCCCCAAATCATTGATTTTTGGACTTTTTCTTTAAACAGTTACCTCATAACAAGTGCTAAAGTGCATAAACATTCATTGTATCAAGTACTGAATAGCTGAAAACAGGTACACCAAATAAAGCATCCATTGCTTTATAAAGGCTATAATTCCTCTGTTCTACTATGATGATGAACCTTCCGTGTCTAATGGCATCATGTGCCAACTTCCTTCGTCCCATCTGCTCATACACTGAGTGCCAGCTAAGCTTTCAAACAGGGTCATGCCCTACGGAGAGAACTACTGCCAGCTACAGCTCTTGTTTGTTTTGATTGTTACTGACCTTCCTTTGCTGCAGGGACTCTTTTCAGTGGACGCCTCCCCTGCTTTATCAGTTAGTCTTGGTGCTGATGTAGTGCACTCCACACTCCATCTGGTTTACGGGTTTCTTTTCCAGAACCCTGCCCGAATCCAGATAAACTCTGAATCCCGGCAAGGGTCTGGATTTGTAATGCTGTCTTAAGTAGTACTTATGCTGCCTGTGGTATTGACTGATCTGGTCTTACAATGTCTCCCAACAGTTTCTTCGGATCATATGCTGTCCCTTTTGTCAGGATTGTAAAAATCACCCTCAGTATCTTGCAGGCAATCACTATGAGCGACTGCATCTTCTTTAGCGGATTTTGCTTCCTTGTCGTATAGTAAACATGAAGTTCCTTAAATTCTTCCGAATGTACCACTGCCGACTTTGCCGCCTGGAATAACCAATATCTGAGTCGTTTGCGTCCTCTGTGACTGATTTTGGTCTCTCCGGTATGCTTGCCCGAACTGCAGGCTACCAATCCTAATCCGCTTAACTTCTGGATTTCCTTTACATTGTCAAATCTTGATATGTCCCCCATCTCTGCAAGTATCCCAGACAGGATGTTTTCACCGATTCCTGATATTGCCAGAATGTTCTTTGCATATGGAATCTCATTGCATTTTTGATTTAACTGGTTTTCTATATCTGAAAGCTGCTCATCAAGCTCGATAATCCGGCTGACGAACCACTTAACAGCCTGTCTGCCGGCATCCGCTCCATCCTTGATCCCTACGCTTTTCCTTGCGTATTCCAGAATAGATGATGCATTGGCATAGCCTCGTCCACGAAGCTTCGCCTCATGCCATATCTGTTTCATTCCCTCTGTTCCAAGGGCAGCCAGTTCATCCGGAAATGGTGCCGCCTTAAGCAGTTCTAAACTAAATGCTCCGTCTATTTTTCCAAATGCGTCCTTGTATTCCGGAAAATAGATTTTCATCTCTCTGTGAAGCCTGTTAAGATTCCTGATTCTGTCTTCATTCAACTGATCTCGAAACATCGAAAGACGTCTGATATCTGCATAAAGTTTTTCCGGAAGATATGGCATTCCAAAGTTGCCATCCTTCACCAGATTGGCAATAAGCTTCGGATCCTTTTTGTCATCCTTAAGCTGACTGTTGTCTTCCACCTCTTTTGTCTGCTTTACTGCGTATGGATTCACCTGTACAACACTGATTCCCTTTGCAGCCAGCCAGGTTGTCAGACAGAACCAGTAATGGCCGGTAGGCTCCAGCCCTAAGACAATCTGTTTCTTATCATTTGCAGCTGCAAGCTTAGTGCTCCAGTCTAACATGCTTTCAAAGCCCTCTGCCGTATTACTAAAGCCAAAAGCGGACTTACTGAGTTCTCTTCCTCTGGTATCAATTGCCCTCACATAATGTGTCTCGCTGCCAATATCGCATCCTAATATCAGCATGTCATCACTGACGAATGAAAGCTTATCGTTTTTGCCAAACTTACCTTTGGTTTCCAACTCATGCCAGGTAGATGCTTTTAACTCTGCCTTAATAGCATCAGCTTTTGCAATAATCTCCTGCTGTTCAAAAATATTTACTGATAAAACTTGATTTTTCTTCTTTGAGCCTTTAATATTCATTGTAGATACCTCTTGTATTCGTTAGATTTTACCAACTTGCCGGTCAGTAATAATCTAATTTTACTTGAGGTATTTTTTCGTCAATCTCTTGACCTATTTAAATTATACAGGAAGCTTTCTTAAATGAATTTAGATAAAAATCATATATCGTATGATAACACTACTCCTCCAAATGAACCGCCATATCCAATAGACATAACTATTGATGTGCTAATCTTTTCATGAAGTTCAGCCATTTTACTATCCTGGTTAAAATCCGAACCATTTGCTGCTACCGGAATAATACTTTTGTTCATTGCAATAATTGACAGAATACAGTCAATTATACTGCTCGCTGCTATAGTATTTCCAAATTTAGTTTTGGCCAATGAAACTATGTCATTATAAAAATAGCGATTAATTATTTTATTCTCAATTTCATCATTCAAATAGTTACCACTACAAGCTGGGATAAACAGTTTCTTACCACATTCTTCAGCTATTAATGTTTCAATTAGTCTCTTATACGTTTCATATTTAGATGAAAATATGTCCGATGGACAATTTCCCACTATGATTTTCTTAAGAGTTCCTAAAATTTTTGGAGCATTGCGTTGTAATGCATGAGATTTCTTTTCAAGGATTAAAAAACCAGCCCCTTCAGAAATTAGATACCCCTGTCTTCCCATACGGTCAAAGAAATAATAATTATCATCTTTCGAAATTTCGCCAGTATTTGCGTAAAATTTCAATGCCCATTCATTTACTGGTGCTTCTACACCGCCAACAACGGCAATATCAATTTGACCACTTTCAATTGCTTGTACTGCAAATTTTAAAGCATATAACGCACTAACTTTATCCGCAATAAAAGTTTTACTAATTCCTTTAAAGCCGTAAGCAATAGACATATGTCCTTGTACTGCAGCAGGGAACCAGTTACTTGCCATATATGGACTTACAGGAGATTTCAATTTATGCAATTTTCTTAATCCGCTAAACGAACTATTCCAACCGCCAGTATTATTTCCAATAAAAATACCAACCCGGTTAGAATCAATTTCTTCAATTTCGGCTACAGAAATGGCTTCATAAGAACTCCATAATGCCATTTTTGAAAAATCATCACATTTATTTATAAGGCGCTTAGGGAACAGTTTTTCCGGTATTTTTTTTCCAACAATACCAGCATATAAACTTTTTGAACCATCCTTTAATTTATTAGTATTGCCATGAAGTAAATTCGACCAAAACATTTCAACAGATGTTCCGCAAGGTCCAACTATTCCCATCCCAGTAATAACTATATCGTTCATTTCAACCTCCTTATTCGCTAAATTTCCCAAGCAAAATTGCTGAATGAATTCCCGAAAATCCATTAGCTGTTTTAATAACATAATTTACTTCTTTTTCTTCTACCTCCGTCGGATAGTACAAATCGCATTCCTCATCTCTATTGTTATAGTTAGCAAGTGGAGGAATAGCATTATTCGTAATTGCTAAAAGGCTCTGAACTATTTCAATAGCACTTGCTGCCCCTAATGGATGACCAATCATAGATTTTAGAGAACTCACTGGTATATTATACGAAATATCTCCAAATACCTTTTTAAATGAATTTGTTTCGTATAAATCATTTTGTTTTGTTGAACTTCCATGTGCATTGATATATGAAATCTCAGATAATTCTACTCCAGCATTTCGAATTATGTTAAGAATAATATGTGCTAATGAATTATCATCTCTTAAATCAGTCATATGTTTAGCATTATTGCAACTGTCATATCCCAAAATTTCGCCATATATATTTGCTTTCCTTTTTTTGGCATGAGTTAAACTTTCAAGAATTAATATTCCGCAGCCTTCGGAAAGTACAAACCCATTTCTTTTTTTATCAAAAGGCCTTGAAGCTGATTCTGGACACATATCAAATCCTTTTGCCAAAGCCCCTATAGCCTCAAATGAAGCAAAAGTAATATTTGAAATCGGGGCTTCAACGCCACCACAAATAGCTATATCGAGATCTCCTCTTTGAATTGCTTCATAAGCATATCCAACTGCATCAATACCTGCAGTACAACCGGTAGACATAACAAATACATCCGCACTCGCTCCAAATTGCTTTGCTACTTCCAAAGCAATCAAAGAAAACATCCCTTTTTGAAATATGTTTTTATCGTTATCTCTTTCCAAAAATATTTTCTCACAAAATGGTGTATCACTAATTGCGTTTCCTATAATGACTCCGAACTTTTCTTTATTAACTTGATTTATATCAAGAAAAGAATTATTAATTGCCTCTATCGAAGCACAAACAGCCATTTTTGCTGGTCGTCCCATTTGATCAAGGTCACTAATCGAATACTTTTTCACTTCAAAAGGATATACCTTTCCAAAAATACGGCCTTCTCCATTAAAAAGTTGACTATCTTTGTAAAGTTTATATCCTATTTTTTTATTAATACAATTCTCCCAAAATTCCTCAAGTGTATTTCCAATAGGTGTCAAAACACTCATACCCGTTGCTACAACTCTTTCACTCACTTATATCACCTACCTGTTTTTCAATAAAATTTTTGATTAATCTCATTTCAGTTTTACTACCATTATTAAGGTTATCCTCCATTGCCTTATCAGATATCGGACAATTATCATCCATTTCAAACTGTTGTATCCATTTCATTTGTGTTCCGTTTTCAAGAGGAACATATTCCCAAATAATACTCATATATTTAAACGGATATAAAGGTGCTATTCTTCGAGCGTGAATAATATAGTTTTCTTTATCTAGGAATCTTTCTGAAACCCAAGAATAGACCTTTCCATACTCATCAGGATACTGCGTCAATTTGAACTTTATATAATTATTTGACTGTGTAATAATTTCAGCTTTTTCATATTCGGAAAATAATTTTGTCCATAATTGGATTGAATTAGTAATATCAAAAACTCGGCTATACTTTTCTTTAATAAATATTTCATTTTTTGTCATTCCCATAGTCATAACCTCCTTTTATATCTTTAGCACTGGTAGTAACTTTTTGATGTTTAATAGTGATGTATTTTTTCCTATTTAGATACCAAATTTCAAATAAAGCTCCCAAAATACTCATAATAACAATAACTCTAATTTGATTCATAATTTTCTCCTAACGTATAATTAACTCAAGTTTAAATCACTCCTTTTGAAGTGCTAAAGTATTTATGTTTATTTTACCAAAATTTCTATAAATTAATTGAATATGTAATTATATAGTATTTAAATGTAATATTTTCTGTATCAAAGTCTCTATCCGAACGAATTTTAAATAAATAAAAATCATTTCAACTATCAAATTCATAATTGTTTCATCATTTACAGTAATAAATCTTTCTGACCTCATTTATATCTACTTAATAGTACTAATGCGAATACTTGATCTGCATAAAGCAAAAGCACACTGCTTGAATATTCTTTTTAATATTCTAAATAGTGTGCTTTCTTAGATTGCCCTTTATTATATATAATTATTAATTGGCCTATATAGGTTTTCTTACACAGCTAGGACCCGACTCCGGATCAATAGCTCTATTAAACAGTTCAGTTGTGAAATTAGGCATCCCCCAAAGATAGTGTTCATAGTTTTTCAAAAAACTAAAATCCTGCTGTTTAGCAGCCAGTGGTTAATTTTCTGACCGTAATCATACTGTTTTCCTCTGGAAGCGGCATCGATAACGTATCGACGGATATATGCCCAACAAGAGCAGCGTCTGATTCCCGGTAGATTGTTATATCCCTGATATCCATCCGTTTCCAGGTATCCGCTGTAGCCTTTCAGGAACTTCCTTGCATGGCTACCGCTCCTGGTCGGGGAATAGCCATACAGGATGATTGCCGGGAGCCCGTCCTCATTCAATACCTGAACTCGGGTTTCATCTTATGAAAAGTTTTATATTATGTAGAGTTGGCAGAAAGAACCCTTTATTATAAGGTTTTCTGCCAAGATAACTTTACATAATCAAATGTTGTGTTTTAACCACTCCAATAAAGATTCTTTTTCTTTTTCGGAGAATTTATTTACTGAAATGTCAATGTTTGATGCTGCATTTTCAAGATATTTGCGCTTGATTTCTGGATTTGATTTTGCATATATTTCCGTAGTTATAACAGACGAATGTCCTAAAAAGTCACGGATATATATGAGATTAACACCACTTTCAAGAAGATGCATTGCTTTTGAGTGTCTTAATACATGTGGATGAACAGTAGCCATTCCAAATATCTGTGGATTTTTAATCCGTGCGGAATCAGAATGTTTTTTTATTATGTAGGAGATTCCTGATCTGGTAAGTGATTTTGCTTGTTTGTTTGTAAATAACACTTCCGTACTGTCAGAGATTTTATATATGGTGCATATTCCGCAAAAACAGAGCACTCGCTCCGCATGAGCGGAGCGCTGTTCCGCTAGGAACGGATCATTGCCCTGTTGGTTAATAAAGTTACTTGCTTTCTACACGTCTATCGCGACCTGGAAAGTCTAATCGATATGCTTTAGAGGTCATGCGGCTGAGACATGCATCTGCATATGTGTTATCACCAAACAATTGGTACCAGTTCGCTACTGGCATCTGCGAGATGATGACTGTTGATTTTCGGCAATCTCTAGCTTCGATGATTTCAAAGTGTCACGCGTCAAATTATAGTTCCCACCTACGGCAAATATACCGCAGAATAAATTCGGTATCCCTTCATACCGTCTGTCTTAACGTGCTGTTTTCTATGGCACGTTTTTATCTGCCCTTGACCATTCCTTTTCATTTCACTATAGTTTTTTCGTAAACATAAAAAAGAGAAAGAACACCCCGATCAAAGTTCGTTCTTTCTCTCATACACCACAGGAGCTGCACTACAGGTCCGGTGCAGGATCAAGTCCTAATTAATGGTTGCCTGTATTATGAGCAGTCATCCTGATGACATTTACTATGATAAGAAAAAACTTACTTTTTTGCAAGATAACTCGTATAAAAACTTCATCAAAATCTCTTTTTGACTCTTACATGTCCCGTTTTAAGCCCGGTCAGGAAACCTGTCCCGTCTGTGGCAGCTTTGGGAACTGCCGCATCCATGCTTATTATGGCAGACACCTCATGGACTTTATATCCAGCAAACCTGTGAAATCGGATATTTGTGTCCTCCGGGTTTGCTGCGGCAGCTGCGGGCATACCCATACCATCCTTCCGGATGTCGTTGTCCCTTACTCCGGTTACAGCCTGTTCTTTCTCCTCCGTCTGCTCGGTGAATACTTCTCGGGTCTTTTTCATGTCGAAGAACTGTGTGAAAGATTTGGGGTATCACAAAACCAGCTCTATCAATGGCTTTCCCTCTGGCGTATCCATAAGCAGGAATGGCTCGGGGTGCTTGCCGATATGGAAGTCTCTGACTGGCTTTTCCTTAAGGACCTTTTGTCATACAACAGGTATTCCTCTTTCTCTATGGGGTATGCCGTTCAGTGTAATAACTCATTTATGCAGTCCCATGCCAATCCACCACCTGCCGGCTCGAAAACCGCACAATACCATCAGCTTATTTATTCCCCGGATATCTCTGTATTCTGACCACACAACCATGGGATGGCTGTGGAATTCCCCCTGTTTTATGATGGATAAAACGCCATAAGGAGGACTTTTTCATGAGCAAAGAAACTGAAACAATGAAACATAACGCTGAAGTGGCACAGTTCCGCTTCGCCCTGATCGCCCCTGTCATCCAGGGGCTTTTTCCGGATGCCTCAGCAACTGCTTACTACAAACGGGTCAGTGCAGCACCGCTTACATTCCCGGATGGGACATCCGTCAAATACAGCTACAAAACCCTGGAAAAATGGAAATCCCTGTACAGCACCGGAGGGCTTGACGCACTGATGCCTGTATCCAGGTCTGACAAGGGCACATCCCGTTCACTGAATGATGAGGCAGTTGCAGAAATCTACCGGATCAAAAAAGAGTATCCACGCATGAATGCAACGCAGATCCATGAACGTCTGGTACAGGAATCCTTCATTCCTGCAACAGTCAGTGTTGACTCCGTCCAGCGTTTCATCCGCCACAACGATCTCAAAGTAGCCAGGGATCCAAATCTCCGTGACCGCAAAGCCTACGAAGAGGACGCTTTCGGAAAGATATGGCAGGCAGACACCTGCTATCTGCCATACATCACAGAAAACGGCCATTCCCGGCGGGTCTACTGCATCATGATCATTGACAACCATTCCCGTCTCCTTGTCGGCGGCGGGCTGTTTTACAATGACAATGCATACAACTTCCAGAAAGTACTTAAAAATGCCATCGCCGCTTATGGGATTCCTGATAAACTCTATGTTGACAATGGCTGCAGCTATTCCAACGAACAGCTTTCCATGATCTGTGTATCCCTTGGGATCCTGCTTCTGCATACCCGCGTCCGTGATGGGGCCAGCAAAGGCAAGGTAGAACGCCATTTCAGGACGCTCAAAGAGCGCTGACTTTATACCCTTGACATGGATTCCATCACATCGCTTGCACAGTTTGACGCAATGCTGAAGGACTACATGCGTTCCTACAACACCACCTTCCACCGCGGGATCAATGGAATCCCGCCTGACCGTTACCGGGCATCAAAGGATCATCCAAGAAAACCGGCATCCAGGCAATGGCTGGACGACTGTTTTTACAACCGCCTCTCACGTAAAGTCCGCAAAGATTCCACGATCACCATTGACAAAGTCTGCTACGATGTACCGATGCAGTTCATTTCTGCAAAAGTCGATGTACGCTTCCTGCCGGATGACATGGATTCTGCATTTATCCTCTTTGAAGGGCAGAAATTCCCGATCCGCCAGACAAACCGCAACGAGAACTGCCACACCAGACGTAACAAGCCAGTGATCAATTACGCAAAGATGGGAGGTGCATCCTGATGTTTAATTCTTTTTACGGTCTGTCATTCAACCCTTTTGACAAACAGCAGCTGAAAGAAACGGATCATTTCATTTCCAAAGACTTTACGGAGATGACCAGCCGGCTGGACTATCTCAAGGATATCCGTGGCATCGGCGTGTTTACGGCACGCCCCGGGATGGGAAAATCCTACTGCCCCAGATGTTTTGCCAAAAGCCTGAACCCAAGCCTTTTCCACATGGAATACCTGTGTCTGTCTACAATCAGTGTTGCAGACTTCTACAAACAGCTCTGCGCCATACTTGGGGTTCCCGATAAAGGCGGTAAGACCGTCATGTTCAAAGCCATCCAGGAACAGATCACATACCTCTATAAAGAAAAGCGGCAACCCCTGCTTCTGGCAGTTGATGAAGCGCAGTATCTGAATACCGGGATCCTGAATGATATCAAGATGCTTATGAATTACGGCTATGACTCGGTGAATTATTTCACCCTGATCCTCTGCGGGGAATCCCATCTGAATGATACGCTCCGCAAGCCGGTCCATGAAGCCCTGCGCCAGAGGATCACCGTCCACTACAACTACAGCGGTCTTTCTGATGGGGAAGTATCAAAATACATCCTTCATAAAATCCAGCTTGCCGGTGCTTCCGTCACCATCATTGATCCGTCCGCACTTGCGGCTGCCCACAGTTTTACCCAGGGTAATCCACGTCTCATCGACAATCTCATGACCGATGCACTGACCATAGGTGCCCAGCAGGATAAAAAGGTCATTGATGCTGAGGTGATCCGTGCTGCCGTCGATAACCAGGGGCTTTATTAATGAGGTTTTCAATGTTCTTTTCAAGACCATGGCATGTGTCATGGTCTTATTTCAAAAGCAGAGGATTTGCCTCTGAAATAAGACTACAACAGTGTGCTGTCATTCCGCTTAGAATCTGCGGTAAGTTCCGATACGGCACAATCGGGTAGGTCGATATACCGAAAATAAAATGCAGTTAGCACCTACCACAATGTGCCGTCGGACAGGACATATGCAATCTTTCTTGTTTTCTATGTCCCATTACTTTTTAAAAACAGGACATAACGCTGAACTTTTTGTTCATATGTCCCGTTACCTTTCGAAGGTGGGACATTTCAATAAACTTTTTTTCTATATGTCCCCTTGGCTTTGGAAATGGGACATTTCAATAATTTTTTTGCTCATATGTCCCATAACTTTAAAAAATTATACTCAAAAACATCTTTTGTCTTATGCTATTTCGAATTTTCTGCATAAAACCATATAACTTGTTTTTCTCTGGTTGTAACTCTGAGACCGTTTTATGTGTCCAAAAAACTTGACAAAAAACGTTGTAACGTTGCACCTGATTTTATCATCGAAATTGTCTCTCCCGGAAACCCCGCCGATGATTGCATTCGTAAACTTTACTACTATAAAAATGCCGGTGTACGTGAATACTGGATTGTAGATCCACGCCGCAAAACAGTTACTGTAATTTTTTTAACAGAATATTTTAAATATTCAACATTTCTTTGACGCTACCATTAAGGTAAATACTTATGATGATCATATATTGATTTTGGAGAAATTGATGCTCTTTTAAATTAGTTCCTTATCAGAACGGAAACCTTATCCGCTCCCCAAATCACATAGTTCATAAATTTAAAAAATCCGCATCGGCAAAACCGGCGCGGATTCTCACTTTTAAGTATAAAAAACCCCATCTGCTTTCACAGATGGGGGTTCTCGTTGACAAATTTTAAACTAACTCAAGTAATACTTCCAGAGCGCCGTCACCTTTACGCTGACCAATCTTTACGATTCTTGTGTAACCACCGTTACGGTCTGCATACTTTGGTGCGATCTCATCAAATAACTTAGCAACAAGGTCAACTTCCTTTGTGCCCTTCTTGGTTCCGTCATTTGTCTTTACTGTGTAAAGAACTTTAAGCATTTCTCTTCTTGCATGAAGACGGGAAGGCTGATCCTTCTTAATCTTCTTCTCTACTTCGTCATAAACAGTAACTTTCTTACCATCAACAACTTCTTTTACTCTCTTGCCGTCTGCATCTTTACGAGCAACCTTAGCAGTAACAGTAACTTCGTCAAAGTTGTCTTTCTCACGAACAGCAGCAGCGATCAGGCCTTCTGCAACCTTACGGATTTCCTTAGCCTTTGCTTCTGTTGTTACGATCTTGCCATTAGCGATCAGAGCAGTAACCTGACCTCTGATTAAAGCCTTTCTCTGGCTGGATGTTCTGCTTAACTTACGATACTTTGCCATTTTAATTTTCCTCCATTTGTGGGGTATCCTGCCATACTCTTTGGATTTACCGGCAGAACCCATTCTTAATTCTGTGGCATTTCAAACCACAAGCCATAAATGTTCTATGACGTTGTCACACTCATCGGGATTACTGACACCGCCAGTTTTTATTATTCTTCACCCTGATTTAACTGTAAACCTAACTCTTTGAGTTTTGCAAGTACTTCTTCAAGAGACTTGCGGCCAAGATTACGAACCTTCATCATATCTTCCGGAGTACGGTTGATAAGCTCAGCAACGGTATTGATACCAGCTCTCTTCAGACAGTTGTAAGAACGAACCGATAATTCCAGTTCATCGATATTCATCTCAAGAACCTTCTCCTGTGTATCGTTCTCTTTCTCAACCATGATCTCTGCCTGCTGTGCAGCATCTGACAGATCAATGAAGAGATTTAAGTGCTCACTCAATACTTTCGCAGCAAGGCTGACTGCCTCATCTGGCTCTAAAGTTCCATTGGTATATACATCCAATGTAAGCTTATCATAATCAGTAACCTGACCTACACGAGTATTCTCAATCGTTACATTTACACGATCTACCGGTGTATAGATAGAATCGATTGCGATCACACCAATTGGTGTATCCTCTGTCTTATTCTTATCTGCGCTGACATATCCTCTGCCCTTTGTAATGGTAAGTTCCATATAGAGCTTGCAGTCTGCACCACCGTTTAAATGTGCGATCTCCAATTCAGGATTCATGATTTCGATATCCGAATCGACCTGGATATCTGCAGCTGTAACAACGCCTTCCCCTTCGAATTCAATGTAAGCAACTTTTGGTTCATTTGTAGAACTGTTATTGCGGATAGCGAGGTTCTTGATGTTCATAATAATTTCAGTAACATCTTCCTTAACGCCCGGGATTGAACTGAATTCATGGAGAACTCCGTCAATCTTCACCTGGCTCACAGCAGCTCCCGGTAAAGAAGAAAGCATAATTCTTCTTAAAGAGTTGCCAAGTGTAGTACCATATCCTCTTTCCAAAGGCTCTACAACAAATTTGCCATATGTCTTGTCTTCTGAAATTTCAGCGATCTCAATTTTTGGTTTTTCAAAATCGAACACTACAAAGTCCCTCCTTCTCGGGTTTACGATGCGTTAAACTAATTACTTAGAATATAACTCGACGATAAGCATCTCGTTTACTGGAACGTCGATCTGCTCACGGGATGGTAACTCTTTTACAGTTCCCTGCAGCTTCTCTGCGTCGATATCTAACCATTCTGGAACGATTCTTCCACCAGCAACCTCAACGATGTCTTTCATACGCTGAATGTTCTTCTTGCTTTCCTTAATCTCAACAACATCGCCAGCCTTAACCAGGTAAGAAGGAATGTTTACAACCTTACCGTTTACGGTTACGAACTTGTGGTCAACGATCTGTCTTGCTTCCTTACGGGTTCTTGCGAATCCAAGACGGAATACTACGTTGTCAAGTCTTGACTCAAGGATTGTCATCAGGTTCGGACCTGTTAATCCTCTCATCTTATCTGCTCTCTTATAGTAATTACGGAAAGGCTTCTCTAATACACCATAGATGAATTTAGCCTTCTGCTTTTCTCTTAACTGAAGTCCGTACTCAGATACCTTACGGTTTCCTCTCTGAAGATTTCTCTTTGACTTCTTATCATATCCTAAATAACTTGGCTCTAAACCAAGGGATCTACATCTTTTCAGTACAGGTACTTTATTCACTGCCATCTTAATCGATACCTCCTAATTAAACTCTTCTACGCTTTGGTGGACGGCATCCGTTATGTGGTACTGGAGTAACATCCTTGATGGAAACTACTTCAAGACCGCATGCGGAAAGGGCACGGATAGCAGCCTCACGTCCTGAGCCTGGTCCCTTAACCATAACATCAACTGTCTTCAAACCATGAATTAAAGCTGCCTTTGTAGCAGTTTCTGCTGCCATCTGTGCAGCATATGGAGTAGATTTCTTTGAACCTCTAAATCCAAGACCACCAGCACTAGCCCATGATAAAGCGTTACCTTCAGTATCAGTAATTGTCACGATTGTGTTATTGAAAGATGCCTGAATGTGTGCCTGTCCGCGTTCAACGTTTTTCTTTACGCGCTTTTTTGTTGTTTTCTTTGCAACGTTCTTAGCCATATCTAAACTAACCTACTTTCTCTGATTAAACTTATTTCTTCTTATTTGCTACAGTTCTCTTAGGACCTTTTCTTGTTCTTGCGTTTGTCTTAGTCTTCTGACCACGAACTGGCAGTCCTTTTCTGTGACGGATTCCACGATAGCATCCGATCTCCTGAAGTCTCTTAATATTAAGAGCGATCTCTCTTCTTAAATCACCTTCTACAGTCTGTGTCTCATCGATGACTGCACTGATTCTCTTAACCTCATCGTCAGTAAGATCTCTAACACGTGTGCTAGGATCTACGTTTGCTGCTTCAAGGATACGGTCAGCACTTGCTCTACCGATTCCGTAGATGTAAGTCAGACCGATTTCTACACGTTTTTCTCTTGGTAAATCTACACCTGCAATACGAGCCATGTGTGTTTACACCTCCATAAAATTTTTAAGATTATTTAGTAGTCATAAATACACCTGCAACCGCGTATTTTCCCGAACCCTATCCGTATACAGCTACGGTTGCACGTCCTGAAATGTGTGCATACAAATAGGATTTCCATATTCGCATATTTGTCCCATGCCACTCGGTATTATAGCAAAAAAGACCAGACTATGCCTCTGTTTATTATGAACAGCGCAAATTCACTGCGCTGCAGCCGCACATAATGATTTCATCGCAAATGCGATGCTGCTTTCGCCAGTCTGTTATAAACTGACCATAGCGCACAAATAACAGGGTTCTTCTGTCAAGAAGTAATTAACCCTGTCTCTGTTTGTGCTTCGGATTCTCACAGATAATTCTGATGCTTCCTTTTCTCTTGATGACTTTGCATTTCTCGCAAATAGGCTTAACTGATGATCTTACCTTCACAGCAAATCCTCCTTTCTCTATAAAAGCCCTGTTTCTGCGGTTTTCCGCATTTTTCAGGTACTTTCCAAAAAGTGTCCGAATAATATTATACACAGACACCTTGTGGAAGTCAACATATTTTTTATTTATCTCTCCAGATGATTCTTCCCTTTGTCAGGTCATATGGGGACATTTCAATTGTTACTTTATCTCCCGGCAGGATGCGAATAAAATTCATACGAAGTTTTCCGCTGATCGTTGCCAGAATCTGGTGACCATTCTCAAGTTCTACTTTGAAAAAAGCGTTTGGCAGTTTTTCTACTACTACGCCTTCCACTTCAATAACATCTGCTTTTGACATAACTTTCTTTCCTCCTGTATCGACTCTTTTCCATTTTCCTGTTGTTAAAAGAGATTTAAAAATCCGGCTTTCTTTTCCTCTTCTGTCAGAGAAAGGATCTCCGGTTTTCCATCTGTAATAAGTATCGTATTCTCATAGTGAGCGGATAATGACTTATCTTCCGTGACAACGGTCCACTCATCATCCATCCAGAGTACATCTTTGGTTCCCACATTAATCATCGGCTCCACGGCAAGTGTCATCCCCGGTTTCAGCTTAATTCCTCTGCGAAACCGTGACTGTCTGAAATTCGGGATCTCCGGTTCTTCATGCAAATGGCTTCCAACTCCATGTCCACAAAGATCCTCGACCACTCCATATCCAAACTGATTTGCATAGTCACCAATTGCTGCGGAAATATCATAAAGATGATTTCCAGCCACTGCTTTTTTCATTCCTTCGATAAAGGATTGTCTGGTCCGTTCGATCAGAAGCTTTGCCTCCTCACTCACTTCTCCGACTGCAACGGTTCTCGCCGCATCTGAATGATAGCCTTCATAAATAACTCCTGCATCCAGACTGACAATATCTCCTTCTTTGATGATCCTTTTGTCTGTCGGAATCCCATGCACCACTTCTTCGTTTACCGAAACACAAATGGACGCCGGATATCCGCAATAATTTTTAAATGAAGGAATACATCCATATCCGCGGATCATCTCTTCCCCCAACCGGTCAATGTCCAAAGTAGACATCCCAGGTTTGATTTCTCTTGCAAGATTCTGATGCACGGCAGCGAGGATTTCCCCCGCGCGGCGCATTTTTTCAATCTCTTCAGCAGATTTGATCGTTACTTTCATCTTATTCACCTAAGATTGCAACAATATCGGTAAACACTTCATCCATTGGCTTGGTTCCGTCAACGGATTTCAGGATTCCCTGTGCCTTGTAATAATCGATCAGTGGCTGTGTCTGTTCATGATATACAGACAGACGCTTCTGTACAGTTTCCGGCTTGTCATCATCCCGAAGTACGGTTTCCGCTCCACAGGCATCACATTTGCCTTCCACCTTTGTCGGATTAAATACGATATGATATGTTGCCCCGCAATTTAAGCAGGCACGTCTTCCACCCATACGTTTTACAATATTCTCATCCGGAACATCAACATCAATTGCATAATCCATCGTCTGGCTGATTTTCTTTAATGCTGCATCTAAAGCTTCCGCCTGTGGAATTGTTCTTGGAAATCCGTCCAGAACAAATCCGTTTTTGCAGTCATCCTGCTGGATACGATCCATAACCAGATCACAGGTCAGTTCATCCGGCACAAGTGCACCCTGATCCATATATGTTTTTGCTTTTTTTCCTAACTCTGTACCATTTTTGATATTTGCACGGAAAATATCACCGGTGGAAATATGAGGAATCTGGTATTTTGCAGCAATCTGCTTTGCCTGTGTTCCTTTTCCTGCCCCCGGAGCCCCTAACATAATAATCTTCATATCATTTCTCCATTTCTGTTATTAAACACGATATATTTTCATATAGAAGAATTGCTCCCCGTATCATAAGGGAAATGGAGATACCGGAATCCAGTATCTCCAAAATATAATTAGTCGTTCAAAAATCCCTTGTAATAGCGAACTCTCATCTGTGACTCAACCTGCTTAATTGTCTCAATAACAACACCGACAATAATGATGATTGATGTACCACCGAAAGAAACATCTGCCTTAAATACACCGTTGAAGAAAATTGGAATAAATGCAACGATGGACAGACCAACTGCTCCGATGAATACAATGTAGTTGAGTATCTGATTTAAATAATCACTGGTAGGCTTTCCAGGACGGATACCCGGAATAAAACCACCGGCTTTCTTCATATTGTTTGCAATCTCCAAAGGATTGAATGTAATCTGTGTATAGAAATATGCAAACGCGATAATTAACAGAATATAAACCACAAGTCCGATACTGTAGATCGGCTCTTCCGGATTGCACCAGTTAGACTGGGACATTCCCTTTAAGATCTTGCTTCCGATACCTGTTCCATTACCTTTTCCAAGAATCGCTGCGATAATCACTGGTGTCTGTAACAGTGACTGTGCAAAGATGACAGGGATTACACCGCCGGTATTGACCTTAAGCGGAATGTGTGTGGACTGACCACCCACCTGTTTTCTTCCCTGCAGTTTCTTGGAATACTGAACTGGGATTCTACGCTCTGCATCCTGAAGTACTACTACGAATACTACCATTGCAACGATGATTGCAATAATGATCAGGCCTGCCACGATTCCCTTTGGAATGGATTTGTTCGCAATGAACTGACTCCAAAGAGTTCCCATATCTTCCGGCATACGTGAAATGATGTTGATAACCAATACAATGGAAATACCATTTCCGATACCTTTCTCTGTGATGCGCTCACCAATCCACATAAGAACTGCAGATCCTGCCGTAAGTCCTGTAATAACCTCAATAACGGCTAAAGGTCCCTGGCCGGTGAGATATCCACCACGGTAAAAACCGATTGTCATTGCTATAGACTGAATCAATGCAAGAACGATGGTCACATAACGGGTAAGTGCAACCATCTTCTTTCTTCCCTCTTCTCCGTCACGCTGAATTTCTTCAAGCTTCGGAATCGCAATGGTAAGCAGCTGAATAATGATGGATGAAGTAATGTACGGTGTAATATTCAGTGCGAATACAGACATATTCAGGAAAGAACCACCTGTAATCGCATTGAAAAATCCAAGTCCGTCTGCAGACTGGCTTGCCCACCACTGTTTAAACACTTCCCCATCAACACCCGGAGCCGGAAGTTCACTTCCGATCCGGATGATGATCAGCATCAAAAAAGTAAAAAGAATTCGATCTCGAATGTCCTTTACTTTAAATGCATTACGCAGTGTCTTAAACATTAGATCACCTCAGCTTTTCCACCAAGAGCTTCAATCTTCTCCTTGGCACTAGCACTGAAAGCGTTAGCCTGGACTGTAAGCTTCTTAGTAAATTCTCCATTTCCAAGAATCTTTACGCCGTCTCTTGGGTTCTTAACGATACCTGCTTCGATCAGTGTATCTACTGATACTACAGTGTCATTATCGAATTTCTCAAGAGCTGAAAGATTAATTCCGATGATTTCCTTAGAGTTTCTGCACTTGAAACCTCTCTTTGGTAATCTTCTGTATAATGGCATCTGGCCACCTTCGAACCCTGGTCTTGGTGCTCCAGAACGAGCCTTCTGACCCTTATGGCCCTTACCAGCAGTCTTGCCATTTCCTGAACCGTGTCCACGACCTCTTCTGAAGTTATCGCTGTGTACGGAGCCTTCTGCTGCTTTTAAACTAGATAAATCCATTTTGGCACCTCCTTATTTTATTCTATGCTTCTTCTACGTTAACGTATGGTGCAACCTTGCGAAGCGCGCCCTGTGTAGCTGCGTTGTTTGGTAACTCTACAGTCTTGTGTAACTTAGTTAATCCAAGAGCTTCGATTGTCTTCTTGTTCTTCGGAACAGCACCGATTGTTGACTTAATAAGTGTAACTTTTACTTTATCTGCCATGACTTAGTCGCTCCTCCTTAACCTAAGATTTCTTCTACAGATTTACCGCGAAGTCTTGCAACTTCTTCCGGGCTTCTTAACTGAGAAAGTGCCTCGATAGTAGCAAGTACAACGTTCTGCTTATTATTTGATCCTAATGATTTTGTACGGATATTTGTGATACCTGCAAGCTCACATACGGAACGAGCCGGACCACCTGCGATAATACCAGTACCTTCAGGAGACTTCTTTAATAATACGGAAGCACCTGTGTATTTTCCTGTTACATCATGTGTAATAGAGTTATTCTCGTCTAATTTAACACTGATGAGGCTCTTAATTGCATCTTCTTTTCCTTTGCGGATTGCTTCAGGAATTTCAGCAGCCTTTCCAAGACCTGCACCAACATGACCATTCTTGTCACCAACAACAACGAGAGCTGTGAAGCGCATGTTACGTCCACCCTTAACGACCTTTGTTACACGCTTGATGTCAACAACCTGGTCAACTAATTCTAATTGACTCGCATCAATGATTTCACGTTTCATGTTTGTCTCCTCCTAAAACTCTAAACCAGCTTCTCTTGCTGCTTCAGCTAATGCCTTTACCTTGCCTGCGTAAATAAAACCGCCTCGATCGAAGACAACTGTGGTAATACCCTTATCTAATGCTTTCTTTGCAATAACAGTACCAAGTTTTGCTGCTGCATCAACGTTATTAGTCTTCTCAAGCTCTGCCTTTAAATCTTTATCCAGAGTTGAAGCAGAAACAAGTGTATTTCCAACTGTATCATCAATAATCTGAGCATACATATGGTTATTACTTCTGAATACAGCTAAACGAGGACGCTCTGCTGTACCTGCAAGATGATTACGCATTCTGCTATGCTTCTTTTCACGAACTTCTGTTCTTGACTTTTTACTAACCATTTCTTGTCCACTCCTTTAATTATTTCTTACCAGTCTTACCAACTTTACGTCTAATAACTTCATCAGCATACTTGATACCCTTGCCCTTATATGGCTCAGGTCTTCTCTTATCTCTGATTTCAGCTGCGTACTGGCCAACTTTTTCTTTGTCAATACCTTTAACGATAATCTTGTTATCTTCAACAACTGCCTCAAGTCCTTCCGGATCTTCCATCTCAACCGGATGAGAATATCCAAGGTGAAGTGTTAACTTCTTTCCGGACTTCTGTGCTCTATAACCTACACCGTTTACCTCAAGGGTCTTGGTGTAACCATCAGTTACACCAACAACCATGTTGTTTATCAGTGTTCTTGTTAATCCGTGTAAGGATTTCATTTTCTTTAAATCGTTTGGTCTTGTAACTACGACTTCAGAGCCCTCAACCTTAATATCCATCTCTGATGGAAGAGTTCTCTCCAAAGTACCCTTTGGACCTTTTACAGTCACATGATTATTTTCTGCGATCTCAACTGTTACTCCAGCTGGAATTGCGATTGGCATTCTTCCTATACGTGACATGCCCGTACCTCCTGTATTTATTGGATGTTAATAGTTTCTATCTGGTTTTGACTACCATACAAATGCTAATACTTCGCCACCAACCTGAAGCTTTCTTGCTTCCTTGTCGGTAACGATTCCCTGGTTCGTAGAAAGGATTGCGATTCCTAATCCACCAAGTACACTCGGGATTTCATCCTTGCCAGCGTATACACGTAAACCTGGCTTGGAAATTCTCTTAATTCCTGTAATGATCTTCTCATTCTTATCAGCGCCATACTTCAATGTGACACGGATTGTCTTGAAGTTACCATCCTCGATGATGTCATACTTCTCGATGAAACCTTCATCAACAAGGATGCCAGCGATAGCAACTTTGATCTTAGAAGCTGGAATATCTACTGTATCATGTTTTGCAGTATTTGCATTACGGATTCTTGTAAGCATATCTGCAATTGGATCACTTGTCATCATCATGACATTTTTCCTCCTTTTGGACTACAACTTTTCTCTTAAAGGTTTACCAGGATGCCTTCTTAACGCCTGGAATCTGACCTTTATATGCTAACTCACGGAAACATACTCTACAGATTCCGTATTTTCTTAAAACTGAATGTGGACGTCCACAAATTCTGCAACGTGTATATTCTCTGGTAGAGAATTTTGGTTTACGCTGCTGTTTAATTTTCATACTTGTCTTAGCCATTAAAAATTCCCTCCTGATTATTTAGCAAATGGCATGTTAAACAGAGTTAATAACTCACGTGCCTCTTCATCTGTCTTTGCAGTTGTAACGAAGATGATATCCATACCACGAACCTTATCTACCTTATCGTACTCGATCTCTGGGAAGATAATCTGCTCTTTGATACCAAGTGCGTAGTTTCCACGTCCGTCAAATGCGTTTGGATTAACACCACGGAAGTCACGTACACGAGGTAATGCTAAGTTGATCAGACGATCAGCGAACTCATACATCTTCTCGCCACGTAAGGTAACCTTACATCCGATCGGCATGTTCTCTCTGATCTTGAAGTTTGCGATCGCGTTCTTAGCCTTTGTTGTAACAGCCTTCTGACCGGTGATAGCCTCCATGTCCTTTACAGCTGCCTCAAGAAGCTTTGCGTTCTCCTTAGCCTCACCAACACCCATGTTAACTACGATCTTGTCAAGCTTTGGAACCTCCATTGTATTCTTGTATCCGAACTTTTTGATCATTGCGTCTTTGATCTCATTTTCGTACTGCTCTTTAAGTCTACTCAATGTTTTGTCCTCCTCTCTTCAATTAATCGATAACATCGCCTGTTGATTTCGCATAACGTACTTTCTTGTCTCCGTCCATCTTGAAACCTACACGGGTAGCTTTTCCTTTGTGAAGGAACATTACGTTAGATGCATCAATAGGTCCTTCCTGATGAAGGATTCCGCCCTGCTGGTTTGCCATGCTTGGCTTTGCATGCTTGGTAACCATGTTAACGCCTTCAACGAGGAGTGTGTTGTCTTTTTTATTTACGGCAATAACCTTGCCCTCTTTGTCTTTATCTCTGCCAGCGATAACTTTTACCATATCGCCTTTTTTGATCTTCATACTTGCCATCTTCGTTCCTCCTATAATACTTCTGGAGCCAGAGAAACAATTTTCATGAACTGTTTCTCACGAAGCTCACGAGCTACTGGTCCAAAGATACGAGTTCCTCTCGGAGTTTTGTCGTCCTTGATAATAACTGCTGCGTTCTCATCAAACTTAATATAGGAACCATCTTTACGACGGGCACCCTTTACTGAACGAACAACTACGGCTTTTACAACATCGCCCTTTTTAACAACACCGCCTGGTGTTGCATCTTTAACAGTAGCAACGATCACATCGCCGATGTTCGCATATCTTCTGGTAGATCCACCCATTACGCGGATAACAAGTAACTCTTTTGCGCCAGTATTGTCCGCAACTTTGAGTCTGCTTTCCTGCTGTACCATGCTTGTAGCCTCCTTTTATTATTTTGCTCTTTCCATGATTTCTACAAGTCTCCATCTCTTATCTTTAGATAATGGTCTTGTTTCCATAACTCTGACGGTATCGCCGATCTTAGCATCGTTGTTCTCGTCATGAGCCTTTAACTTATAAGTCTTTTTAACGATCTTGTTGTACAGTGGATGTCTCTCGTTGTTCTTTACAGCTACAACGATTGTCTTATCCATCTTATCGCTTACAACAACACCTACACGTGTTTTTCTAAGATTTCTTTCTTCCACGACCGAAGTCTCCTTTCTGAGAATTGGATTTATTCAGCAACGCTAGCTTTCTCGGTGATAACAGTCTGAATTCTAGCAATATTCTTGCGAACTTCTTTAATTCTGGCTGTATTATCTAACTGATTGGTTGCATTCTGGAATCTCAAATTGAAAAGTTCCTTTTTTGCATCAACTAACTGTGACTGTAAATCTGCAACAGTAAGTGACTTTAATTCTTCTAAATATGCACTAGTTTTCATTTGACTCACCGCCTTCTAAATCTGCACGTGAAACTACTTTACATTTGCAAGGTAATTTATGTGTAGCAAGACGTAAAGCTTCTTTCGCTACGTCTTCCGGAACACCGGAGATTTCAAATAATACTCTACCTGGTTTAACTACAGCTACCCAATACTCAAGGGCACCCTTTCCTTTACCCATTCGAACACCCATAGGCTTATGAGTTACAGGCTTCTCTGGGAAGATCTTGATCCAGACTTTACCACCACGCTTGATATATCTTGTCATAGCAACACGGGCTGCCTCGATCTGATTTGCCTTAATCCAGCAAGGCTCTAATGATACGATACCATACTCACCGTATGTGATCTTGTTTCCTCTGGTTGCTTTACCAGCCATGGAACCACGGAACTGTTTACGATGTTTTACTCTCTTTGGCATTAACATAATTACTGAGCTCCTCCTTCCTTATTAGCCTTTGTAGGAAGCACTTCGCCACGGTAGATCCAAACCTTAACACCTACTTTACCGTAAGTGGTATCTGCCTCTGCGAATCCATAATCGATATCTGCACGAAGTGTCTGAAGCGGTATAGTTCCTTCAGAGTAGAACTCTGTACGGGCCATATCAGCTCCACCAAGACGTCCTGAGCAGGAAGTCTTAATTCCCTTTGCACCGGTCTTCATTGCACGGCCCATGCAGGACTTCATTGCTCTACGGAAAGAAACACGGTTCTCAAGCTGTAAAGCAATGTTCTCAGCTACTAACTGAGCGTCACGATCTGGTCTCTTTACTTCTTTGATATCTACAACTAACTTCTTATCTGTAAGTTTCTGAACTTCTGCCTTGATCTTTTCGATCTCAGCGCCGCCCTTACCAATTACAACACCTGGCTTAGCTGTGTAAATGATAACCTTCACACGATCTGATGCTCTTTCGATCTCAATCTTAGAAACACCAGCTGCGTATAATTTTTTCTTCAGAAATGTTCTGATATTGTAATCTTCTACTAAGTAATCAGCGAAATCTCCATCTGCATACCATTTAGAATCCCAATCTTTGATAACGCCGACTCTTAATCCATGAGGATTAACCTTCTGTCCCATGATTGCCTCCTATCTTTCATCGAGCACGATTGTAATGTGGCTCATTCTCTTTTCGATTCTATAAGCTCTACCCTGTGCACGAGGATGAATTCTCTTCATTGTTGGTCCCTTATTTGCGTAGCACTCTGCTACATAAAGGTTTTCTGCCTTCATTCCGTTATTGTTCTCAGCATTAGCGATTGCTGACTTTAATAACTTCTCTACAACGCTTGAAGCGTATCTTGGGTTGTAGGATACGATTGCAAGTGCAGTCGCAACATCCTTACCACGAATTGCATCTAATACGAAGCAAGCCTTCTGTACTGACACTCTAGCATAAGATAACTTAGCTGAAGGTCTTGTGTCCTTTACTTCGTTTCTCTCTCTCTTGATCTGGGATCTATGTCCTTTTGCCATGGATGAAACCTCCTTCCACTAAATATTATTTTATCTCACGCCTGATTTCTTTTCGTCTTTTCCATGTCCTCTGTAAGTTCTTGTTGCAACGAACTCACCGAGCTTATGTCCAACCATGTCCTCTGTAACATATACCGGAACATGCTTTCTTCCGTCATGAACAGCGATTGTGTGTCCAACGAAAGATGGGAAAATAGTAGAACGACGGGACCAGGTCTTAATTACGGACTTGTCTCCGGAAGCGTTCATAGCATCTACTTTTTTGAGTAAGCTCTCATCAGCAAATGGTCCTTTTTTAAGTGAACGTGCCATTTCATAAACCTCCTAATTATTTGATAGCTCTACCGTCTCTTCTTCTTACGATAAGCTTGTTAGACTGCTTGTTCTTCTTTCTGGTCTTTAAACCAAGTGCAGGCTTGCCCCATGGAGTACATGGTCCTGGACGACCTACCGGAGCCTTACCTTCACCACCACCGTGTGGATGGTCATTAGGGTTCATAACAGAACCACGAACTGTTGGGCGGATACCCATGTGACGCTTACGTCCAGCCTTACCAATATTTACGAGGTTGTGGTCACCGTTTCCGATAACACCGATTGTTGCTCTACACTGAATTGGAACCATTCTCATCTCGCCTGAAGGAAGACGAAGTGTTGCATACTTTCCTTCCTTAGCCATCAGCTGTGCGCTGAGTCCGGCAGAACGTACTAACTGTCCGCCCTTACCTGGCAGTAACTCGATGTTGTGGATCTGTGTACCAACCGGAATATTCTCAAGTGGTAAACAGTTTCCAACTCTTACCTCTGCTTCTGGTCCGTTCATAACCTTCATACCGTCGGTTAATCCTGCAGGAGCAAGGATATATGCTTTCTCACCATCTGCATAGCAGATCAGTGCGATATTTGCTGTTCTGTTCGGATCGTATTCAACACCGATTACGGTTGCCGGAATACCATCTTTTCTTCTCTTAAAGTCGATGATTCTGTATTTTCTTCTGTTTCCACCACCCTGGTGTCTAACTGTGATTTTACCCTGATTGTTACGACCAGCGTTCTTCTTTAAAGAAGTTGTAAGGGATTTCTCAGGAGTTGTCTTAGTGATCTCAGAGAAATCAGAACCAGTCATATTTCTTCTGGAAGGTGTATATGGGTTATATGTCTTAATTCCCATTGTTTTTCTCCTTTCGATGTTTTCATTATCGTGTCATCTCTGACACATATCTTGTAATGCATCGTAGATGCATTGCCTACGCACTTGCTTGCGAAGCAACTCTTATGCAAGTGCTCCTTTTGGAATTATAATCCAGCGAAGATCTCGATATCCTTGCTGTCCTCTGTTAACTGAACGATTGCTTTCTTTGTCTTAGCAGTCTTTCCTGTTACCATTCCACGTCTTCTATTCTTGCCTTCACAATTCATTGTGTTGACCTTGGCAACCTTTGTTCCCTCGAACATTCTCTCTACGGCTTCCTTGATCATAGTTTTGTTTGCATCCGGATGAACAAGAAATGTATATTTCTTCTCAGCCATTGCATTCATGCTCTTCTCAGTTACTACTGGTTTGAGGATTACATCATAATACTGTACGTTTGCCATTATGCATACACCTCCTCGATTGTTGCAAGAGCAGCCTTTGTAACAACTACCTTGTCATACTTTAATGCATCAAATACATTCAGCTCGTTTGTCTGAGCAGTCTTAACAGTTGGAATATTTGCTGCAGATGCGATCACGTTTGTGTCCATGTCGTTTAATACAACAAGTGCCTTCTCAACTTTCAGATTGTTCATAACCTGTACGAACTTCTTTGTCTTAATTTCATCTAATTTCAGCTCATCAACAACTACGAACTTGTTCTCTGCTACCTTAGAAGTCAGAACAGACTTTAATGCAGCTCTCTTCTCTTTCTTGTTGAGCTTGAATGAGTAATCTCTTGGTGTTGGAGCAAATACAACTCCGCCGCCTGTCCACTGTGGAGAACGTGTAGATCCCTGTCTTGCATGACCGGTTCCCTTCTGTCTCCATGGTTTTCTTCCGCCACCGCGAACTTCAGAACGTGTCTTAGCCTTCTGTGTTCCCTGACGATTATTTGCAAGCTGCTGAAGCACAGCCATATGAACTAAATGCTCATTAATTTCTACGCCGAAAATGGAATCGTTTAATTCGATAGAATCAACTTCTTTACCTTCCATATTATAAACAGCTACTTTAGCCATCGTAAAGTTCCTCCTTTCTTACTTTGCACTATTTACCAGACTTTGTGGTCTCTTTTACTGTGATGAGAGCTTTCTTTGCTCCTGGGACAGCACCCTTGATCAGCAGTAAGTTGTTCTCTGCGTCAACTCTTACAACTTCAAGATTCTGAGTTGTAACTTTTACGCTACCCATGTGTCCAGGCATTCCTTTTCCCTTGAATACACGGCTCGGAGAAGAACATGCACCGTTAGAACCCTGATGACGATGGAACTTAGAACCATGAGCCATCGGTCCTCTGTGCTGACCTAATCTCTTAATAGCACCCTGGAAACCTTTACCTTTTGAAATAGCAGTAACATCAACCTTGTCACCTTCTGCGAAGATGTCAGCTTTGATTTCATCTGCTAACTTATACTCGTCTGCATTCTCAAACTTGAACTCGCGAACGAATCTCTTACCAGATACACCAGCTTTAGCGAAGTGACCCATCTGAGCCTTGTTTACGCCATGTCTGTTGCGAATTTCTTTCTTTCCGTTGGCATCTTTGTTAACAGTCTTTTCTTTCTTGTCAACAAATCCAACCTGAACTGCACTGTATCCATCGTTGTCTACTGTCTTAATCTGAGTAACAACACAAGGACCAGCCTGTAATACAGTAACCGGTACTAATACACCGTCTGCATTGAAGATCTGTGTCATTCCGACTTTTGTTGCTAAAATCGCTTTCTTCATTGTTTAACCTCCTGTTTTCTACAGCGGAACGCCTCTTGCCCACCTGCTGATCTGCAGTGGAGTAGCGGAACCGTTCATCCTAGAGCAGCCATATCTATATGAAATAACTAATCAGGACTTACGAAATAATTTGTCGAAACAGTTATTATTTCTGTTTCATTTTAATATCGATGTAAACACCTGCTGGCATCTCAAGACGTGATAAAGCATCAACAGTCTTCTGAGTTGGTGTAACGATATCAATCAGTCTCTTATGAGTTCTCTGCTCGAACTGTTCACGGGAATCTTTATACTTGTGAGTAGCTCTAAGAATTGTAACTACTTCCTTCTTAGTAGGAAGAGGTACCGGTCCGCTCACCTGTGATCCGTTCTTCTTTACAGTCTCGATGATTTTCTTTGCTGATGAATCAACTAATTCGTGATCATAAGCCTTGAGAGTGATTCTCATTACTTGACTTGCCATAAAAAAAGTCGCCTCCTTTTCGCACTTTGTAAATAGTACGACAAGCGGTGACTGTACACTTCTCCGTGTGTGTCCTGCGGTACATCTCTGATGTATCGCCCCATCGTCAGGCGATTCGCATTTTTTCACACGTTGTTTCTATCTTTGATAGACCATATTGTTTGTACAGTGACTTGTCGTCAGTTTCCTAACTTGACATTCGCTCCACGGAAAACCTGCTAATTTATAAGCAGCAACCTCGCGCTTCACAGCTATCATGCCACAGCAATTGATATTATACATGGTCTTATTCAAAAAAGCAAGAACTTTTTTTATTTTTTCTTTTACGTTTTTTCGCCCCAAAATTTAATGATTGATTATTTTTTCTATTTTTCATATAATGTTACTGTTTTATACAGATGAAAATCAGGAGGATATGACATATGTGGTTAGCAGATCAATGGAAGGACTACGAAGTGATCGATTGTTCCAAAGGAGAAAAGCTCGAACGCTGGGGAGATTATCTTCTCGTCCGCCCAGATCCCCAGGTAATCTGGGATACCCCGAAAAAGGAAACAGGATGGCACAAAATGAACGGCCACTACCACCGCAGTTCCAAAGGAGGTGGAGAATGGGAATTTTTCCAGCTTCCAAAAGAATGGACCATTCAATATTCCCTGCCTATTAATAAGAAGTTAACGTTTCATTTAAAACCTTTCAGTTTTAAACATACCGGATTATTTCCGGAACAGGCTGCCAACTGGAACTGGTTTTCCCAGCTCATTGCAGACGCCGTTTCCAAAGGACGCCAGGTTAAGGTTCTTAATCTTTTCGCCTATACCGGTGGGGCAACACTTGCGGCCGCTGCGGCAGGTGCAAGCGTAACCCATGTAGATGCATCCAAAGGCATGGTCACCTGGGCAAAAGAAAATGCAATTTCTTCCGGTCTGAAAGATGCCCCAATCCGGTGGCTGGTCGATGACTGTGTCAAATTTGTAGAGCGGGAAATCCGTCGTGGGAACCATTATGATGCCATTATCATGGACCCGCCGTCTTACGGTCGCGGACCAAAAGGGGAAATCTGGAAAATAGAAGAGAGCGTTTATCCGCTCATCCAGCTCTGCAGCCAGATTTTAACGGACAATCCACTCTTCTTCCTGATTAACTCATATACCACCGGTCTGCAGCCGGCAGTTCTTTCCTATATGATAAGCACGGTGCTTGGCACCGCCAATGGTACAGTCACCGCCAGCGAGATCGGTCTTCCGGTTTCCTCCAACGGACTGGTTCTTCCATGTGGTGCCAGTGGGCGCTACGAAGCTACCGGGATTTAACCAATCCCTTTTGTTTCCACTTTCCGCTCTTCCAGCGAAGGTACATGCCAATGGCACGGACGCATTCATCACCAGTCATACCGATGTATGCGCCCACGGCCAGAAGGCCCAGACGGATTCCAAACAGATACGTTCCCCCAACTGAACACAAAATCATAAAGCAGGCACCCATCACTACCGGGAATACGGCATCCCCACTTGTCTTTAATGCCTGTCCGTACACCAGATTGGTTACACGGCCTATCTCAAGTACGATGTCAATTGCCAGAAGTTTACCGACAAGCGACACCATCTGCGGATCTTTGGAAAACAGCTGCATAATCCAGCCGGAACAAAGCGTAAACACCGTCTCCAGAATAACTGCAACAATCACTCCGATCACCGCTGCTTTTTTCGTTCCACGGTCACACGCATCATACTCTTTCGCACCGATATGCCATCCCGTCATAATTGCATTTGCCTGTGCAAGTGCCGCACCTACACAATAGGAAAAATTTGTGATCTGCATTGTGTAGGAACGCGCTGTCACATTAAGCCCCTGCGCATCCATCTGATTCAGGAAACGGATCACCAGCGTCATGGAAACGTTATAGATCGCGGTCTCACATGCAGATGGAAGCCCGATACGGATGATCTGTCCCATCACTGCTCGGTTGCTCTCTCTCTCCGGATGCTGTTTTGCTTTCACTAAAACAGCACCAAGCAGTACAACAATCACCAGATTGATGATGCGTGAGATCACCGTGGCGGTAGCAACACCCGCTACCCCTTTGTGCAGTACAAACAGGAAAAATGCATTCAGGCAAAAATTAATAACATTACCGATAATTGATGCATACAACGGTTCCTTCGAAAAACCAAATGCCCGAAGATAACTCGAGCAGATGGGAATCAAAGCATTCAAAATACAAAATCCACCCACAATCTGCAGATAGGTTCTCGCCGGCTGCATCAGTGCATCTGCCACGCCAACACCAGCAAGTATTGCCCCTGCCCCAAATGTCAGGATCAGGGATACAATTATTCCAAGCACTGCATTAAAAGCCAGTCCGAGCTGTCTTGCCTGATATGCCACCCCCGGTCTGCCTGCCCCGATATTCTGTGTCATGACGGCCACCATTCCTGAGGAAATCACAGAAAACATTATAATAAAAATCCCTATATATGTATTCGCAGTTCCCACTGCCCCTACTGCCTGATCATTTACAGATGAAAGCATCAGGGTATCAACCATTCCCGAAAGCATATACAAAAGCGTTTCCAGGCAAATAGGAATAAAAAGCTGCGTTAAATTTTTTCTCCTCTGTTCCATTTATGGTATCTCCTTTCTTTCGTATTCATTTTATGCCCTTTTTTCCAAAAATGCTTGCATTTTATCGCCTTATAATTGCATTATTTCTACTTTTCCATTATAATTTAGGAAACCGACAGAAGGAGGGACTTCATGTATCCGGAACTCAAGGAAAACCGTCCGCACGGCACAGACAATTACCCCTATACACAATATCACATGCACAATATTTTCCATGCTTTTCAGATTCCCGTACACTGGCACGATGAGCTTGAAGTTATTTACACGAAAAAAGGACCTTTAAACCTCCTGATTGACGGGAAAGAATATACTGCTGAGGACGGTTCGGTCTATTTTGTTGCTCCGGGGCAGCTTCATCTGATGGGATCGGCAGCCGGGGATGTCGACTACTACACCCTCCTGTTTCCTCTCGAATTTATTTCGTTTCAGTCGGATGATTCTTTGGAACGGGAACTTTTCTTTCCCCTGCGGAACCACACCCTCTCCTTTCCCTGTAAACTTCCAGAGGATCACGACACAGCAGCAAAGGCATCCGTTCTGCTTGATCAGATCATCAACGCCAACTCTGACCGTATTGCTGCGAACCAAAAAAACGGATACCAAAACCAGCTTGGCACCCGCATTCTGCTCCTGAAACTTGTGCTTCTTATGGCAGAACAGGATCTGTTTTATCCCAGCCATACCAAAAGCACCAGCAGTCTCCAGAAAGAGTTATTATCTTATATTCAGCAAAATTACTGTTTTCGCATTTCTCTGCACGATCTCGCCGGACATTTCCATATGTCCGAAAAATATATCTCCCGGTATTTCCGGGAACATTTCCAGCTTACGCTCTCGCAGTATATCACGTACCTGCGGTTATCCCACGCAAAGCATCTGCTGGAAACCACAAGTCTCTCCATCACCGAGATTGCACTGCAGAGCGGCTTTCCAAATGTAAGCTATTTTATCCGGACATTTAAGAACACTTTTCATGTCCCGCCTCTGCAATACCGCAATTCAATCCGCTAGAGGATACGCTTCTTTCGCAGAAGAAGCAGGATAATCACACAAATGATCACCATAATTCCGATGATAATAGCAAATCCGTGCGCAGTATTAGCAAATGGGACCCAGTGCTCGTTGACATTCATACCGTAAATTCCGGAAATAACCGTAGGAATCGCCATAACCAGCGTGATGACTGTCAGCGATTTCATGATGGAATTCATCCGATTATCGATGACCGATGACAACAATTCTCTGGTACCGTTTATGATGTCACGGTAAATACTTGTCATCTCAATTGCCTGCTGGTTCTCTACGATTACATCCCCGAGTAGTTCCTTATCCTCCGGATACTGCTCCAGCCGCTTGTATCTTGTCAGGCGGTCAAGCACTACTCCGTTGGCACGAAGGGATGTCGCAAAGTAGACCAGTGTCGATTCCAGTTCATGCAGCGCAATCAGATCCACTTCCTCCGTATCATCCCCGACACGTTCCTCGATCTCCGTACGCATCTTGTCGATGATACGAAGATCACTCTGATAAAGCACCGCAATCCGGTACAGGATCTGATAGACAAAACGAAGCTTTTTTTTCGTGCTGAATTCCCGGACACGGTTATTCAAAAACGCCTGAAGAACCGGTGTATCCTCCGTACAGACTGTAACGATCTCACCCGATGTAATCAGAATACCAAGCGGTATGGTCGTATACGATTCTTTTTCATGACGGATCTCGATCGACGGGATATCGACCAGAATGAGCGTATAACCATCCTGTAGTTCGATACGGGAACTCTCCTCTTCATCGAGTGCGGCCAGCACATCTTCAACATCCATATCCAGAGCATCCGCGACCATCTGTCCCTCCGCGACACTGGGGTTTACCATCTGCACCCATACGCCATCCTGAATTGTCGGTTCTTCATGAATCTTTCGGTCATCTGTTCTGTAATATTTAACCACCGGATTCCCCTCCTTTCGTATCGTCTGTACGGAATTATTTACTGTAATGTATTATAGCACTCTGTATAACTTTCCTACCAGACTTTTATTGCGAATCATGGAAAGATTATTCAAAAACAGCACATCATTCACGTTCTTGTCCTGTGCAAGTTTACTGATACTTCCTGTCCAATAACGGTAATCCACGACATACACCGTCTGATAATGATCAACCAGAAATGGAATAAATGCATTTCCGAACGATTCTTTTACAACAATGCAGGAACTTCCATCCGACAGATCCTTGTTCTCAATTTCCGTGTATGGATTATCACTTGCAATAAACGTACTGTATTTCAGTCCCGCATTGTAATTCGAAACATCATAAATTACCGGCCAGTCATATTTTTTGCCATCCGATGCCGTCACATGGCATATGCTCTCAGCATTTGGGTAATATGCTGTCACAGTATCCGGATTCGCCTTCAGCTTTGCATCCGAAGTATCATTATAAAAAGATCCCAGAAATCCGTCAAAATCCTGTTTTTTACTATATGCATCCAGCGATTCCGGCGTAATCCCTTTTGCTTTACAGAATTCCGTATATGCGTAATAAGCACCAAGTGTCGTCCAATGATGATCCGTCCGAAAATATTCATACTCCGTCCGATGCTGCATAAGCACGTCATATACGTCCACGTTTTTTACATGTTTGTCCATTTTTGCCTGGATCTTCTGCATTGCGTCATGCTGATCGGAAGACGAGATTTTGTCTTTCAAATTATCCGGAAATGTAATTCCCGAACTGAGGGGAATGACAAGATCATACACATCCGATTTTCCGGCCAGAGTATCCGCTACCTTATTTACACTTTTTGCATAATTGTCTGCTACTTTGTCCAGATATGTGTATAACTCATATGCTGTATCATCCACTGTCACAACACTTTTGTAATCTTTCATTTTTCCATCCGAAGTGATGGACGGATATTTTGTTTCCTCTTCCGCTTCCTGCGTGACATCCTGTGTGGAATCCTGTGTGCTTTTCTGTGTTGTGGTCTCTGTTTCTGTCTTATCTATTCCTTCTTCCTGCCTGTTCCCGCAACCCGAAAACACCGTTACGGCAAGTATGGCAGCAAAGATTATTTTACTTACTCTCTTATAAACCATTTATCTTACCTCTTTTCCATTTTAAATTCTTCCGACCAGTTTATACAGATTCCGGTCTGAAATAAAATTTGTAATATTATAGAGAACGAGTACATCTGTAATCTGATGTTCTTTCATATATCCCTCTACATTTCCATTATAATACCGTAAGTCAATCATGGTAATCTGTCCATAGTTTTCTGTTGCAAACGGCACAAAGGTGTTTGCAAACGAATCCTTGATGACGAGCAGATTGCGATCCTGATGTCTGGCATGGTCTGATACAATCTGTACCGTTCCGTAATTATCTCCGAAAAAGTATTTATATTTATCCTTTTGACTCAGCTGCGCTGTATCGTAACAGCTGTCCGTCTGTTTCTTTTCATCAATTGTCAGACTGCAGTCACTTCCGTATGCCTTCTGCTTCGTATCTCCATACGTCCAGATACTGTCATATGTCGAATCCGCATCCAGTATTTTGGAATACAGGCTTCCACGGAATTTTTTGGTCGCAACCTGTTTTTTCAGATCAGCCAGCGGCGTGCTCTCCATCCCGGTACTGTCACACCATGTTTCATAGGCAAGGTAAGCGCCCTCACTCGTCCAGTGATGATCCGTTTTGTAATAGATATAATCCTCATTATGGGAAAGTAGTTTTTCCCTCACATCTGTCACACGACAGTCCTTCATCTGTTTTTCAATTTGGTCAATATACTTTGCCTGATCAAACAGCCGTGCATGTGCCGGAAGTTTATCGGCCATTACCAGCCCGGATGACGGGACAAGCAGAAAAGATATCCGGTCCTTTTCTACATTTTCAGAAGCTTTTGCGAAAAAATCCTGCACCGCTTTCACATTGCGGGCAATCTGTTTTTCATCCACATCTTCCGGTGTGATTTTTTCAAAATCATAGCCGTCTTTTCCCACATAAGCCCCTCCGATATCTGTGTCTTTGCAGGCTTTCTGAATTCCGGTTTTTACCGTGATCCATCCATCGCGAAAACAGATCTGATCCCTGAGATAATTTTCAAGACCATCCTGAAATTTTCCACTCAATATATTGTCAACCGTCAGTCTGGGCGGTTCCGCCAGATATCTGTTTTCGTTCGGTGAGAACTCACGATCTTTCATCAGCAGGCTTCCACCGGATACCAGCGCAAGAAACGCAACAAAAATGACAATCATTGTCACACTGATTTTTTTCAATGATCTATGCCTCCTAAAAACGGAAATATAAAAACGGATTGTAACTGTCTCCTACCAGAAATGCAAAGGACACCAGCAAAAACACAACCATGAGAACCGGCTTTGCTATGGTCCATCCTTTCGACGTTGCAATCGCATCGTAAACGGTAGCATCCTTTCCCTGCTTTAATCTGCGCATCCAGACACGGTAATCAATAGATGCCGCGATCAATGCCACCAGAAGTACCGCATTACTTCCAAGGAAATATAAGAAATCAGAATCCGCAACTGCCACATGTCCGATTCCAAACATTGTCTTTAAATATTCTCCCAGCTGGTGAATATCCGTCTGTGCAAAAATTGTCCATCCAATAACCACGAGAAACATGCTGTAAATATGCCCGATCCAATTTGGAAGTTTATCCAGCCATTTAAGCAGGAACAACTTTTCAATCATGAGAAGCACACCATAATACACACCCCAGAGTACAAAGTTCCAGTTTGCCCCGTGCCACAGACCGGTCAGCATCCATACAACCATAATATTAAACAGCTGCCGTACCAGACCCTTACGGTTTCCCCCAAGCGGAATGTATACATATTCACGGAACCAGGAACTTAGAGAAATATGCCAGCGTCTCCAGAATTCCGTAATTGTCTTTGACATGTACGGGAAATTAAAGTTTTCCAGGAAATAGAATCCAAACATTCTGCCCAGTCCGATCGCCATATCCGAATATCCCGAAAAATCAAAATAAATCTGAAAACTGTATGCAATTGCACCAAGCCATGCCGTAGCCACCGACATGTGATTCAACTGTGAAATGGAATTCCACAGACTTCCGATCTGATTTGCCAGAAGCACTTTCTTTGCCAGACCCACGGAAAAACGAAATGCTCCTTCGGAAAAATCTTCCAGCGTGACTTTTCTGTGCATGAGTTCTTTTTCCACCGTTTTATACTGCACAATCGGTCCTGCGATCAGCTGCGGAAACAGAGTTACATAGGTTGCAAATGTAAGGATGTTTTTCTGTGCTGCAACCTCCCCGCGATAAACATCAATCGTATAAGACATTGTCTGAAAGGTATAAAAAGAAATTCCGATCGGAAGTGCTATATGCAGCAGCGATAATCCTACCCCTGTAATGGAATTGATACTCCCGATAACAAAATCCGTGTACTTAAAAAACCCGAGGATGGCAAGATTTCCGCACAGATCAACGATCAGTGCGGCTTTTGCTTTCCCCGGACAGTTTTTATTTTTAAAATGCTCAATCAACCGGCCATTCGCATAATCAAATACAATCGAAAACAGCATGATTAATACATAGACCGGCTCTCCCCACGCATAAAAGACCAGACTGAAAACCAATAAAACAAGGTTTCTAAGCCTTGCCGGGCAGAGATAGTACAGCAATAATACGATCGGTAAAAACGCAAGTAAAAATACAAAACTACTAAAAACCATTTTATTTAAACGCCTTTTCTATAATTTCTTTTGCCTGATCCGAATCCCCGGACACACACAGAACCACATACTGATTTTTCTGCTCCAGCACCGCATTTCCAATCCGTTTTGTCTCTTCCGGCACATAATCCTGGAAAGAATCCGCCTGATCATCAAGATATTTCTGGACATCTTCCATGGTTTCTTTTGCCTGATTTGAATCTTTTGCGGTAAAAACACCTACCTCTTCTGCCGTAGAACCGCTTCCGGCATACATAACAGAATCAACATCTTCCGGTAAATCTACAAGCATTGAAATTTCATCCGCTGTCAGTTCCTTTAATGTATCATCATATTTAATCTCTGTTGCAAGCGATTTTGCAAGAGCCTGCGCATCAATTGTCTTTGCTTCCCCACCGCATCCTGCAAGTAAAAGTACTCCTGCTGTCAGTACTGCCAGCAGTCCTGTCTTTTTCATCATCATATTTTCCGATCCTTTCTTTTTATACACCCTGATATTTCTCACTCTGTACACGAATCAGTTCTTCATCATCAAAATAATTGATTTTCATCGCCTGTTTTACTTCAGAAAGTGTCTGTGCTGCAACTTCACGCGCTGCATCACTTCCTTTTTTCAGAATTTCATATACTGCCGGAATGTCTTTCTCAAATTCTGCCCTTCGCGCACGAATCGGAGCCAGCTCTTCCTGAATGACGTTGTTCAGAAATTTTTTGATTTTTACATCTCCAAGACCGCCTCTGGTATAGTGTTCCTTTAATTCATCCAGATTATGATATTCCGGAAGATATTCTTCAAAATGTTCCGGTTTGCTGAAAGCATCCAGATAGGTAAATACACAGTTTCCTTCCAGATGTCCCGGATCAGATATCTGAATATGTGTCGGATCCGTGTACATACTCATAATCTTTTTTTTGACATCACTTTCCGTATCTGAAAGATAAATACAGTTCCCCAGGGATTTGCTCATCTTCTGTTTTCCATCAATTCCCGGCAGACGCATACATGCCTCATTCTCCGGAAGCAGCACATCCGGCTCCACCAGCACCTCATCATAAATGGAATTGAATTTACGGACAATCTCCCTTGTCTGCTCAATCATTGGAAGCTGATCTTCTCCCGCCGGTACAACCGTTGCCTTAAAAGCAGTAATATCTGCTGCCTGACTGATCGGATATGTAAAAAATCCGACCGGAATACTGGTCTCAAAATTGCGCATTTTAATTTCTGACTTAACAGTCGGATTCCGCTGCAGCCTGGAAACAGTTACCAGATTGGCATAGAAAAACGTAAGCTCTGTCAATTCGGAAATCTGTGACTGGACAAACAATGTGGATTTCGCCGGATCCAGCCCCGCAGACAAATAATCCAGTGCCACCTCTATGATATTCTGACGCACCTTCTCCGGATTATCAAAATTGTCGGTCAGTGCCTGTGCATCCGCAATCATAATAAAAATCTTATCAAATTCTCCCGAATTCTGTAATTCCACTCTTCTTCGCAGAGATCCTACATAGTGTCCCACATGCAGTCTTCCTGTCGGGCGATCTCCGGTTAATATAATTTTTGCCATCTCTATGCCTCCTGATTTTTCTCAGTTACTATATATTTTCGTGTTATTTTTCTAATTTAATTTATACACTGTCAACTGTAGCAAATCCACGTTGCAATGTCAACGGATGTTGTGTTAAAATAAGAATGAATTAAGATATTAAACTTCGTCAATTTAAGGAGGTTTGTTTTTATGAACGAGAAAATATATAAAGCAATGGGATCATCAGCCGTATCAAGCCTCGTGATCGGAATCTGTGTACTTGCCACAGGAATCGCCGCAGGGGTTCTTCTTATTATAAACGGGTCCCGCTTACTAAAGCATAAATCAAAAATTTTATTATAATACTTCAAATCCGGAGAATTTTTTCATTCTCCGGGTTTTTTACTCTTTATTGTCAACCCGTTCACTCATCATCGTTGACATTTCATTTTTTCCATGCTAAAGTGAATGCATATTGTTAATAATTACACACAAGGAAGGTATTTAGCAAATGCATACAACAAAAGAAAACGATCCGGTTCTCTCCCGCGAGGAGGCTCTTTCTATTTTAAACACTCCGGACGATCAGCTGGATGATCTGATCGCCCGTGCTGAAAAACTCCGGAGAAAATATAAAGGAAATCACGTCAGCATCCATATTCTGACCAATGCCCGCAGCGGCAACTGTTCCCAGGACTGCGCATACTGTGCACAATCCTGCCGTTCCACCGCAGATATTGAAAAATACAAATGGGTTTCCGATGAGAAACTGTACAAGGATAACGATTTTGTCAATGAACACCATTTAAGCCGCCACTGTATCGGCTTAAGCGGAATGAAATTTACAGATGAGGAAATTGAAGAACTTGCCGAACGCATCCGTGCCATGAAGAAAACCGGCACACATCTGTGCTGTTCCATTGGATTTTTAACGGAAAAACAGGCACGCATGCTCTACGATGCCGGTCTTGACCGTATCAACCACAACTTAAACAGCAGCCGCGCCTATTACAGCCATATCTGCTCCACCCACACCTTTGACCAGCGTGTTGAAAATATTCATATGCTGCAGAAGATTGGATTTGAAATCTGCAGTGGCGGAATCATCGGTATGGGCGAGAGCAAAGAAGATGTGGTAGATATGCTGATGGAACTGCGTGAGATCCAGCCGGAAGCACTGCCGATCAATTTTCTGCTTCCGATCAAGGGAACTCCGTTAGGCGATAAAGATATTTCCGGTCTGACCACAGAATACTGCATGAAAGTCCTCTGCCTTGCAAGACTGATGGTTCCACAGTCAGATATCCGCTGTGCCGCCGGCCGTGAGGTATATTTCAAAGGAGAAGAAAAAAAGCTTTTAAGTGTCGTCGATTCCATCTTCGCCTCCGGTTATCTGACCGCCGGTGGACAGGGCATCCAGGATACCATCAAAACCATCGAGGATGCCGGCTTTACTTATGAGATTGAATCTGCATAAAGCTTTTAATCATGCGGAATATCATGAAAACGCCCCGCAAGTTCTTCTGTCCGCACAACATTGATAAAAGCATGGGGATCAATCTGACGGATAAGCGGAAGCAGCTCCCTTTTTGCCTCGGAATTAATGACGGAATAAATCAGGGTCTTTTGCTTTTCCTCATAACACCCGATTCCCTGGAATAACGTTGCATCATGGTTGGTCCGTTCCCGGATGGCACGATAGATTTCATTGGATTTATCAGAAATAATAAACATCGTTTCCTTCTGGTAACGCTTGTACAATGCCTGAATGATCTGCGTGCTGCAGAACTGGTAAATAATCGAGTACAACGCAATCGACCAGCCGAACAGGGCACCTGCAACTACAAGCATGAGCACATTTCCTGCCAGAATATAATTCCATGCATCAATACCCTTCTGCTGTGATAAAAAGATGCTGATAAAGTCGGTGCCACCCGTGGTGGTGCCGACATTTAAACACAGACTGATGGCAAATCCATTAATCAGTCCACCAAACACACTGATCAGCAGCACATCCTTTGTAAACACATACGCCGGAAGCATATCTGTAAAAATACTCGTCAGTACAATAACAATAATAGAATACAGAGTAAATTTTTTCCCGATAAATTTATATGCAATGTAAGTAGGAACCAGATTCAGTCCGATGTTAAACACCGAAAACGGTATACTGACATGGATAAAATCTAACCCGATCTGCTGCAGTAAAAGTGACAATCCGGAAAATCCTCCCGGAAACAGGCCTGCCGTTTTGGCAAAACAGCGCAGATTCCACGCATACAAAAGTGAAGCAAAAAACACAATAAACAGGCGGAATACCTGATAAAATTTCGGGTGTTTATATTCAAGTGACTGAAACATCCTTTTCTCCCTCTTTCTCATTTTTTTGCATTGTAACATATTCCGACAAAAAAAGACAGACCTTTACGGCCTGCCTACCATCTGCCCCATTGGGTAATATTTTTCATCTCCAGTTGCCCACTGAATTCCAAGTTCTGCCTTTCCATTCCCATCAAATCCATAGAATATATAACCAGTAATCATTTCTACATGATAGATCCCCTTATATCTTCCATTTTTCTGTCCGGTTTCAAACATCACATCTCCCGGATTCAATTTCATATTTTGTATATTTGCCTGACTCAGACCTCCGCTGACAAGTTTCTTATGCTGTACGCACCATTTTCCCATATCCGCTGCAACCGGTGCATAATATGCCATTCCAAAATTTACACCATTCTTATGATAAGATTTCCACACCAGAGAACTGCAGTCGTAAAATTTTTCCTGCATACGCTTTGGCTGGCTGGTTTTATCAATTGTTACATTAGACAAATCCAGAACCATATCCGTTGGACTATCATCACTGTCGTACCAATCATCATTATCATAGGAATCAATATTATAACCATCTTCTGCTTTCACTTCTGCCACCGGTACGCAGATACAGGCACCTGCCATAAGTACTGCTGCAAGCAGACAATAAAACCTTTTTTTCATAAAACCATGCTCCTCTTTTGTATGTAATCTTCAATAAAATTATCGTACCACTACAGAGGTAATAAAATCAACTATCCAATTTTATCCTTCCATCATTTCCAGATACTGCCCCTTATCAATATGCATCATGGAAATCCGGTTTTTAAACCGACGGAATCCATATACACAGTCCACATTCCGGATCAGAGACTGCAAACGCTCATCCGGCACACAGACAATCAGCTGCAGATCCATCTTTCTGGCATATTTCAGACAGACTGCGCTCCGCTCCTGATCCATTTTGGAAAACGCCTCATCCAGCAGTACCAGCTTAATTTTGGAATCCCGCTTACTCTGCTGCATATACAGCATGGCAAATCCAGCAAGCAGTGCTACATACTTTGGATTTTGTCCCTCACCACCGGAATCCCTGCCCGCCATATCATCGACAAAGTTTTCCCGGATCACATTTCCATGTTCATCGGTTACCTGTTCAAACATGCTGAATGACAGATAATTTCTGTAGTCTGCGTACTGTTCCATTTCTTTGCGCTTCTGTGCCCGCAAATGCTCATCCTCGTCTTTTGGTGGCATAAACTTGTCGGTCAGAAGTTTGATCTTCTGCTCATATTTCTGATAAAATGCATCTTCTCCGAAACTGATCTGACCGTCAATTCCTGCATTGTCCAGATTCTTGCTGTCGAGTTCCTCTGCCATGAGCATATCAAAGAACTGTCCGTTTTCATTTTTGGCCGGTTCAATTTTAATCTGGTACGTGCTGTCTGAGAAATTGGTTTCCCGCAGCAGGCGGTTGATCTCATATGCATGCCGTTTGGCTGCTTTGATATCTCCGTGAATTGTTGCAATGACATTCTCCCGGAGACTCTTATAGATGGATGCACACTTTTTTTCAAATTCTTCTTCGTATGCCGGCTCAAAATCAGTCAGATATTTTTCAAGCAGTTTTTCGTAGGCCTCGTTGGAAGTTTCCGCTCCATTAAAAGGACCTGCCGGATACGCAAAAATATATCGATTTCGCGCTGCCCGCAGCGTTTCTGCCTGTGCCTGTTCTTTTTCTTCTAAATCTGCGACCTGCGCTTTCTTCCTGTTTATAACCGCCTGTCCGGATTGTTTCTTTAACAGTTCCCAGACTTCCTGCTCTAACGCTTCATTCGGGACGTATCCCTGTAATTTTTCTTCAAGCTGCTGCCTGCGGCTTTCGTTCTCTCCGGAAAGTTCTCCTATGCGGCTGCCTAAGCGTGCAAGCTCTCCCTGTGTCTGATCAAGCTCCTCCTGGACCATTTTCACCTGCTTTTGCAAAGACTGTTCCTTTTCTTCCAGTTCTTTGTACGCCCCCTCGCGCAGCGAACGGATGGTTTCTTCCAGTTCCATCTTCTTTTTGTTTACTCTTGCAAGTTCCTCCCCTGCCCGCGACAGCTTTACATAATGAGATGGCTCATCTTTCAGACATTCAAAATCTCTTGCCTCTTTTAGTCTGCGCAATAGATCATCCAGCTGCATCTCCTGCCGGCTTAACTCCTCAACATCTTTTTCATATTCTGCAAGACGCGCTTTGGAAACCCGTCGCCCAATACACGCCCGCGTCGTATAATCTTTTTTCTTCAGATGCCGGAAAATAAAATTGCTGTACGAATAACAGTCCGGCGTCACTCCATCTCTTACCTGTTCCAGTTCTTCCACCGACCGGCACTTGATGATATGTCCCAGATACCGCTTGAGACATACATCCACATAAGCCTCTTGCGTTTTTACCGCTTCATACAATGACCCTTCCATACAATCCGGCTTACTGTCTGCAATCGCTTTGGAATTAATCAAATCAACATTTTCATATTGCTTCATATTGCGAAACAGGACTGCTGCCTCATGTGCATACTGCGGCTCTGTAATCAGAGAATGTTTCAGCCTTCCCATGCGACCTTCAATCGCATTCTTCCATTCTTCCTCCTGCACATCGAAAAGATCTGCAAAAATCTGTACTTTCACCGTTTGCCCATAGCGGTCACTTAATTGCTGGGATAGTGCACTTCTTGCTGACCGCAAATTCTCATCATATGGTTTGCGGTCATGTTTCATGTCATCCACCAGCCGCTTTTTTTCTTTTAATTCTTTTCCGATCTCGCGCCTCTGCTCACTGTAATCCTCCACTTCATTTTCGATATTCTGCTTGGCAGATTCAATTTTTAAATGCATGTTCTGGCACAATTCCTCCGTTACGTTTCCACTGCCAAGTTCTGCAATCAAATTTAGAACCGGATTACTGATATAATCGGTGATCACATCATCTTCTTCCCAGTTTTTCATTCCAAGAAGGATCTTGTTCCACTGTCTCGTATTATCCGCAAGCATCTGGCTGCGTGCATCCAGTTCCTCATACTGCTGCTGTTTTCCACCCAAATCACTGGACTTAAGATCTGCACTGACCTGAATCAGTTCCTGTTCGGTTTCCCCACGCACAGCAGAACGTTCTTTTATCTTTCCCTGCAGCTGCTCCTGTTTCTCTGCAATGATCTTTTTATCCTCTTCCGCGGTCTGAATTCTTGCCCGCAAATCTTCAATTCCAATGCAGCGGATCATTGCCTCTGCCCGGATCTTATCGGACTGCAGACGCACAAGTTCCTGCCCGGATGTCTGAATATCTGTCAGTATCTCGATTCGTTTTCTCAGATCTTCTATTTTATCTTTGATCTGCCGGTAAGAATCCAATTGTTCACTAATCGTGGCAATGGTATTGGAAGTGTTCTTTGGAAACATATAATCACGAATAAACTGTCCCGTTCCATTGGTCATTTTCAGGGCAATTGCACTTTTTTCCATCGTGATAAAACGGTTCTGATCAATATACCCGAGAATCACATCATACAGAGTTCCCAGGTATGCCTCTTTGGAACCATAAATGCGGTTGACTTCTCCCTTTCCGCGGTTGTCATCGGATTTTGTTCTGGCACTGACCAGCTTTTTGATCTCCTGATTGGAATAGCAGACGCCCTGTTCCGTCAGATATTCAGACTCCGGCATTTTCCCGGAGTGACTGAAATACACAAATTTTTTAATCTCAGAATCTGATTTTCTTACTTCAAACGCAATTCCAATACAGGTTATAATATGGGTTCCGGTATCTTCAATTTCCAGAGCAATTACGGAACAGAAATCACAGTCTTTACGATTGGCAGACCCGTCTTTTTGTTCTCCGCGCAGATAACTTAACACACTTCTGCGATTTTTTGCATCATCCGCTGCTTTATTCAGAAAACTCGGTGAGAAACTTCCATACAAAATAACCTGGATGGCATCCATCACTGTCGATTTTCCAGATCCGCTTTTTCCACTGAACAAATTCACATATTCATGAAACTCCAGTACCTTATGATCAATGCCTCCCCAGTTGTTAAGGCACATCTTTGTAAAAACTTTTTTTGCCTGACTCAATTTATTCACTCCTCATTTCGTCTTGTGTTTCCCACTGATCCTGCGTCTTTTCCGAATACTCTGCTTCCTTTTGTTCTTCCGTTTCCCCGGTTTCTCCTTTGAACATTTCAACCAGCTCATTGATATCTGCCGCTGAACAGAAAATATTAATGGTACTGTAAATATAAATCGGGGAATCGTCTTCGAGATTTCCAATGGCACTTGGCAGTTCGATCATCTGGTGTGTTTTCATCAGAATCAATGCCTCCTGCCACTCCTGAGCGGTCAGTCTGCGCGTAATCAAGTTTGTTTCCTTTCCATATCTTCGGATCTCCGCAAGACTGGTTGTCGTGGCATGTAGTCCTTCTCCCATAATTTTATCCCGATAAATCAATTTCATAAGGATCACCAGTTTCGTTGTTAAAAGTGTCATACGCTCCGTCAGCACGCCATCTCCTGTAATCCGGAAAATATGTTCCTGCGGATCATGAACCAGTTCACAGTCAAGCACCTGCAGATAATCTGCAATAAATTCTCGATTTCTCGCACATACCTGATAGTGAGGATTATCCTTCTGGATCAGAGTAACCGGATCACACTTTGTCTGCAAAATACAGGTCTGGCGAAACAGATCCTGTATGGTTTTTCTAATATTTTCCGCCTCACTCTGCGAGATATTTTCCATGTATTCTAACATTTATTTTTTCTCTCCTTTTTTTGCGTCAATCACCAGTTTTGAAAAAACAAATCCATATTCTCCTTTTAATTCTCCATCAATATGCACCGTTTCCTCCTTTTTCGTATCATCCGTTTCCTCCTGCCACAAAAACAGCAGTTTTTCCAGATCTTCTACGGACTGAATCGTCTGTTCATCCGTGACAAATCTGCCATCCACGATATTTTTCTGCCTGAATTCCTGCAACTGTTTTTTCGTATAAAGCGGCTTTGGTACAAAATCGGTCATCTGAGTCTCCTCGTTGTGCTTTTCCATCGCAATCGGGTGAAATCCTGCATCCTCCGCATTTTTCCGGTTGTAAAAACTTCTATCAGTTATATTCTTAAACTGTGTTCCTACTCTGATCCGGTCACGCATTTGTTCTAACACCTGTGGGCTGTTTGCATGATGATCCAACAAATTAATTAACTTTACAATATGATCTTCATCCGAAGAGCCTTCCTGCAGAATATAATGGATTCGTGCCAGTGCACGCTTGGCAAAGACAGTTTTCTGTTCGATCAGCTTGTTATATTTTTTTTCGATCAGATCAAATTCCCGCTCCACCTGATACACAAGCTGACTGGCACTTTCACAATATTCCAGACGATACTGGTTTCTTTTGCTGGTAACAGTTCCCTCCACAAGTCCGGTACGCTCTTTTACAAGCTGTTCCCTTTTTTGGTCATTTTCGCGAAGAATCTGGCTGATCAGTTCCTTAACTGCTTCCTTATAACGGTAAAAGCTGTCTGTTGTCGTAAGAATTGCATATTTTTTACTGTCACGGTTGTTAATTTCCTCTACCAGAACTTTCTGAATTCCAATAAAATTTTTTTTCTGCGACAATTCCTCAAAATAGGAACGCATTCCATCCTGCATATTGGAAAGAAGCTGCCCCAGCCGTCTGGACGTCTGGAGTGCGTTTTTTAAAATATCATTATTTTTTTCTGTATCCGAATGATACGTAAACAAAGCACTGTAAATCGAAAGGATACTTTCCCTCTCCCGGCTGTCATCTTCTGTCTGAAGCTTCTGAAACAATTCCGTAAACAGCTGGCTGTATTCCGGGAAAGAAATAATATACGTATTTAACTTTTCATCAAAATCGCTTTTTAACCATCCCCACCGAATCAGGGTATTCAATATGCCAGACGGCGAATCTTCCGGAAATAAGGTATCCGGCTCGTCCTCTTCTTCTATTTCCTCATCCTCCCAGATAATCCTTGCCTTTGCAATTGTATCTGCAATAATCACACGGCATTCCTCTATCGTCAATCCAAGTGCTGTATACACTTCATTATTTTCCTCATAAATTGCCACAAGAAACTGCATATATGCATCACGGTTTTTCGTGCGAAATAGTTTATAAAATTCCTTTGGAATTTTCTTTTTTAAAATCATGAATGAATTTCCTCTTTATTTTCTACAACAGCCGTTCCTGTTCTATCGTCAGACCTGACTTAAGTATTGCTTCCTTTAATGGTTCCGAAACCAGATCACAAATCGTCTTCAAAAACCGAACTTCCTTTGGAGAGAAAAAACCATGACAAAATATATAAAGAGTATCTTTTCTATAAGACATGTCCTCATAGTTTGCTTTATTTTCAATTGTCATGATTCTTTTGCAACCTGACAGGGCATACGCCCTTGCATGTTCCATTGTCTGTGTATTTATAATCGTTCCATAAATCTGTGATGAAGAATCAATTACTTTTTCATCATTTATAATATACTGCAGTGTGCCTTTCCACTCAAGCGTCTGCGCATAAGAATGAATATTATGCGCATCCAGCAGTTCATCATCACTCATTTCCTCTATATAAAATGGGGATTTTGCTTTTAAAACAGACAGTATTCTATCCTCATAATTTTTTTGGAAACATTTGGAATTGTGAAGGACACGCGCACTGAACACCCGTTTCCAGATGTGTTCCTTTTGATGTGCAACTGCATCTATACATACAAAAAAAGTTTCATCTTCCAGTTCTTTCTGCTCTTTGCCTCTGTTCAACAGATCCAATAAATCATCATAGTAGGAGCACAACCATGCACAATCCTGTCCTTTTCTCCGCCATTTTTCCACACGGGCAATGAGACGAAGCTGCCTTTCCCTTGGATCTTCGATTTGTTCCCTTTCACACAATTCCGGAATAATCGCAACATCATAATCAATTTTCTTAATACTTGTTTTTACATCTTTCCAATCGGGCTTAAACTTCCCCATCTTTCCCGCATTTGTCTCATTTTCAAGAATATTTGCCTGGTCCAAAAGCTGTTTTCTTCCACCCACCATTTCCATAACATCCGCATCGATATACGGATGTTTCCATCCACTGAGCATCCCCGCCCTGTAATGATCGGTATTGGTTTTATCAATGATCCAACGGGCTAAAGTTTTATGTTCCTGCTCTTTTTTTCTGCCCACGTGGTCTCTCCTTTATTCCTATGATTTCATCCACAGGAAGTGCCGCGTAAAAAGCTGATGCATATCTGCCAAAAACGTAGACATAACACTTCCTGAACCTTTTACCTCTTCTTCCGTTGCTTCCTGCTGTAATGCTGCGATTGCTGTTTCAATTTTTTCATTTCTTTATCTTCATATATTTAGTATAACGAAAAATTTTCCGAATTGCACCTATTATTTAAACATTTCGCATGAATCATCACCGACAAAAAGAGAACAGTGCCCCGATTGATCATCTGACACTGTTCTCTTTCTTTTGGTTTTATCTCTGTTCTCCGGATTCCGGTACATCTGTACTTACCGGTTTTGTACTATTCTGCGGCTCCACTTTTGCCATCGTAACCTTTGTTCCGTCATCCTTTACTACAAAGTTCACGGAATCAAGTCCCGATACATTCACATTGCGGTTGACCTTTGCATCGTAAGACTCGGCATTGATAATATCTGCCAGATCAATTCCGGTTGCTTCTTTCATGCTTTCAAAGACTTTTGCCATGACCACCGGCACATTTCCGGCAATCTGATCCACCCCATTGCTTCCGCCTTCGCCACCTCCAATGATTGTGATCTTGTCAATCTGACCGAGCGGTTCTGCAACTTTTCCGGCAATATCCGGAAGTACCTTGATCATCATTTCCGCTACTGCAGCCTTATTATACTTCGCATATGCTTCTGCCTTCTTTTCCATGGCTTCTGCTTCCGCAATACCTTTTGCCTGAATCGCAGATGCCTCTGCCTCACCGACTGCCCGGATACCGGCTGCTTCCTGCTCTCTTGCAAAACGCATGGCTTCTGCCTGTGCCTTCTGCGCTTCCGCTTCCCGCTGTGCCTCAAACTGCTTTGCCTCTGCGTCCTTCTGACGCTGATAAAGTTCTGCTTCCGCGCGCTGCTGGGCTGCATATTTTTCTGCCTCGGCTTTCTTCTTTACTTCTGCCTCCAGCGACTGCTCCGTAACAGCGACCTGCTTCTGCTTTAACTCAATTTCCCGCTCCTGCTTTGCAATATCTGCATTTGCCGTGGTAACTTCGATGGTCTTACGTTGTTCCTCTTTCTGGATTTCGTAAGCGGCATCTGCCATCGCCTTCTTTGTATCGGCTTCCATCTGAAGTTCTGATTTTTTGATTGCCAGTTCATTCTGTTTCTTCGCAATCTCTGTCTGCGCTTCCACTGCCGCATCATTGGATTCTTTATCCGCTGCTGCCTGTGCAACTTTAATATCTCTCTCACTCTCAGCTTTTGCGATGGCTGCAGATTTCTTAATCTTTACAATATTGTCGATACCGAGATTTTCAATGACATCATTTCCATCAACGAAATTCTGCACATTGAAACTGATGATATCCAGTCCCATCGCTGCCAGATCCGGCTCCGCATTTTCTTTGACAAGGTTGGCAAATTTCTGACGGTCAGAAACCATTTCCTCCAGCCGCATCTTACCAACAATCTCACGCACATTACCTTCAAGCACTTCACGTGCCACACTTGCTATGTACTCTGTATTTTTATTCAGAAAGTTCTCTGCTGCCAGACGCAGTTTCTCCGGATCATTACTGATCTTGACATTGACCGTGGCATCCACATTGATATTGATGTAATCCGCTGTCGGTACGGCGTTACTCGTCTTGACATCAATCGGAATCAGACGCAGATTCAGTTTATCCAGACGCTCAAAAAACGGAATCCTTATACTTGCCTTTCCAATGACAACTTTTGATTTCTTTTTCACACCGGAAATAATGTATGCCATATCCGGTGGTGCTTTCACATATCCCAGCAATAACAGCAATACAACGATCACCACAATAACCGCCGGGACAAGATACGGTATCAGATTTTCCATAAAAATCCCCTTTCTGTTAACTACTCCTGCTACCTTTTTATTGTAATATACTTTTTAAAAATTGTCATATTATTTTCTTATGATGTTTTCCTTAACTTAACCTTAAAACATAGACACTTGAAATTCTTTCCTGTTAAATCCATGAAAAATATTATAAAATAATTTGGAAAAGTTTGTAACGAAACCATCTTTTCGCCGTCTAATCTGTGTAAAAAGGAGGTGACCGGTTCTGAATTATGAAAAATTGTACAATTCCTATTACCTGCAGGTTTACTCTTACGTGATGACAATCGTCAAAAATCAGTCCCTGGCGGAAGAAATCACACAAAATACGTTTTATAAAGCGCTGACTGCCCGACACGGCTATAAAGGGAAATCCCGTGAATTCACATGGCTGTGCAGCATAGCCAAAAACCTTGCAGTTGATGAATGCCGCAAAAATCAAAAATATGCCTGTTTCGATGCATCTGCTGCGGAAACATCCGATGATATTGCAAACCATATTGCGGATCAGGACTCTGCGCTGCAGATTCATCTCGTACTTCATGAACTTCAGGAACCTTATAAAGAAGTCTTTCAGCTAAGAGTTTTCGGAGAATTATCCTTTTCACAAATTGGAATAATCTTCGGGAAAACAGAAAACTGGGCGAGAGTTACTTATCACAGGGCAAGATTAAAAATTAAAGAAAGGATGGACCACTATGAATCATAATCCAAACGAATGTGACATTGTGCAGGATCTCCTGCCATTATATTACGACCATGCATGCAGTCCTGCCAGCTGTGAACTGGTCAGACAGCATCTTGCTGACTGCGCTGACTGCGAAAAAATTTACGAAGATTTAGCCAATCATACCATTGACAACGTAATTGAAACCGAATCCTGCGAAATTCTGGAACGGCACGCCAAAAAAGAACGGAACCTGGCATACAAAGCCGGTATAGTCATTGCCGCCCTGCTACTTGTTCCGATCCTTATTACCTTTATTGTATCCATGGCCGGCGGCAGCGGACTCGGCGTATTCTCTGTCGTAACCGCTTCCATGATGCTTGTCGCAGCACTCACTGTTGTTCCGCTTATTTCTTCCCAGAAACGGCTGATGAAATGTATTTTATGTGGTGTCGGTGCCCTGCTGCTGATTTTATTTTTTGTAAATGCCATGAATGGCGGAGGAGAATTTTTCTTCTGGTCCGTTCCGACTGTATTCGGACTTTCCGTTGTATTTTTCCCTCTGGTGATACGCGAAATGACATTACCGCCTGTATTATCCGATAAAAAAGCCCTTATTATCATGATCTGGGATACGCTTTGGCTCTACCTGACCATATTTACCGTATCTTACCGTTCCGGATTAGGCAGTCTGAAAACCGGATGCATTGTGGCAACAGTTCTGATGATTGGTGTATGGCTCTTTTTCCTCATAATTCGCTATCTTCCGGTCAATGGTTTTATCAAAGGCGGTCTGTGTACACTTCTTTGCAGTATATGGATTACCTTCTCCAATGATGTTTGCAGTTATCTTCTGTATGATACCAGACAGCTTACCATCCGCCATGCGAATTTTTCCACCTGGACGACAGATCTCAACGTAAATGCCAACGTGTATGTCATCCTTCTTGTCGCCGGAATTCTCATCAGTGCTTTACTGATCGGAATCGGGATTGTAAAAAAGAAAAAATAATTCCAACAAAGTCCATCGGATGACCAGGCTGCGTTTGCCCGACCTGTAGACGGCAATATCGCAGCCTCTATTCCGAAAAGCTTCCATTGATTCTTATTGTATTTTCCATCCGGCGCTCTGCATCTGAAGATTTGTCATATGCCGGTAGATTCCGTTGGTGCTCATTAACTCCCCCGGTGTTCCTTCTTCCCCTCCATGTATCTTTCTTCGGCATGGTTTGCCCTAAGATCCCGAACAGATTCCAGACATTCCTGAATTCCGTCACTTAAGCTCAGTTGTACTTCCACATTTTTCTTTACCGCTTTCTTCTGTGCACCGGAAGAAGTCATTAAAACCAGAAACGAAACCGGAATTACCCAGAAACTGGCAAGTGCAAGACTCCAATCAAAAAGCGCAAACAGCCTGATGTCTATGATAAATGTTGCTATAACAGAACCTATCAGTTCCGGAATCCAATGACTTAAAGCCGTTTCCATTCTTGCACAGTCAGACATAATATTTGTAGTCAGATCACTCAGATCCTTTTCCCCGAAATAGGAAAGCGGAAGTTTTCTTAATTTTTCCGCTATAGCAGTTCTTCGGACACCGCTCTCTTTATAGGTGGAAAGAAAGGTGGCATTATATTGTATATGCTTGTGTTACCGCAACCGCCAAAAGTACAACAATGCTTCCTGTCACATAAATTATAATTCTGCTGCTATCTAATTTATTCTCCAGAAGATCGCGGATCAGCAGGTAAAAAATTCCTGCCGGAAACATCAGTACAATATCGGAAAGACACTCATGCACATATGTGTATGGGTGTTTTTTACTTTACTAAAATTTATATTCTAAATTTTCTCTAGCACCTTTTTGTACCACAATTTCTATTTTCACAATCCTTTTCACATATTTCCAAACAGAAAAAGGGCTTTCCGATTTCTCGGAAAGCCCCATAAAATCCAATTTCTCTAGATCTATCAAAGATTACTCGATAACTGTAGCAACACGTCCAGATCCTACTGTACGTCCACCCTCACGGTATCAGAATGGCGTGTTGCAGAGGCTAAATGGTTATTTTTCGTTCATTTTGTGGGGGAAAATACGGATTTTCCGCTGTGTCCGTGTGGTTTTTGGAGATTTTGTTATCATAGTGTTATCATAATTACGGTTCACTAATTCCACCTGTGCTCTGTTGTTCAATAAATATTCTCATTAAATCTATTGACTGCTTTAATTCTTCTCTTGTATATCTTGGATTATTCTGATTTTCCGGATGATGTATCTGATGCCGTATATATTCAGTTAAAACTTTCTGCTCATTTATAATAGAACCAGTCTTACCTATGCGCTTATATAATCTGGTTGGTTTTCCTTGAACATATAAATTTTTCCATCCCTGAAATTCTATGAAAGAATACAATTCATCATGATATTCCTCTGTGACTTCATTAAATGCTATATAATTCACTTCATTCAGCGACGGATATTGAAGCTGTCCAGGAAGAACACCTAATATTTCCTTATTTCCTTCTTCATCTTCTTTAATAAGACGTAAATCTGTAAACTGTAATTGTTTAACAATATAAGAACTGTGCGTTGTCAATATAACCTGTGTATTTGCAACTGAGGACAGTGTCTTAAATGCCTCTACCAATATTCTTTGATTGTCTGAATGTTGCGAAGTCTCCGGCTCTTCTACTGCATATATTACTCCAGTATTACCTTGCTCTTGACAACGTCTCTCTGCTTCAGCTCTAAAAAAATTCAGCAGAACAAGCCTTTTCACGCCACTCCCTCGCTTATTAATTGGGATATCTTCATCACCGGAAATTGATACATTTTTGAAAACATCTTGCCACTTAAGACTTTCTGCCGATGGTATTACTGGATTTAAACTTGCTGCAATTGCTGGATCCATTTCTCGGAGCTTCGCTAATGTTCTGTTTGCCACTTCTTTTAATTTATTTTCAACCTCTGCAGCTACATCTGCTAATGTTGTTTGCAATTCTGCATCACTCAAAATTTGCTTTACAGCTGTTTTTAATGGATCTTGTATCTCATCATCTCCATCACTATTTTTTCTATCCGACTGAAAAAGTGAATATGTTGGTAAATAGTTGGATAACTTCTCCCAAATTTTCTTTGCGTCTTCTTTAGAGACATCGATTTCTATATTATCCATCTGCAAATCATCCGAAAATTTATTCCAAATAGCTCTTCTCATATCAGCATTTACAGTTTGATTTTCGCATTCAATGTCTTCACTTTTTATTATCTTTTTTAAATCACTATTCTTCTTTAATAATAATTCTGTACATTTGCTATTTGTTGGATGCATAGCCTTTATAAAAACCTTTGCCGCTCCGCCGTTTTTATATCTCTTTATGACTTCCAACTGTCCATTAGCATTAAGCATAAATTCATCTTGTAACGAAGTCTCGACAGTTGAATCTATAACTATCTTTTCCGGCAGTTCTGAAAAGCACACTGTAATTTCAATATCTGCATTTCCGACCTTGCTTTCATGTATGTTGGCATCTGCTTTTTCTAACTTGATTGTTCCCTTTCCATCATTAAAAAATATATCCAATGCTTCTAAAATAGTTGACTTACCTATATCGTTTTTTCCAACAAAAACTGTTAAGTCATTAAAGTTAATCTCTGTTTCGCTTCTATATCCACGAAAATTTTTTAATTTAATTGAATCAATTTTCATAGCAGCTCTCCTCTGATTATCACATCTTATGAGAAATTTATAACCGTTTTTATATCTGCAAATTCTGTTCGCACCACCTCTTGAATGGCTGCTAATATTCCAGCTACAGTTACCACAGCAGAATTTGACGCCTCTTGACTTTTCAATCCATCTTTCACTACACTTTCCAAATGAGTTGATGCAATTGGCATTATTACTTTGATCATTTTTTTCCAATACTCTACATTTACATCAAAATTAAAATTGTCGCGAAATCTTAATGACCAAACATCTCTCACTTTTTCACCCAAAAAGCTCTCCATGCATTTAGACATAGCAAAAATAAATAACATTTTTGCTCCTCTTTTTCCCAGAAATCTATATTGCTGTTCTTCTGCCTCTGTTCTTTCCTCTCCCTTTACTTGTAAATCTAATTTATAAATGTCAATGGCCCTTGCTAAAGAATATGTAAAAATAATATGTTCTGCAGTTAATTGATCCGGAAATGTATTTGCATAAATTCTATCATTGCTCCATAAATCATTTCTTGAGTTATATGCCGTAACACATTCCCCATGAAAAGCCGAAATTGACTGTGCCACAACATACGGATCCAATATTTCTCTACTTCTAGATGGGCGCCCATTTCCTCTACGTCCACCGCTATAAAACAAATTTGTATATTTTTCAAATTCATTTCGCAACCGATTTTGCACTTTATCATTACTTCGCAAATCCGACGCAATAATTTCATTCTGTTTATTATTGTTATTGATAATTTCATCTATAATAGAAGAATCTTCACAAACAATAAAACGAATAGGGATTAAGGCCTTTCCTACTTCTGTTACACTACTTACAGCCCCTGTCGTCTGTGCCCCATTAATGATAGTAATTCCTGATATAGTAAGTTTTTCTTCGCTTGTATTCAAATCATTTTCAATACTATAATCATTTACCAATGCAGTTATTCCATTGTTATACGCCCAAAAATTATTTGGTTGTTCTGTAATGGTTTGTATTATTCCCAAATTAATTTTATTTTTCTTTTTTCCTGACCCAAGATATGTTCTTGGATTTCCAGAAAAAATATCATCATTATATCTGCAATACTGTTCTTTTACCCAATCTGCAGTGACGGCAGTTACATAGGCTTTCCATTTATCACCAACTAATTCAAATCCTTTTTTAACAGTGTCCACAGTCATTTTTTCTACAACCGTAATCTGACTGCTGGACGCATTATACCATTTTTCAATAGTTTCATTCCCAACTTCTATTGCAAAAACATCTACTTTATTTTCCGGAAAAAGTGTTTTTACTGCTGCATTAGAATTTATTTGCATTGCAGTTAATTCTTCTCTTACTTTTGGGTTATTCTTTTCATTAAGATTATGTACATACCAAAAATATACTGTACTTATCAGATCATCCTTGATGGCATTTTGCAGTTCTCTAACTTGATCACGTATTCTTTCAGGTACTGACTCAGGTTCCTGAGAAAACACCCATGCTGCTGCTGTGTTCAAATCACTCGCTTTATTTTCCGGTGCCAAATCTCCTTCCTGTACTTTTTGTTTCATATACCCCTGAGCAATCACTGCTATACCTGTATCCTGATCAATATATATCAAGTCACATTTTTTATCCTCACCGCCATCAGTTAATGCATCACCAGCAACCGAAAATATATCAGCTATCTCAAATCTTAATTCTAAAGCATACAACAACAATGCATTATTACCATATGTGTTTAATAACGTGCTTCTACTTTCAAAGTCATCTTTGTAGCTCATCTTACATCCTCTTTTTCCCTTATAATGGTTATACTGTTCTTTTCAAAGTTTCCCGGATAAGATAACGAAATAATTGCATTTTTAAAAGCTATTGTATATGCAAATATTGTTCCTTCGCCAAAACGATTATGATACACTTTTCTTCCATCTGAATCAATTTTTATTTCATCTGGAATATCGTTTAAATATGGGAATTTAGCTGTTTTTGTTTGACAATTAGGCAAACTCACTTCAATAGCTATTACTTGACCTTTTCCAGCAATTGGACTATACACCAACGCTCCAGGTGAAATAATCTGATTTTTCTCTTTTTCCGTAAAACCTTTTTGTTGTTCCATTCTACTTATTTTTTCATTGATCGCAGTACCTATATACGCTTTCCATCTCGGTGCGTTTAAAATATCTCTTCTTGTTTCACACAGTAAAATTAATTCCCGCAATTTTTCCGGATTAGCATGACCTGTTCTAAACATTGCCATAAAATATTCTCTATATTGAGCTAATGTTAACGGCACAATATCCAATCTCTGCTTTACATCTCCTCGTGAATACCAAATTCCATGTCTGAATGTTTCTGCTGTATTCGTATCTATTTTTACTGCAATAAACATTCCATAAACTGGCTTATCATATTTTAAAACCGCATCTGATACATGTCTTCTTACAGGCTCTCCCTCCATTGCTTCCTGACGTGATGATGTAGACATCGTAACTTCTGTTAAAATTGTAAAATCGTTAAATTCACAATACAGATCACCTTTTCCACCACCAGCTGCAGATACCGGGAGAAAATCTGAATCAAGTTTAAATCCCCTTACCTCATAAGGTTTATTGACCATATGATCTATAGCTAAAGATGCTCTCCATAAAATCCATTCTAAATATGCTGGTGTCTCATCTTTTGGCACTTCTATAACATTATCATCATCATATGTATGCTTTCCGCCACCTTTGATCAATAATTCCATATAATCAGCAATTTCTTGCCATTGGTTACATTGCTCTTTTGCATATTGAATTTCATCTGTTTTGGATAACAAATCTTCTAATCGTCGTCTGGCAATATTAATTTTTGTTGCAGTATTCAGTGGAAGATCAGAAATATCAAACAAAATTTGCCTGCTCTTCATTTGCTTCATTAAGTCATTCAGTAATACTTTTGCAGTATCTTCATTATCTGTTGGCAATTCTGCGCCCTCGCATAATCGCTTATATTGAATCATTATCGATTCTTCATTTGGTGTTGATTTTGCCAACTTTTCAGCTAAAATATGCTTAACTGGAGTAATAACCATTCCTCTTCCTTTTCGCTGCAATACTCCCGAAATACGTAAGTAGCGCATATTCATGTCACTATAATCAAGAAAATTGTCTGCTTTCTTATCATAGTATTTCCCACGTTCTGCAACTTCTTTCTTGTCAAAATTACGTTTTGATGGAGCTTGTTTTCTACGGGCACGTAAATCCAAAATATTATCCACGATCTCCCCAATTGAATAACTCGGATTAGTCGTATGTCCCCATAATGCAAACTCTATTCTTGCAATCTCTGAGCTTCCTGTTCTCTTCTCCAACTCTAACATAATTGCCAATATCCATCTCAATGGAGAAAAATAAGACTTTCCATCCGGCATAGCAAATTGTTCAACACTTAATGCTCTTAAATAGCATTCTTGTACTGCCGGATATGTATCCGCCTTTAAAAATGTTCGTCCAAAAGGTGTTATATCATCCAGATTTCCCAGTTCATTCTGATCTCCATCCTTTTTCTTCACTTGTGGATAAATGAAACCGTTTTTCGAAAACATCAAACGCCATTTACGTGCATGACTGCCAGACGTATCTTTCCCGGCTTCATTTTGAATAATTCCTTGATCATTAAGAAAGTTCATAAATCCAATTTCATTCTCTTTCCCACGAAGTTTCCCCACATATGGCGAATTTGCAAACGCTTTAAAACCTTCCTGTATTCTATTTGGATTCCGTAATCCGGTATTACCCACTAACCAAATATCTATTTTTTCTTCCATACATCTTCTCCGTTAAATCCAACAAATAAATATTCTTGTACTTTATTTCTATTTGTCTTAGCATGTTTTTGATTTCCAAAAGAATATGTGTAATCTATCGGCACCACTTCCACATGTTCCTTATATTTCGACATAAGTGCAACCATTTCATCTTGTGTTGGTTGACTGTTTGAGGAATAAGATACAATCAAAATACTATTCGAAAACTTTTTAAACAACTTATCAAATGCATCTGCAGCACCTTTTCTAGTTGAAAACGGTGTAGGATATGATTTAAATTTCTTTGTTATCGTATTTTCCTGTATTTCTACACCTTTCCAATCTCGTGCCAACCCTTCAACAAAATGATATCTACGAACATATTCATTGTCTGACAATGGAGAATAATACGGTGGATCAATATATACTAAATCCGGATGTTTAATTTTTACTTCCATTGCATCTCCATGTTTAGATTTATTTTCACATCCATTATCAAAAATTGCATTATTGATACTTTCCACAGCTTCCAGAAATTGCTGTTCTAAAGATTTCTGCAAATCCTTTCTTCCATCATTATATCGATCTCCAGTATATGTAAAAATTCCTCTCGGTCTTTTCTTCGTACAGGCTCTAATCAACGCTGTCATTGCAATTGCTTTCTTATATTGATCTCTAATACCAGCAATATTCGTTCGCAAAATATCTATTAACTTATTCTCTTCGTCCTTATAATATAAACCTTGAAAGGTATCTTCTACAAAATGATCAGACTCTTTTTTTTCAATTAATAACTTTCTTGCCTCGTCCAATGATAATACAACACTATTATTTTCCACCATTGCTTTAGTAAAGGTTGCTGACATTGCCATATAATCATTGCTAATCACAGTTTTTCCCTGCGTTTTAAACATATAGCCAACAATTCCAGATCCAGAAAACAAATCTACTACCGTATCAAAATCAAATTGTGAAGCCACCGCCCAAATTTGTGGCAATAATTTGCTTTTTGAACCCATATATCTAGTTGCCGGATATTTCATTACCTGTTCAGGCAAAGGTTTCGGAACTATTTTTAACATAGTTTTCTGTTTTGGCAAAATATCTACTATAATATCTTCGCCTTTCCGTTTACTACCATTACAAGAGATATACCTTTTTGTCTGAACAACCTCAATCTTATAATCAGCATACAATTCATGAACCAATGGATGATTGGAATTTGTCAATATTACATGGCAACCTAATTCCTGTAATCTTTTGACTTCCTTCGCTAATTCTATATGATCTTCTTCATAAAATTGTTCTTTCGTATACCGCTTAAAATCCGAATATTCTGATATAGGCAAATATGGAGGATCTAAAAAGACAAAATCTCCTGGTTCTGCATATTCTTTCAATACTGAAAGATAATCTCCGCATGTTATAGTTGCCTTTTTCAGCACTTCTGAAGCAGCGTATAAAGTTTCTTCATCGCAAAAATTAGGAGATTTATATTTACCAAAAGGAACATTAAATTGACCTTTCTTATTAACACGATACAATCCGTTAAAACATGTCTTATTCAAATAAAGAGTTCTTGCTGCAGCTTCTTCCTTTTTTAATTTAAGCCAATCTAATGAACGTACTTCATAAAAGTCTTCTTTTGTATTTTTATATTTTTTCAAATATGAAATAACAACTTCTACATTATCCGCAACCTGACGATACATATTGATCAGTTCTGGATTACTATCTGCAATTATTGCTTTATCCGGACTTAATGCAAAAAACAACGCACCACCGCCAATAAATGGCTCTATGTACTTCCCATATTTTTGAGGAATTTTAGGCATGATATCCCCTAACATCTGAGTCTTTCCACCAGCCCATTTCATGATCGGCTTTGCCTGTATCTGTTTTTCTTTCTTTAAAACTTGTTCCATCACGCCTTTTCTCCTTCAATCTCTATTATTTCCATAATATCACTGATATCACATTTTAAAGCAGTGCAAATTTTCACCAACACATCTGTAGTAACATTTTCATTTTTTCCAAGTTTCGCTACCGAAGCATGACTAATACCTGCAGCCACACATAAATCCTTCTTTTTCATATCTCTATCAATAAGTAATTTCCACAATTTTTTATAACTAACTGCCATATTTTAACCTCAAACTCATTTTTCTAAAATATTGCTATGTCGTTATTCTATCATGCAACTTCAGCAGTATCAACATTAATTTCAGTGATCGCATACTTTTGTACAAACATTCGTTCTTGTTTTCGATATATTTATGATTTATAGGGTGAATTGGAATCCGAGCTTCCAGTTTACAAGTTTAAGTTCTGATTTAGCTAATCGCTTGCATAAGTAAATTCTGGCAAATCAAAATATCATGATTTTTATGGAAGTTAGTTTTGCAAAGTTCTTCAAAACTGGAATTTACTATTAGAAACAAGTTGTTTTATGCTTCATATGCTGATATTCTTTTTTTGAGATCTTAATCCTCTGAAAAAAGAGTCACGTTAAGCGGAGGTCGAATTTTATTTCTTTTTTCGCAAGATTAAATTCCACCCCTCATTCGGTTCAATATTTCTTCCGAATGGCGCTACGTTTCTTATTTTTTCAGTAATAGAGGTGTAAGGTTAATCTCGTTAGCGGGAATGGATTTTATTCCTAACTTGTCAAGAATATCCCCGCCATTAATGAAGCTGAACAACTGGTGTGCCGACTGGTTATTCAGCTTTTTTCTGTTATATGAGTTGATATGACTCATCATAAGATTGATATCATCCTGAGTTAAGTTACAGTCTGACTATGGAGTCTGACTTCAGTCGGTCATTTTTTGCGGACAGTTCAATACATGCCTGTCTGTTTCGCTCCCTGCTCCTGCGTTTCGTTTCCGTTCCTTGAACCTTTCTTATCCTTTTCCTGCACTCTGGGCAATACTTTGATATTGCAGAGCGGGGAACATATTCAATGCCGCACACCGTACAATTCTTAGGCTTTAACGCTGTCCACCGCTTTGTCGGTGTGATATGTAATTCACCGACAAAGCCGATGAATTTATAGTAAATCTTGATTTCTTGCCGCACCGTTCCGTCTATAAGTTTCTCACGTTCCGAAACAAGTATCTTGTCTATGAGTGCGTTTATGATGGTTGCGTCCAGTTCCTTAATGCCTTGATAGTTGCGGATTAGGGAGAGGAAGTCACGGACACCCTGCGACTTCTCATAGCTGTCGTTAAGCGTTTCCGTTACCTCTTTCAGCCTTGCTTCAATTTCAAGCTGCTCTTTCTGGTATTTCCCCGACATCATCTCAAAATTCCGCTCCGTAATACGCTCCATCACCTTATCTTCATAAAGGGAAGAAAACAGCCTGTCCAGTTCCGCAAGGCGTTTGTTCAGCTTTCTCTGCTCCTTTTCCAGTGCCTTTGCCCTGCTCTGGTCTGTTTCCGTGAGCCGCTTTTCAATCGCCCTCACCGCCTTTTCATCATTGACCGCCATATCCGCAAATCGGTTGATGTCGGCAAGAACAGCATTGAACAAGTCCCTCGCTTCAATGCTGTGTGCGGTACACATGATATTACCGTATCTGCCATAATTATTGCAGGAATATTGCACGCAGTCGATGATGTCGGGGCGTTTCCTCCTGTTGGCACTCATAGCCCGCATAGCATAGCCGCAGTCCGCACACTTGATAACGCCTGCAAAGATGTTCTCAAAGCCGCCCTTGTTTTCTGGTAATCTGCGGCTTGTAATAAGCTGCTGTACGGTGTCAAATTCCTCCTGCGTGACTATCCCCTCGTGGGTGTCTGGTATCACTTCCCATTCTTCAGGCAGCTTAGAGGGGCGTTTCTTGCTTTTCATGTTGGCGGCAATCCGCTTGTAGCCTGCAAGGTTTCCCGCATATATCGGGCTTCTTAAAATGCCCCTTACACTGTTCTCGCTCCAAATATAACGGTTTTCCTCGTTATCTTCAAAGTGCCGCTCATAGCCTGTTGCCCCTTGCTCCACCGCATAAGCGGCAGGGCGTAGGATATGCTGTTTGTTGATGTGCTTGCGGATTTTGGAGATTCCATTGCCCGCTAACGCAAGGTCAAATATTTCTCTTACAACGTGTGCAACTTTATCATCAATCAATAGGTGATTATGGTCAGCAGGGTCTTTGACATATCCATATGGTGCTGTCGTCCCCATGAATTTCCCCTGCTGAAACCTCGCACGGTACGCCGATTTTATCTTGACCGACACATCGGCAGAATACATTTCGTTTAGGATGTTGCGGAAAGGCGTGATGTCCATCGCTGATTTATTGAGCGTATCCACGCCGTCATTGACCGCTATATACCTCACGTTATGCTCTGGGAAAAAGACTTCCAGATATAACCCACAATCAAGATAGTTCCTCCCCAGACGTGATAAATCTTTCGTGATAACGCAGTTTATCAGACCGTTTTCAATGTCCTTAAGCATTTCCTGAAAAGCTGGTCTTTGAAAATTTGTCCCAGAATACCCGTCGTCCACATACGTTTTTACCAGATTCCATCCCTGCTTTTTTACATAATCTGTGAGGATGGATTTTTGTGTTGCGATGCTTGCACTCTCATTGTCCGTCCCGTCATCCTTTGACAGACGGCAGTAATTGCCGACATCATAAATCATATTTTTCGCTCTTATTCCTGCCATATAATAAAACCTCCGTATCTGTCCTATCTGTTTTCATGTTCCATTGCGTACATTCTAAGCGGACAGCCCCTCATTGTCGAAGGTGTCGCCCTCGGCAATCTTCTTCCGAATATCCTC